>ERZ1740062.290-NODE-290-length-33640-cov-14.768885_pt1 | contig 33640 bp, 25 predicted proteins | sample MGYA00581741_ERZ1740062 | MGnify/ENA primary metagenome ERZ1740062 (study PRJEB43018, sample SAMN04849747) | marine metagenome | isolation source: floating plastic debris | place: Pacific Ocean | collected 2008-09-01 | study: EMG produced TPA metagenomics...
CCCTCTTCTGTCACTTTCCGGTTTATTCTATTAATAAAAAGTTTTCAAGAGATGTAATATCAATAGTTTGAGATGTTTCGAGTCAAAATTCTGTCAATTTTCCATTTTGTGGAAATCATATTAACAAATAATTGGGCGACCGCTTAGCATACAACAGTTACATAGATTATAAATTATAAAACTTTTCGGAGTATGACAGAAGAGGGATATTTATGACTAAAGTCATGTGACCCCCAGAGGAAGTTGACAGATGATATATTTACAAGACTTTTTTTGACTTTAATGGTTGTTTTTACATTTAACTACTTTGGTAAGTAGGTGGGCACAATTAAACTGAACTATGTAAATTTATGAAAGTATCAGAAAAGCTCTGAATATAAGTTTTTAAGCGATATTTATTAAGCGATCGCGAGTTAGAAATTTTGCAATTCATTGCTCAGGGTAAGAAAAATCGAGAAATCTCTCAAAACTTATATTTAACTGAGGGGACTATTAAGAATTATATTACTCAAATTTTGACAAAGTTAGCTTTGAGAGATAGAACACAAGCAGCACTTTGGGCTAAAGAAAATTTGAATATTTAATTTGAAATATGGACTCAATAGTTAAACTCATATTATTTCCAAATTTTATTCTATTTTAGATGGGAAATGTGGTATTCACGACATCTTATTATATAAGAGTTATTTACACAGAAGCAATACAAATAATCGATGACAAGTAAGTCTATGTAAAAATTTAAAGTTATCTCTGAAGCGTTTTTTAATTCTTTGGTTGGTGCAGTAGTTTAATTAAGTTTACATAAAGACTGATCAATTAAAATCGCTTCTCATAGAGTACTCTAAATTCTCCCGCCTCATAATCATAGGTGAATCTAGCTGAGGAGTTCTGATTAATATCTTTGATTCCTGTCACGTCTGGAAATACCTGTAGTCTGGTTAAACCAATACCTTTACCAACCCTGTTCACTGGTCTTTGAATTTGCCATAAAAATTCTTGAGTTAATTCGGTTCTGAGTGGGGTAATTACATAATCTTCCACAAGTGATTCTACCAGTTGAGCTTCGTCACCTTCATTAAGTTGTTTTTCAATATCAGTTATCGTGGAAAGAGTTCTATTACCTAGTAAGGCTAAAATTTCTGTGTCGTTACGACTAGGGGTACTATTTAAGGTAATTGCAGGATTATCTAATAAATTTTTAGTCTCCAAACTCGCTTGACTGCTTTGGTTAATGCAGGTCGCTATTCTCTGTAACTTCTGAGGAGAACTTGTGGGTATTGCTGTTTGGGGTCGAAAAGGATTTAACCTGGAGTAATTTTGACAACTATTGTTTGCTGTCCGTTCTAAAGCTGGAATTAACTGACTTGCTTTCCCTTTCACAGATATTTTGACATCAATCTGTTCAGGATTGGGTGGTTCGAGAATATCTTCACGTATTTCTGAATCGATTGCTTGGGGACGGTCGTAAAGAGGTACGTCTACTACCGCAGTTTGCATTTCTACATCTAAGTTAGGATTAAGTAAACCTTGATTGGGTACAAATGTAATGGTTTGTTCGCGATCGCGGGTAATAAAGAATGAGTTTCTGAGTATATTGATGCTTCCTCTTCTGAGTTTAAGTTGTCCTTCCCCCTGTAGGTCATTGAGGGGACCATTTACTGTGACTCCACCAGCTATTAGGAAGTTGATGCTGGGAAAACTCCGTCTAAATCTAAATCCTTTTCCTAAAGTCAGTTGAAAGTCTTGAAAACGTGGTTGAATAAAGAAGTTGGGGTTACCTATGATTTGGGGTTGAGTGGAGGGAGGATTTGGCAATTCCTGGACTTGTGCAACTATTTCTTGGGTATTTGCGGGTATTTCTTGGTTTTCTTCTTCTTTTGCTTCTTCTTGTTGCGGTACGTATACTCTACCTTTTTTTAAGATAAGTTCTCCTCCAATAATTGGACGAGTTGCTGTTTGAGTAATGTTAATATCAGCTGCTATTTGTCCTTTATATAGTCCTTTCAGGTTTAATTTACTTTCCTCGACTAATATCTGTAGAGATTTGGGTATATCTGGGTCAGTGATGACGGTGGAACGGGATATTGGTAATGCACCGGTAACTAGAAATGGACTTCCAGATAAGTTACCCTGCAACTGATTGAATCGGAAGATTTGATTTTCCAATTTAATCTCACCGATTGTGCTTAATTTTATATTTTCACTCAGTTGTTTGCTCTTAATGGTGGCATTATTAATATTAACTGTAGAAATAGCGGTTAAGTTTCCTAATATTTCTCGTAGTGTTTGACCCTGCCAATTCACTGCTCCATTGGCTGCAATTTTTACCTCGGCTTCCCCGTCTATCCACTGAATTTGATTGTCTGTAAAAGCTCCCACTAAGGCAACAGTTTCGGTGTCAACGACCGCATCTAAGTCAATGGAATTCTTCCCCGGACGGGGGGGATAAGGAACCGCAGCGTTGAGTGTAATGAAAGATTCGGGGGTAGTATTTACTTTCACAGTTTTATCTGTATAGCTAAATGTACCAGCAAGCTCTCCTAGCTGCTCCTGATTCACCCTACCGTTGACAATCGAGAACTGTCCGGACTGAATCTGATATCCACCAAAGATAGTCGCACTCAGATTCGCATCCAGATTTAATTTACCACCAATTGAGGTAGGTAAACTGACAAACTCTTGAGCTAATTCCACTGGTAAATCTCTAACTTGCAACTGTCCAGAACCACCCAAGATACTTGCTCCACCGGTTAAAGAAATACTTCCATCTCCCACATTAGCTCGGACGGTTTCGATACTGAGTGTTGCATCCTGGAAACTACCTTTAGCGATCGCGTTGTTAATCTCTATTGGTTTATTTGTTGTTGGTTTATTAGAGTTATCTTTAGTTGTAGCTGTAGTTGTATTTGTATTTGTAGTGTTACCTTTAATTCTATTTTGGATTTTCTTCTGAATTCTATTACTATTCTTAGATCCCTCTACAACTAACTCCCCTTTCGGATACCATTTCCAATTGTCTCCGGACACCAGAAATGTTGCTTGGGGATTAGATATTGTTCCGTCTAGGGTAACTTCTGCGTTATATCTTCCCCTGACATCCAAGGGGAGGTTTGATTTGTTGTTGGAATTATTCGTCGGGTTATTTGCTGCTCGTTGTTGGACTCGTTTATTAATAGCGACCAGTAAACTTAACTGTTGGGCTAAAGTAGCGTTAGGATTTCCTACCGGTTGAGTTTGGACATCAACAGCTTTACCTGTAGGTTGATTATCTGCTGTTTGGGTTTGATTCCCAGCAGTGAAGGCATTTACAACAGCTAAAGTATCCTGTATATTGGCTGAATTCGCTTGTAATTTACCTTGAATATCCCCAGAGTTTAAATTATATCTACCTGTAATATCATACTTACTTTGTCCCAAATTCAGAGTCGCCGAACCAACTTCTGCTAAACCGTCATTATAAGCAAAATTCGCCACAAACTTATCAGCTTGAATATTACCTACCGATGGAGAGTTCACGCTCACTTCCCCTGAGGTTGCAAAATTGAAGAGACTTATATTTAAATTTCCATCAGCTTTCCCACCCAGGGGACGGTTCAAGTTTTCCTGTACTTGAGGCAGAATATTTAATAGCGCTAAAGAGAAGTCATCAAACTTAACATTAAGGTTATCACCTCTACGTTTACCACTTAGAAGAATCGGATTTTTCGAGTCTGCTCCCTGTCTCAATTCAAAAAAGCTAGGTAAATAAGGTGAAATACAATCTTGTCGATTGCAAGGTTTTAGCTGTGCAGCAATTCTATCTTCACCCTTCCCTCTCCCGTTCAAGTCGATAGCAATATTTTCGCCTAAATTTACATTTACAGGTCCGGTTAAAACTGGGTCAAAGGTAATTTTATTGAATGCAAAATCATTCAGTTGTAAGTTACCAATTAATTGTAAATTACCGGGTGCAAATGGAGCAGAAACTAAATTTTCAGCTAAAAGACTACCCGAAAAAGTAGCTATCCCCCGAACTGGAGCTTGAGATTGGGGTAATTGTGACCCCAATTGAGAAACTAAACTAGGAGGAATCTTACTTAAATCCCCGCGAGCATCTATATTTAAATTAGTGGCAATATCCCAAGAATTACCAGGATTGTTATTAGGAGGGTTTAATAAAATATTTCCCGTTGCTCTAAGTGCTTCAGACTCCGTACGCACATATGCATTACCTACCTGAATCACTCCTGAACTACCTTCCAAAAACGGTTGGAGATTCCCACCCAAATCGAATCTACCGGACAACCGGGATATTTCCGGACAGGAGAGGGAAAATTCCCGACATACTAAAGGCATATTAATATTAGCTGCACCAACGCGACTTATCCAACTGCCATTTTTTAAAGCAGCCTTAGCATTTACAATTCCTTGAGCCACATTTAGTCTAGTATCAGCTTGAGCTGTAATACCTTGTAAATCTGATTCTAAAATCCGGTCAAGTTGAGCAGAAAACTTCACTCCACCACTCGCAACATTCACCGGTAAAGGTAACTGGGGTAAAAACTGATTCACCCTAATACTATTCACATTAGCGATCGCTTTAATTAAACCCCGCTCTAATGTGCTTTGGACTTTCACTCTACCATTACTAACATTTAAGTTTAAATCTGCTGCACCTTGAATTTTATTGGTATTAAAATTCTCTAAGGTATCTAAGTTACCTGCTAAGATAACTTTACCCTTTTGTAAAACAACTGGCTGATTCTTAATTCTTAACTGCTGCTTTTGGGATTCCGAAAGAAAAGGACTTATCGGTAAAGCGTTAACATCTGCAAAAGCCTGCCAATTCTTATTTGCTAAGTTACCCCTGGCATTAAAATTAATATTACCCCGACCTCTAGACTCTGCTGCAACTAAATTACCTACTGCAGCAGCACGAAAGCTAGTCAAATCTTCAATTGACTTAAAATTAGTTAACTGTTTTGCTAAACCTGCAATATTCACCCGAGTATTGGCAACAGTTAAATTCACAGGTAAATTAGGTACAAACTTATTTACATTTACACCCCGTGCATCAGCCCTTGCTTGCAGAATACCCTGTCTTAAATTACTTTGAATTGCCACATTACCCTGGTTAACATTTAACCTTAAATCTGCAATTCCTCGAATTTTCTCTAATTCTAAAGCATTTAAATTTCCTATTACTTTTACTCTACCCTGACGTAAAAGCAAAGGTATCTTTCTAATACTTTCATCAACTTCAAATTTAGCTAGAAAAGGATTTATGGCTAAAGTATCAGCACTAACCAAAGCCTCGAAATTACTACTAGCTAAATCCGCTCCTGCATTAACATTAACCTTTCCCTGGGCAGTCCGTAAAGTCGTATCCCGGACTATTAACTTATTATTACCAAACAGCAGCTTACCTACACCCGAAACCTCACCCACGGGTTTCGCTTCCACACCCGGTAACTGCCAATTAAACAAAGCCGCAGGATTTGCCACCGTTCCTCGAATCCTACCACTTGCTGTTAATTTACCCAGCTTAATAACATCTCTGTCAACCCCATAAGGAGCTAAAATTGCACCGGTATTAGAAAGTCTGGTTCTAAAATCAACAGCTAGGGTCGTCTGATTAAAATCTATATTATTGTTATTTGTATTTTTGTTGTTATTTTTATTATTATTACTACTACTACTATCACTACTTGTATCATCCCCCTTCAAAGTAGGAAAAATCGCCTCACCCCTAGCAACAATCTCCCCCCCAACAGCTGGAACTGCACGGAATTTCTCCAATCTCACTCCTGAAGGATTCCCAGCAAAAATAGTATCAACCTTTTTAAAAACCGTTTTATCTACAACAATCCCAGACTTACTAACCACATTAGCCAAAAATACCGGCTGCTCTAACTTACCCCTCAATAACATTTTTGCCTGTAACTTCCCACCCAGATTCACCCCAGAAGAAACATTTACACTCCTTAAAGTACTGGCAATATCAAAAGCATTAGTTTCAGCCTTAAGATTATATCCCTTCTCTAAATCAACCAGACCAGACACCCCAGTCTGCAACTTCCCATAACTCGCCAATGTCTTTTCTACATTAACCTTTCTCCCCTGAAAACGTAACAAAGAATTAGCAATAACCGGAATCGGTAGCTGCTTCGTTTTGACTCCCAACTGCTCTATATTGGCAATCCCATTGATAAAAGGCAACTCTCTAAAAGTAATTAAATCAACCGCCAAATTCGCATTCAACTTACCATTAACAATAGCAACCGGAAGATTCGGAATGTAGCGATTCACCTCCGGTAAAACCAATCCCGTCAGAGATAACTTTCCCTTAGTCTCACCACTTTCTAACTGAGTTTCTCCTTCAACCCCAACCTGACCTCGAAAGATGCTCGTATTGATATCATATTTAATCTTATCTGGTTGATTCTGACTATACTTCGCGTAGCCATTAATATCAGTCGCACTTAAGGCTGTAGGTAAACCTTGAGGAAGTACAGTCAACTTTCCTTGCTGTAAGCGAACTGTAGCATCAATATCAAAAGGTAACCCCCCCTCACTATCCATATCTAAATCTAACTCTGCCCACTCTCCCTGTTGATTTTGCTGAGAATAAATATCTGGTTGAATAAAAGTAATATCAATCGGTAAAGTCCGAGAAAATAATACCGGTAGCAAACCAAACTTCACATCCACCGCTTCAGCCTTTACATAACTTGCATCAGTAGAACTTGCCAGAACCCCAGAACTTCCCAAACGGATACCACTCAAAGACCAAGTCTGTACCTCACCGACACTCACCTGACGATTAATATATTCCCCTAACTGCTTCTCCACCAAAGACGGTACATTGCGACGTATCCAGTAGTCTAAACCAAAATAACCAATTACACCCACACCCGCGATCGCAACCCCTAAAGTTAAAGCACCCCGCAACCAAGGATTTGCAGGGGGCAGATTTCGATATATTCGCGTTTCCTGTTCTTGCTCTGGCGGAGTATTTGGAGATGTCATAGCTGGATATTATTTTTAAGCTTTGTTAATTTTTGATTTATTCAGACCCAAGTTTTGTAACTGAAGAGTATCATAACTCTAGATATTTAATAATTTCTTAGATTAATTTAGATATATTAAATTTCTAGTTAGTAAAGTTAAATAAATAAAACTAATCTGCTAACTGTAATAGGCTATTTAAAGTTCCTGGTAGTTGATTGGAACTAATATGTATGTTGTTTTACAACTTGAGTAATTACATTTAACTTACCTAAATATTTTACTAAATAATGTACTGCAATATTCAATAATTTGCGATGATAATCTCAAGATTATTGCGATATTTTTTATAAATCACTTCCTACAGATATATCAGATATTATTAAGGAATACAAAATAATAAAGTCTGATGAATACATATAGTTTGTTATCATAACACTTCTATATTTTCTTGGAGTGTATATGTGAATAACCTTTCTTCGTATATTTGATTAAATAAAAGTATCATTCCTGCACTGTTCAGATTTAAAGGCTTGTTTTTGTATCAATTCATAAGTCTTAATATCTGAAATCTGTATAAAGTTATTTTTGTTAAAATAATTAATCTCTCATATAATATTTTATATTGGGTTAATTTGCATGTTATCTATTAGCTCTCTTCATAAAAAATCAGATACAAATAAGATAATAATAACAGTAACGTTTTTCACTGTATATTTTACACATAGCTCAATCTAGTTAAGTAAATACAAAAAAGTCTCTGAAAGACTATAAAACTAGGATATTAATTTTGTATTACAATTATTTAATATTTATCAAAGCTTAACACACTCATTCTGGGGACTAACTCTGTATGTAATTAAATACTATTTATGCTTGATTTATTAGTATCAAATAATTACTGTACTTCAATACGGCTTTAGCGATCGCTAAAGGGTCAATTAACAGTTAACATTACCGTGTTAAGGCGAAGGGAAAAGGTAGAACTGCTATGATTGCAGTGAAAGTAGAGGCAATAATAGCCTACATTAAAATTCCAGAGATTGCGATCAAAAATAATTTTATCTTGGGTACTCATGGGAAAATGCAAAACCCCAACAGAGGTCTTGCATTTTATTTATAATTTGACAAATGCTTGGGAGCAGTCTCAGCAATTCTTTATTTTGGCTATATTTGCAGCTTAAAATCTTGATACCGTACCTATTATAAATCAATTAGAACGATAGTCATCTTGAATCTTAAGCATAATATCTCCAAACTTTCATGAACTTATCCCACTATTCCAAACATACTTGTTTGCTTGGATTAAATTTGCTGGAAAGCTTGATTTTTTGTTTTTAGTAAATTATGAATATCGAGCTTTTGGGCAAAAATCATATTATTGGTATAGATTCATCGGGATTTGCCAATTTTATGCTTAACATTCAATCCATCTAAACCACGTTTAATCCAACTGATACATTCAAATTCTGATTGAAATAACTTTGGTGCTGCAATATTATTTAAAGAATCTGGTGGATAATGATTATAAAAATACTTTCCAGACTCTTGAGCAACAATAATCAAGTTATTGCGGTAAGTGTAGCGAGTTTTAAAGTCATCAGTCGGAACGCTATATTGGCAATTTAAGTCAAGATACTCTTTAGCTATCTTAATAATGTTCTCTAAACTACTGGCATAAATACCTGCGGGATTTTCTGCTTTGTGAAACTCACTTTTGTCATATTTTGCTGAGAGTAGTTTATATGAATAAATTTCATAATCCCCAGCATTACCAAATAAGAAAGGAATTATCAGATACCCTTTATACGAAACTGATTTCTCGTAAAGTAGACGACCCATATGCAAATCTCCTTCGGTGTAACTAAGATAAGTCATTACCAAATTTAAACCTGTAAAAGTTGTATAACTCTCAAGGTGTAATGACTAGAACACATTATCTTGTTAATCAATCCCTTGTACGCTCGGAGTTTAATAAATACTAACTCCAAGTAACTGAACTTTTAATCTAGTCTCAGACGATAACCCTAGTACCGCTAGGTGTAATTCAAAATGCAAAATTCCTGCATATCCTATAGAAATTGATAACGCAGAACAAAATGCTGATATACTGAGCACTCTGTCTATTAGGAATAGTTAATAGTTGCTCTATTTACACCATGCTATACCATTGGGTTTGATATTTTCCATCGCACATATCTTTTTATAATACAGATCATAGGAAATATCTGCCTTATATAGATTTTTGTACGACAAAGCTATGAAAATCAAATGGAGACAAGTGATTTACAATTTGCTTTTAGACTTTTATTCTCTTCATTCAACTTACCACAACTCTATGTACAAAAATCAGTCTTCGCATTATTCCATATAGTGGTAAATCAGAATGCCAAATTAGAGAGGTAAATTGTAACGAGGTAAATGTATCAATATTAACTAGTATCAGTGCAAGTATCAGAAATTAAGCTTTATCAATAAAATTTTTACATCATTGGATACTGGTGCTCGATTTTCTTAAGAAATTACAGTCTGTCAATACTATTGTTGGCGTCATTAAATAATAAAAAGCTACGAAACATTCTGTTTCGTAGCTTTCAGTGTGGTGTGAGGAGCTTAACTATATTTGATTATACAAGTAAAAAATTATATTCACAATTTTTCAAAATAATTTTTACCGTTAGGATACATAATTGCTATTTGCTACATGATTTCTTCGTAATTTAAGTATATACCTTGCTTTGTATCTTGATAGATTTAGATGATTATTAAATGATTAAAATTTACTTCAAGTACAAGGCTGTAATATTTTTTATAGAAATGCTACTTTTCGAGATAGAAAATGCAAAATTCTTTCCAAGAAGCTAGACTGTTTTTAAAAACTTCATAATAAAGCTCCTCCGCAGCTAGAACCACTTCCTGCGGTACAACCATAACAGTAAGCAGCAGTTTTAACTTCTTCAATTAAATCTAAACTATCTGCTTCTAGGAGTGACGTAATACTCATGTATTGCTTCTCAGGAGTTGTCGCTCTGAGGTTCATCATTTGATTAAAGTCGCAGTCGTAAACATTTCCTAAATAATCAATGGAAAGTTCATTACGGCACATCAAATGTTCTACTGTAGTTTCATTAAAATTAGATTCTAAGAACTGCAAATATTCTGTGTAGAGCTTTCGACGTTCTAAATAAAATTTGGTCCTACCTACAGGTAAGTTAGTAATTGTAAACAAGTTATTAAATATAATTCCAAAATTATCTTTGAGGAATTTTTTATAATCTTTCTCTAATTTGACCTGGTCTGCTGTTAAGGAAAAATCTTTGTTGATAGGTAGCTGAGGATTATAAACTAGGTCTAATATTAACTCCGGGTTGCTGCCGTATCCCAATTTATTCAACCACTGTAGTGCTTGAATAGAAGCATCAAAAACACCATTCCCCCTCATTTTATCCACATTGTCAGCCAGGTAACAAGGTAAAGAAGCAACCACCTGGATTTTATGTTTGGCAAAATATTCCGGCAAATAATCAAATCCAGATTCAAAATAAATTGTTAAATTAGAACGGACTATCACCTGCTTGTTATTCTCTCTTGCTGCTTCTACCAGATTTGTAAATCCATAGTTCATCTCCGGTGCTCCTCCAGTCAAATCTACCGTTTTAATTTGAGGGAATTTGTGAATTAATGCGACTAACTGTTCGCATACTTGGGGGGATAACTCTTCTGTACGTTTGGGACCCGCTTCTACATGACAATGACTACAGGCAAGGTTGCAACGTTTACCAAGATTGACTTGCAGTACGGTAATTACTCTTTTCGTTAAAGATGAATTTAGCTTTGCTTGGAACGGTGCGATCGCTTGTGCGTTACTCATAAATTTTTCCTATTATAAATCTGAATTTATCTTTTTTATTTTCATATATGCTTGGAGAAAGAATTGGAGTTCCGCGAACTCTTTCTCTAAGTAACAATAAATATTGAGTTGGATTGTGTTGGAGATGAAATAAAATACAAAATCTCTCCAACTTGGAGAGGGAGAGATTTAATTTATAGTCAAGCTATAGAGAAGTTCAGTTAATTCTAAAACGAATAATAACCATCTCCTATAAATTAAATTCATTAACAGCAACCACCACCGTCATAATGCCAGGTAGAATCAGTAACAATAATTTCATTGGGGTATGAGGATGCTAGCTTACGTGCTGTTTTATCACAGACTGCTGCGGGGATTCCTTTTTGCAGGATATGACCAGCTTCATCATCAAAATATGGCTGACAACCGCTATAAATTGCTGTTTTACCAGTAAAGATACAAGCTCCATCTTCAGGAATATCTACTTTGAATGCTACGGAGTCCAGACTTTCTAGTAAAAGATGAGAATCTAAATTGTAGGTTTGAGAATCTAACAGACGATAAGGACGACGGACACGAATTTCTACTTGACCAAAACCTGCATTAATAATACGCTCTACATATTCCTCGTAAGTAAGAGCACCGGACAAACACATTGCACGCAGACGTTCATCTTGCTGTAAGTGTTGTGGTATCTGTCTTGTCGCAATTGGATCGCTCATTTGTAAACGTCCACCTGGTTTTAAGACTCTATAAGCTTCTTGAAGAGCACGAGTTAAGTCTAACGGTTCAAAGATATTAAATAAGCAGTTTTGTGCAACTACGTCAACTGAGTTATCGGGAACTGGTAATTTAAAGGCTTCTCCAGCACGAATATCTACAAAGCTCGGGTCAAACCAAGGATTTTCCTTCGCAGCAATTTCTAAGTTACGTGCAGCGGCTTCACGCATTTCTGAAACTGGATCGACTGCAATTATAGCACCCTGACGGCGAGAAAAATAAGCGAACTGTAAAGCCTCTAAACCACCACCAACTCCTAAATATAGGACTGTAGGATTGTTAACGAGTTCAGCAGCATGGACTGTAGACCCACAACCATAGTTCATCTCCTGCATTTGTTGAGGTATATTCAGACCCGGCAGTTGTAATGGTGTACTCTGTACACAGCAAAGTCCAACTTCTGGTGTTTGGGCTACTTCACTGTAAAATTGGGCTGTTGTTTCTAGATAAGTCATTGCAACTGATTTTTAAGTAGATATTGGCTTGAGTTGAAGTAGTTTTTAAGTTTAATTTGATATTTATGAGAATTTAAAGAAAGATATTTTATTGATTCAATAAATGCATAAAAAATGATTTTTCGAGGAAACTTTTTATATTTTTTATATGTATTTTCCATATGTATTCCCCATATTTTACATATATTTATACTAATTAATAATGTATAACAAAAAATATAATTTCAATCAATTGTGTATAGTTATTTCAACGATTTAATATATCCTAATTATTATTGATGTTGCTTATATTAAGAAACCAGAAGCAGGATAAACCTGCTCCGGGGGTTGATTCTTCAAGGTAACAGGAGTCGCTATTAACACTCCACGAACAGAGTAACAGCGAGTAGGATTTCCCGATAAAACATTGATTTACGGCTAAAAATATTAAAATACAATTTACTTTAAGTTTTATGAGTTTTTGCTGAGAGTATGATTTAGTTAAAATTAAATTTATTCAAACGACTCCTCAGAAAGACTTAGGACTTACGCAAAATCAACGTAATTCCGTCATTACGTTAGCTAGCGCTACACTACGTGAACGCGTAGCGTATCCGTAGGATAAACGATAGCGACGTAATCGCAATAAACCCTGCGTTGACGTAGTCTGCTCGATAGAGCTTATGCTTCCCTACACTACGTGACCGTCGCAATGACAAATCTTCGTTGTGTAAGTCCTGAGACTATTTAAATTACTACTCATACTCTTCCATACTCATTCATACTTACTGATTATTCTTTTAAAACATAGCCAACACCGCGCACTGTCTGAATTAAACGCCTTTCTTGGTTTGCTTCTAATTTCAGACGTAAATAGCGAATATAAACTTCGATAATATTTGAGTCTCCCATAAAATCGTATCCCCAAACTTCTTCCAGAATGCGATCGCGGGTAATTACCTGTCGGGGATTAGTAATCAAGTATTCAAGGAGGTCAAATTCTTTTGCGGTCAGTTCTATTAAACGGTCTCCTCTTCTTACTTCCCGGGTACCTTTATCTAAAGTTAAATCCTCAAAAATTAATTTATCTGTGGATTCAACCTCTTGATTGCGACGTAAATGAGCGCGAACTCTAGCCAGTAACTCTTCGAGACTAAATGGTTTGACAACATAATCATCAGCACCTGCATCCAAACCAGTTACGCGATCGCTAACTTCATCTTTCGCCGTCATCAAAATTATTGGCGCTTTCTCCCCGGTACTGCGCAGACGACGACAAACTTCAATACCTGATAGTCCTGGTAACATCCAATCTAGTATAATTAGGTCATGATGAGACTCTCTTGCCATTGTTAAACCACTCAAGCCATCATTGGCTACACTGACCTGATAACCTTCAAAGCCCAACTCAAGTTCTACAAACCGAGCTAGTTTCTCTTCATCTTCTACTAATAAGATATGAACTGTCATGAAAAATTAATAATATTAATAATTTTTAAAGACAAATTTAATCGCAAAATTAAATCCTAAACTAGAATTATACAGATTTAAATAAGGGTTTAAATAAATATAAGCATTCCTGTTAAATTTCTTATTTTTTTATCTATAAGCATCTTTTATGGAAGAAGCAAGTGTTTACCTGTATAAATAATTGACAAAATGAAAAATTATTTATACAAATAAATAAAAAGACCTCTAGATAAATATTATTTTTTTATATATATCTTTTTTGATTAATTTATACATAAAATATGCTGTTTACTGAAACTATACTAATATAATTTCAATTTATACCAATTCTGTATGAGGCTATATAGAACATATAACCCTCTTCATTCCCCTGAATATCAAAGGTAAGATAAACTAATAATTAAATTCAATTCAATTCAATTAAAATTAACTCAATTGAATGAGAAATGTGTTGAGCATTACATATTTTCTTACATAAAATTTACATAATTATTATACTTTTTAATGTTACTAGAGTCTTATAACTGGAAACAAACTCAAGAAGCCCTAAAAATTCTTTCTTCCCTGAACTACCGTACCGGACGTATAGAAGAATATTTAAAAGCGATCGCTTGCGGGGTTAGTCAGTTAATTGCCATTGATTGGTCAGTGGTAACCTTATATCATCAGGGTTTCGGGAAAATATTAGCCAGCAGTATAGATTTAGCTGAAGAGGTAGGGACTTACTCCGTTCACGGACAGTTAAATGGTACCGTCGTAGACTTGGGGTCAAGTTTAGTTGTGGAAGATGCTCAAAAGAACATTGAGCATGGGAAAGCACCCCAGGGTTACTCTGCTTATTTAGGGGTTCCATTACGCACACCTTCAGGGGAAGTAATTGGTACAGTTTGCTCATTTCACAAAGCACCCCGCAAATTTTCAACTCAGGAAGTAAACATTGCTGAGTTATTTGCTGAACGTGCAGCAACCGCTCTGGATAACTACCATTTATACTTACAGCAGTGTGAATTTAACGAGATTTTAGAAGCAGAAGTAGCTCGACGTACAGAAGAATTAAAACAGACCCAGCAAAAACTAGTTGAAAGGGAACGTTTAGCAGCAATTGGTGAATTTGCTTCCGGTATAGTTCATGAAATTCGTAACCCTTTCACTACAATGAAAATGGGTTTAAACTACTTTAAAAAAGTTGACTTATCCGAACCTTCTCAGATTAGAGTATCTTTAGCATTAGATGAAGCAGATAGATTAGAAAGACTGCTCAAAGAAATTTTACTCTATGCCAAACCTCAGAATTTGGAATTACAGCCAGTAGAAGTAAATCAATTTATTAAAGAGTTATTAGAAAACTTTAAGGTAATGCCAGCAGCAGCAAATCGAACAATTGAACTTGATACTAAAATTGATTCAACAGAAATTTTAGGCGATCGCGATAAATTAAAGCAAGTATTAATCAATTTAGTTCGTAATGCTTGTGAAGCAATACAAGATAACGAAACAGTCAAAATACAGATTACAGATAACTTTTATAATAATCACTCTGGTAATAATAATTCTGGTAATAATCACTCTGGTAATAATAATTCTGGGAATAATCAAAAATATAATAATCAGCAAATTTATATTCAAGTTCAAAACTACGGAAAACTAATTCCTCCAGAAATATTACCCAAACTAACTCAACCATTTTATTCAACAAAGTCATCTGGAACTGGACTAGGTTTAGCAATTGTCAAACGCATCATTACAACTCACAATGGTGAACTATTCATTAACTCCTCAGAAGAGATGGGTACGACATTTACTTTAGGATTACCAATTAGTAAAAAATAGATGAATGGTAATGAGTGAATGGTAATGGGTAAATAGTGATAAGCAACTCATTTAGTTTGAAAGATATTTTGTATCATCTTCTTATCTGTTCCTGCTGCTGCTTTATCTAATTCCATAACTTCTCCAGGATCTAATTCCCAACCCAAAGAACCAATATTTTGCCGTGCTTGGTCTACATTTTTAGCCCCAGGAATAGGAATAGTTCCCTTACAAATACACCAATTAATTGCCACCTGAGCCATTGTTTTATTTCTATATTTTGCCACCTCTTGCAAACATTCTAATAAAGACTTGGCACCCGGAATCAATTGTCGAAATAAAAGATTTCTCAGACCCTTGGGATACTGACTTTTTTCTGTATATTTACCAGTTAAAATACCCAAACATAAAGGACTATAAGCAATTAATTTAATTCCTAACTCATCACAAACTTCTTTTATGCCCAACTCAGTCACAGGATAAGTTGATAATAGAGAATACTGTACCTGTAAAGTTTTGATAGGTACTCCAATCCTGCTAAATATTTTGTGTACCTCCTTTAATCTTTTGGAACCATAGTTAGATAAACCTACACCCTTAACTAAACCCGAATCGTACAAATCAGCAAGTCCTTTCAGAAGCGCTAATTCTTGCGGTGGGAAATAGTTTGCAGTAGACCAATGCATTTGTACTAAATCAATATTTCTTCCTAAACGTTCTGCAGAAGCTTTAGCAGCAGATACCATCGAACCCCGTGTTAGTCTCCAGGGGTAAGCAGCAAGTTTGGTTGCAATGCAGATATCTTCTTTATTTGTACCAGTGTATTCTTTGGTGAAGCGTCCTAGAAGTTTTTCACTTTGTCCCTTGAGTTTACCAGTTCCATAAGAGTCACCCGTATCAAATAAAGTCACCCCATTACTTACACATAGATTAAATACCTCTTGTAACTGATCATCCATACTTTGATTGTATCCCCACAGAACTTGATTTCCCCACGCCCAAGTTCCGCAACCCATGGTAGGAAGAATAAGCTTTTGGTTAATCTGCATCTTTAAATTTGCATCTTTATTTACTGTAGATGCCCTGACTGTATTATTTATTAAAATAACAGGACTTAGCCACAGACTAAATGTTTACGTAATATTTATATTAATCAGTATTCAGAACAAATCTTACCTGTGGCAAAATAAAACCTATGGCAAAATAAAATAAATTAATACTGCTTGGATAAATTTATGCATGTCGGTCAAATACTCCGAAGCCGATACAAAGTTATAAAGGTTTTGGGAAGTGGTGGGTTTGGTGATACATACTTAGCTGAAGATATTGATTTACCTGGTAATCCTAAGTGTGTGGTCAAGCAGCTCAAATACAATCCCAATCCGGGAGTATTAGATATTGCTAAAAGATTATTTGAAAGCGAGGCACAGGTACTATATAAACTGGGGAATGAATCAGACCGAATACCCAAGTTGCTTGCTCACTTTGAAGACAAAGGTGAATTTTACCTAGTTCAGGAATTTGTGGATGGGGAAGATTTAAGTCAGGAAATATGTCCAGGAAGAGTCTGGAGTGAAGCAGAAGTAATTGAGTTATTGGAAGGGATATTAGAAGTATTTACAATTATCCATAATAAAAATATCATTCATCGGGATATAAAACCAGCAAACTTAATGCGCCGTAAAAAAGACGGCAAAATAGTTGTAATTGACTTTGGTGCAGTCAAAGAAATTGGTACTCTGATGATGAATCCCCAAGGGAGAACAGTCCCTTCCATAGCAATTGGAACACCAGGATATATGCCCAGCGAACAATCTTTTGGGCAGCCGAAATTGTGCAGTGATATTCATGCAATCGGGATGTTAGGAATATATGCATTAACTGGAATCAAACCCTATGAATTACCTAAAGACCCCAACAATGGAGAAACAATTTGGCGAAACTGGACAAATGTTAGTGAGGATATGGCTGATGTTTTAGATAAGATGGTGCGATACCACTTTAGCGAAAGGTATCGTAGTGCATTTGATACAATGGATGCTCTGAAAACAGTGAAACCCAGGCTGAAATATCAACCAAAACCAAAACCTTTACTACCCAATCAGTCAATATTACAATCTGAAATAACACCAACCCCCAAAATTCAATGGCAACCTCAATCGCAAATAAATCCAAGACAGCGACGAGAAATACTAAAAACTTTAGGTTGGTTAGGTGCAGGAGTAGGATTAACTATTGTGGGAGGCAGGATATTTTCTGAAAGTTCTGATTATTTAGATATATCAAATCTATCTTTAGAAAACTTTGATTTTGAAATTGTCAATCTTGATATAAATGGAACAATTGCTAACCGTAAAAAATTCAACGCGGAATACTTTACCGAAGACCTAGGAAATGGTGTTAGCTTGGAAATGGTAAAAATACCGCAGGGAAGATTTATCATGGGTTCTCCTAGTGGTGAAAAGCAAAGAGATGACTATGAAAGTCCCCAACACGAAGTAACAGTACCTGAGTTCTTTATAGGGAGATATCAAGTTACTCAGGCACAGTATGAAGCTATTACCGGGAATAATCCGGCTAATTTCAAAGGTGAAAATCGACCTATTGAGAAGGTCTCTTGGAATAATGCCAAAGAATTTTGTAAAAAGCTTAGTCAGAAAACAGGACGCACTTACAGATTACCCAGTGAGGCAGAATGGGAATATGCTTGTCGTGCTGGTACCACTACACCATTCTACTTTGGTGAAACAATTACTACTACATTAGCCAACTATCGGGGAACAGATTGGAACCATAAAGGTACCATCTACCCAGGTAATTATATTCAAGGACCTAAAGGTGAGTTTCGTCAGCAAACAACTCCTGTAGGTGATTTTCCTCCTAATGCCTTTGGTTTATATGATATACACGGCAATGTATGGGAATGGTGTGAAGATACCTGGCATAATAATTATGACGGTGCACCGACTGATGGTAGTGCTTGGATTGAAAGTGATAATCAATCTAAAAAAGTAATACGGGGTGGCTCTTGGAGCAATGTTCCAAGGCACTGTCGTAGTGCTGTTCGTAACGACGGTGTTCGGGGTTTGATGGTAGGTGATATTGGTTTTCGGGTGGCTGTAGCGATCGCGTGAGGAGGATTTTTCTTTCGCTCTTTACACTTCTTAATCCTAGGTTATAGATGTCTTATCCCTCTTTCACCCAAGTCTCATAGCTGGGAAAATCACATAAAGTGATATTAAATTCAAAAAATTTACATTTATTTATTCTCAGATAGAATCCCTATACAAATCAAGTACGGTAAACTCCAATATTAGAAACACGATACTAATCGTTAAAATCAAAGTAAGAAAACTAGTTAAGGAGTAAACCGGATGCAAGATATTACCTACAATCCTGAAAAGCGTAAGCTATTGTCCTGTCTTTGTCATGGAGCAATATTCTTTAGCACAGCTATTTTCTCGATTGGCATTCCCATTGTTATCAGCATAATTTCCGATGATTCTGTAGTTAAGGAAAGTGCCAAGGAATCAATAAATTTTCACTTAAATGTCTGGTTCTGGGCAACTGTAATAGGAGTACCTTTGGGAATTATATCCTGGATTACCTTTGGTCTTGGCGGTATTTTATTCTTCCCTATCGTAGCTTTGGGTTTTGCAATTCACTGGGGATTGACAATTTGGGCGATCGCGCACTCTTTGGGTGATTCTGGAGTCCCATTCCGCTACCCGTTTATTTTCCGAATATTCTAGGAAAGAGAATTGTTTTGAGTTTTATTCAGTTCAAAGTTTTTTAATTTAAAGTTATTGAACTCAAAGTTTCAGAGATATACAAGAAAATGATAGTGAGATAAGCGTAAGTTAAAGAGGAGTATTTAAAAACCATTCGTACCCCTCTTTAAATTGCTTTTTAGCATCTTGCTCGACGATAGAGCCATGAGCTACGATTACTCTATGAAAGTCCCAATCTAATATTTTCTCTACTGATTTTTTAACTAATTTTTTATCTTTGGTAACTAATTTTTCTAAATAGGAAGGTCGAAGCTGGTTGTAGCTACCAATGATTCTTGCTACAAATTGAGTGATTACTGGAAAGCTATCGTCAAAATTAAAAGCTGTGTCTGTGAGTATTAAACTTTTGCTATCTGGATGGAAAAAGACGCATTCATTCACTAATGATATTTGTGTACCTACCAAGGCTTGAAAACCATCAAAGAATAAGTACTCTATTTCATTAAATAAATATTTATCTTCTACATTGATTGTTTCATCAAATGGGATATCGGGTTTTTTAGCTTTTAAACCGGGTACAGCCCAAAGTTTAGCACTGGGATAAATATTTTTGAAATTACTGGCGAACATATAATGAAATAAGTTGGGAGCAATGATATTTGTTACGTTTCCAATTTCATTAATTTGATTAATAGTCGTACTATCAATTGTGACTGGAGAAATTGCTATTAATTCACCATTTTTCAGACGAATAAGTGTCATTCTCGTACCAATTTCTAATCCGAAAAATTTCAAAGGCTGTTTATCAACCCAAATGTTATTATCTATTTCTGTAAGCATGTTATTTAGGCAATAATTTATTTCTAACCCTTCTTAGTCCTTATCTGTAGTAAGGAATGGATTCGACAGGGAGGAATTTTTTCAAGATAATTCTAGGTTGTAGCCCAGAAATAAGAATAAATTTTCAATTCTTTAGAATCTGTGTTCTTAGCAAGGTAAATTTATTAATTATTAAGTTAGCTATACCCCTTAAATATACTTCTGACACAAAATATTATATCAAGATGATTGCTGTTTATTTCAATTAAATGATTGATATTTTCATCTTGCAAAATAATTTTCAAAAAATAAAAAGCATTATAATACTCATAAAATAATATCTATATTTAAACTGAATAGATATCTATAAAAATAGTTCAATTATCCAAATAAAAAGACATTACTATCTATACCTTAAGACAGACCGCAAATTAATTTTGCCTCGTTAAAGTAAAGATAAGTAACAAAGACTTGTTTTTTTTAAGGAGCTCTGAATGCAGACTAACACTACTGAGACACCTAACGCTGCTTATAACGGTAAGAATCGTAATGCTTTTCTGTTCGGTTTTAATCCTCAAGCAGAGCTTTGGAATGGTCGTTTAGCGATGATTGGTTTCCTAGCTTATTTACTATGGGATTTGGCTGGATATAGTGTTGTACGCGACATTTTACATATATCTAGTTTGTCAAACTAGTATTTAATTGATGTAGGAAGGTACTACCTTCTTCCATTCATTTTTATTATTATGTAAAGTTGAATTTGAATATTTAATTTTATCGGGAATTATGACGAGAGGAATTAGTTTTTTCTGACGTTCATAATTCCCAATTTACGTTTATTATAAGAATTTTTATTAAATATAGTTGAGATAATCTTTAACAGAATAATTCTGTAAGCCAAAATATCATTTATCTCCGAACTCAATCAATTTCTATAAAGCTGAAAACAGATTCAAGAATTTATGAAGAGTATGAATTACAAAATCCACGGTGTAAGTAGTTATTAGGTTGGGTGAAACAAAGTATAATCCAATATCTCCTGGGAAAAGAACCTAACTACCGATAATTTGGTTAGGTTGCAGTCATATAGCTTGGATTTGACTGAATCAAATTCATAATTAAGGCTTCCTGTAAAAGCTTTATGGCTAGGATAGAGAATAGAAAATTTTGCTCTCGTTATTTAATTTCTACTCCCTCCTCTCTATTTCCTAATCTTCATAAATCCGACATTCTTCTGCATCTGGATTAGCTTCACAGTATGTTTCAAAAGAACTAGGTTTTCGTTGAGAGCGCTGGTGTGATAGTTCTGCTTGCAATTCTTCCACCACATCCCAAGCAGCAGCACACTCTCTAGAAGTATCTCCCTTCTGAGCGCAGATATTGCGAGCTTCTTCTCGTGCTACTTCAACTCGATCCTCAATAAATAGGTCTTGGGGTTTCTCAACAAAATTACTCTTATTGAGGATATCGCTAATTGAAATAATACCTAATAAACCCCCGCTGATTACTGGTGCGCGACGGATGCGACTATTCGCAAATAACCGTGCCACATACTCTACACCCAACTCGGGATTCACCACAATACAAGGCTTGGTCATTATTTCATACACCCGTATTTGTTTGGGGTCTTTACCGTATGCAGCAACCTTATAGATAATATCGGTTTCGGTTACCATGCCATAGGGGTCATCTTCCGTGCGAGTTTCCACAACCAAAGCCCGCAATTTCTTATCTTTCATTAGTTTCACAGCTTCTGCAACAGTTGCCGAACCACGGATGGTGACAATATCTTTGGTCATGATTTCTTTAGCTTTCATCAACATACCGTAAATTCAGGGTATAAATAGTATTAGTTTTTTGCGAGATTTGGTTAATTATGTTTTGGTAATTAAACCGGTAAAAGTGAAAATAATTATAACTATGAAAGCAATTTAATCGTACATTCTGGCTTCTGGAGCATTGGGAAACTCTTCACAATAAAGGTCAAAATTACTTTTTGGTTTTTCAACAAAATCACTTTTTCTCAAAATATCTGTAATTGATATTACTCCCAATAATTTACCTTTGATAACAGGAGCGCGACGGATGCGAGTATTAGAAAACAACCGCGCTACATATTCCACACCCAACTCGGGATTCACCACAATACAAGGCTTGGTCATTATTTCATACACCCGTATTTGTTTGGGGTCTTTACCGTATGCAGCAACCTTATAGATAATATCGGTTTCGGTCACCATACCATAGGGGTCATCTTCCGTGCGAGTTTCCACAACCAAAGCCCGCAATTCCTATCTTTCATTAGTTCCACTGCTTCTACAACAGTTGCCGAACCACGGATGGTGACAACATCTTTGGTCATGATTTCTTCAGCTTTCATCATCTTTCCTAATATCCTTGATTTTGATTAACAACTAAAACTTGATCAACCTATGCAGCAGGGTTTTTCACTCTGGAGCGAACCCGGCGATCGCCAATATTGGTCACTCCTGTAGTTTCTACCGGAGAATTAACGATTAATTTTTGATTCCAACCAGTTGAAATACCGGGAGCATAAGCCTCAACAACAGTCCCATCCAGAGAATGCATCACCATCAAATAATCACAAACCGGACATTCAGTGTGGATGATTTCTCCAGTACCTTGCTGATCATTGGAAAAATGACGAGTTGCTACGCTACCACAATTCGGACATCGAATAATTTGTGTTCTCTGCATGGGACATTCCTTTTGTTACGAGACTTACGCCGTTGGTAGATTAAATGGTTGTTGGGATGATGGGAAATAGGGAACAGAATTATTAATACTTTGGAACTGTCACTCTAGCAGTTGCTTTTAAGCAAAATCTAAAAATCTAAACTAGCTCGCTGACTATTGTGTCAAATTTGTCGTAGGGAGCTATACCAACGATTGTTTCGACAGAATTTCCGTCTTTATAAATCATTACTGAAGGGATACTCCGAATATCTAATTTCTTAGCCAGACTGTGGTTTTCCTCTAGATTTACTTTAAAAACTTGTACCTGACCTTGATATTCTTGAGCTAATTTATCCATCATGGGAGCAATCATCTTACAAGGTCCGCACCAACTAGCAGTAAAGTCAAATACGAATACACCATTACTGCTAGAAAGTCTATCGAAATCTGCTTCCTGGATATATTCAACAGTCGGGGTTGATTGTTCTGTATTTAGCATGGCTATTTATGTTTCTTAAGAAGAGTATTTTTATGGGTTCTGACCAAAAAATTCAAAATTAAAAACAGATACGAATAATTTTTAATTTCCTAGTTTTGAATTAGATTCAACTAACTGACACCTTCTCAGTACAAAACTTCTTCTTGATGAGTTTGAATCGTACAATCTGAGAGAGGAATCGCAACGCAAGTCAATACAAATCCAGCATCGAGTTGATCTTGGTCGAGAAATGCTTGCTCGGACTGATCGACTGTTCCAGATACGATTTTACCCGCGCAGCTAGAACAGGAACCCGAACGACAAGAAATAGGAAGATCGATATCTTCTTCCTCTGCTGCATCAAAAATATTTTGGTCGTCTTCTACTTCAATTGTCTTGTTAAGACCTTCATCATTGATTAATGTGACTTTATATGTTGCCATCCTCTTCTCCTAAAGAAAACTGTAAATTTGTACTTCTAATTGATTAATTTTGATTTTTTTTCGCCTGATGTACCATATTTTCATAGGCGATTATGGGAGCAAAACAATGACAGCCAATAACCCAAAAGACAATTATTTATGGGAAAAACTCAATCAAGCAAGACAGGCAAAAGCAGCTAGAGGTGGCTATGCTGGCTATGGTTCACCCGCTTTCGGATTAAAATCTGTTAATGGTGAACTGGTGGAAAATCCCCAAGAACAACAGGTTGTTGAATTAATTCGTCGCCATCATAAATCAGGCAAATCTCTTCCTCAAATTGCTAACTGGCTTAATCAGCAGGGCTATAAGACTAAGAGAGGAAAACAATGGCAACCTGTTTCTGTAAAACGGGTATTGGATAGATTTTACGGAAAAAAATCAAGAATTTCTGGGATGAAAAATCACTAAACATTCTCTTTACACACCAGTCAAAGAATGAATTTCCCAATGCTTTCTTTTTTTCTCAAACAACCCGATAATGTTCTATGAGGTATGCACAATCTGAATTGCTTGAGAGTTCGGAAACTCTTATTACCTCTAAGGGGTTAAAAACTTTATTATAGAACCTTTTTAGCTCCTCAACCTTTACATCTCTCGTATGTTACTAATTTTTGTATGCGTAATGTGTAGATTACTCAGAAATGTTTACAAAACTTAATACAGGCAAATATTGAATCTAGTCGCAAAGGCTTAAAACGATGCAAACTGATGGCTCATTAATTGGTGTACCTTGCCTAGAAGATGCAATCGACAGGTATCCGCTAATTGTTTTACCGGATGCTACTTTGGCTGATGTTCTCACCTTAATGAGTCAGACATTGAGTAATAGATGTGTGGTATCCGATGTAGATATAACATCGACAAGTGTTTCCCCGCCTAAGATCCGTTCTAGTTGTGTTTTAGTGATGCAGGGAACTAATTTGTTAGGTATTTTTACTGAGCGAGATATTGTGAAGTTGACAGCGGCAGGCACAGATTTTGCGGCAGTCAAAATTGTAGAAGTAATGGTACATCCGGTAATCACCCTCTCAAAGGAATCATTTCAAGATATTTTTGCGCCTCTATTCTTATTTCGTCGGTATCGGATTAGGCATTTAGTGGTAGTAGATGAATCTGGGCAGGTACTTGGAATTGTTACTCCAGCAAGCGTTCGTCAAGTATTGCGTCCGAGTAATTTATTAAAAATGCGTCGCGTATCGGAAGTGATGAGTTCGCAAGTGATTCATGCACCACCAACAACTCCGGTAATTAACTTGGCACAAATGATGGCAACCCACAGAGTTAGCTGCATAGTAATTGTTGAAGTTGATTTCTCTGAAGAACTTTTGCCTATTTTCAAGCCTGTGGGAATTATTACAGAAAGGGACATAATGCAGTATCAAGCTTTGGGGCTAAATTTGTGGGAAACCGAAGCGCAAGTAGTGATGAGTACACCATTATTTTTACTTACCCCCGAGGATTCCTTGTGGTTTGCCCATCAAGAAATGCAAAGAAGACGGGTACAAAGGTTGGTAGTATCTTGGGATTGGGGCACAAAATTGGGAATAGTCACTCAAACAAGCGTGCTGCGAATATTCGATCCTCTGGAAATGTATGGAGTAGTAGAAACATTGCAGCAAACTATCGTGCAATTGGAAAATGAGAAAACAGAATATTTAAATAAGCAAAGTATTACAGGTAAAGCTTCGATTAACAAAAATACTATCACTTCTGAAAATATAGATAAGTTACTATCTAGCGTTCAAAATAGTATGGAACATTTAATAAATCATCCGAATTTGCCAGTAGATATAAGGCAAATGTATTTAAACTCAGCTTTAACAGATATTCAAAATATATTGTTAATAGATAGAAATTCTTGAATCTCCACTTAGCGGGACTTAAACAAAAATTAAACCAAAATAAACCCAGAACTAGCTTTATAAGCAGTGAATACTTCACGATTTTGGTTAAGCCATTCTATAAAACGGTAAGACATATCTGTACGAAAGGCTTCTAATGCTTCAGGAAAGGTCTCTAAAGATTTATTCGCTCATCGTCGTCTTAATCCTCCAGTAAGCTTATAGTTGCTATATAATCCTATTTAAAAGATTGTTTTTATTACTTTTTACTTAGGGCTTCTTACTCATTAATTCTTACTCATTAAATATCTCTTCATAATCTCTCGCTTGCAGATTTGATTAACTGTTGAGCTTCTTTATAAACAGTTGTACCTGAGGGAATAGTTCTCAGCTGACTAATGATACCCTGTATTTGGGCTTTGAATGCTCTGGGGTCGGAAGGAGGACTAGCATTTAAATTTTGAATTGTTATATTAACTTTCTTGAATACTTCTTGGGATTCAACCTCTAATTTCTGACGAGTTTTAATAATACCTAAATTGGTTTGATACTCTGCTAATAATTTTTGTGCTTCCACATAACCCGGTTCCTTGACCCCGATTCTTTCAAGCTGTTGAATTGCTTTTCCCCAAAGTCTAGCAATTTCTCCCCACTTTGCTGCTGAATGAGGAGGATTTTGGGACTGTTGTGCAGCTGCTAAAGCAAACTGTTTTGCACCTTCAATATAAGAACCACCGTAGGAATTAACAACCGTTTTAAACTTAGCTTGATAAAATGCTGAAAGCTTTTGTGCTTCCACATAACGTGGATTTTCCTTGGGAACTTTCTGTAAATGGATAACCGCTTGCTGCCATAATTGAGAAGCAGCTTGGGACTGAGTTCCTCGAATTCTTTGAGCTTCTGCATCAAACTCCTGTGCTGCGCTGATGTAAGAAGCAACTAAAGCATTTTGATACTGTTGTCGGTATCCCTTGATTTTTGCTGCTGCATCCTTCCCTGCAAGAGTCTGACGGGGAATTTGGTCAAATTGACTAATTGCATTTTGCCATTTAGCGATCGCTTTTTCTCTGTCTTTAATATTTTTTGCTTGTTCGTACTGTTTTTGAGCTTTGGTAACCTCTACTTCGGCTTTTTTTAGAGGAGTGAGAGCGTTTGTTCCCTGGAATGCGATCGCTTCTAATTTTCCTGCACGTCTGCGTGCGATTTCAAATTCATCAAAGGTAAATTTCCAGGTACATCTAAATATCCCACAGTAAGCTTTAGGGTAATATCCCAAGAACCAAACTGGTAAGTTTTCTAAATGTTTCTGAGCTTCTTTAACCTTGATTGCTCCCATTTCCACATCAGCAGTACTTGTAGACCTGGTTAATAGCTGCTCTGCTTGTTCGAGAGAATCGATTGCACGTCGATAGCTATTATCCATGCTGATGTAGCTAGGTAAAAGTAGAATCGGAGCTTTCTCGGCTACAGGTTTGCGAATCATCGGATAAGGTAAATTTATCAGCCAAATTATCCCAGATGGAATGCTTAGTAATACTATTGTCCAAGCAATGCGTCGGATGATTATATCTAAAATAGTCGGTGGTTGATTAGCCTCTGATGCCTTTTTTAGTATGTTATCGCTAAACTGAGGATATACATCAAATATCGTAGACCCTAACTCATCCACATTTGCAGGTTCTCCTTTCTCCTTGCACATCCTTTCTAGACGAGCTATGACAATATACTTTTCAGTTTTACCAACTTGGTCATTACCAGCACATCTTTGAACTTCTTCGACCAGAATAGAATAAGCTTTTTTATTGAGACGGTACATACTAAGAACCTGGTTGATAACTATTTCCAGTTTTCCCAGATTTACTAAGTTAGATTTTCAATATTTTTACTGATTTTTTGCCCCCGCAAAAAATAAATTCTCAATAAACTTTCTTTGATCCCCTTGTATCTCTATGATTACCTTCGATGAAGATTTATGAAAATAATGTTACAAACTTTAGTAAAATGACACTAACAATATAAATAGTAAGCATTTTTTCTTATTGACATCATGGCGGAACATTTTCCTTGGCTTACCGCGATAATTTTGCTACCACTCCTTGCTTCTTTCCTTGTCCCATTTATACCTAGTAAAAGTGGTAATCGCGTACGATGGTATGCCACCGGTGTAGGCATGGCAGACTTTATATTAATGTGTTATGTCTTTTGGCGACATTACGATGCAAGTAGTGCGAGCTTTCAACTAGCGGAAAGTTACGCTTGGGTACCTCAGTTAGGTTTCAACTGGGCTGTTTCCGTCGATGGTTTGTCAGTTCCCTTAGCACTTTTGGCGGGATTTGTTACCACACTTGCCATATTTTCAGCTTGGCAAGTTGACCGCAGATCCCATTTATTCTACTTCTTAATGTTGGTGTTGTATTCCGCACAGTTAGGAGTCTTTTTGGCTCAAGACTTGATGTTGTTCTTTATCATGTGGGAAGTCGAATTAGTTCCCGTATATTTACTGATTAACATTTGGGGCGGAAAAAATCGACGTTACGCAGCAACCAAATTTATACTATACACCGCAGCCGCTTCCATATTTATCTTAGTCGCAGCGATCGCAATGGCTTTGTATGGTGGTGATACTATAAGCTTTGATATCGCTACTTTGGCAAGTAAGGATTATTCCCTAGGTTTAGAGTTACTGCTGTATGCAGGATTATTAGTTGCATTCGGTGTCAAACTGGCAATATTCCCCTTACACACCTGGTTACCAGATGCCCATGGGGAAGCTTCTGCTCCCGTATCGATGGTTTTGGCTGGTGTACTCCTGAAAATGGGCGGATACGGACTAATACGCTTGAATTTAGAACTTCTTTCCGACGCACATATTTATTTTGCACCAGTTTTAGCAGCTCTTGGGGTAATTAATATTGTCTACGGGGCTTTAAATTCCTTTGGTCAAACTCATATGAAGCGACGTTTAGCTTACTCTTCAGTTTCTCATATGGGATTTGTGCTGCTGGGTATCGCTTCCTTCACCGACTTAGGAATCAATGGTGCAATGTTGCAAATGATTTCCCACGGTCTGATTGCATCAGTACTGTTCTTCCTTGCTGGGGTAACCTACGACCGCACCCATACAATGAGAATGGATGATATGGGAGGTATTGGGCAAGTAATGCCAAAAGTTTTCGCCTTGTGTACAATGGCAGCAATGGCTTCCCTAGCTCTTCCGGGAATGAGTGGATTTATCAGCGAACTTTCGGTATTAGTGGGTGTAACCACAAGCGATATTTACAGTTCCGTCTTCTGTACAGTCATGGTTTTCTTAGCTTCAGTCGGAATTATCCTCACCCCAGTTTATCTACTCGACTTATTGAAACAGGTATTTTACGGACAAGGCAAAGTTGTTTGCGATATCGGTAACAAGAAGTTTGAAAATGTAGAAGCAGAAGGAACAGCTTGTTTTGGTACAGATTGTGTATTACCAGGTGAATCAGTTTACAGAGATGCAAGTCCTCGTGAAGTGTTTATTGCAGGTTGTTTTCTAGTGATTATTATCGGGATAGGATTTTATCCTAAATTTGTCATGCAGATGTATGATGCGAAGACAGTAGCAGTGAATGCTCAAGTAAGACAGTCTTATACAATAATCGCACAAAGTAATCCTGGAATTTATGCAAAAGGGTTATTAACACCGGAAATACCAGAGGTTGAAATAGCGCCGGTTGTAGGAGCTTTAAAGTAAGAATAGGATTAGACATTCCATAGAGAAGTTGCAGTACAACGTTTCAAAATTTACCAAAATATGTCGTAAAAAACATTTATTAATCGTAGGGGTTTAGCATCGCTAAACCCCTATTTAAAATAAATATGTTTTTGAAATAAATGCGGTTTTTAAAAATAAATAAATATAGTTTTTGAAATAAACATATTTTTTAAAACCATTCATAATCATTAAATTTAACGTATTTATATGGATTACAGAACACATATATTTTTAATTACTAAGTAGGTCTAATTAGGTCGGTGTTAAAAATTTCAACCATTTATCAAAATCATGAATATTTGAATCTGGGTAAGTTGGTACCAGAAATTTAACTCCAGGTATGGCAAAAATATAAAAGCTTGAAATGCAAACACAAATGGAGTTATAAACTTTGACACCCCAAGAATTTTTAGAAAGTTTGGCTGTAGCAAAAACAGATTCACAAAAACTGTTAGTTTTAGCGCGATATTTGGATACGACCGCGTTAGATAATGCTACAACTCGATTATGGAGAAAACTTTCTTACAGTAATGAAATTGAAATGTCACTTAGAAATGTTGCTTTTCACTTAGAAGCACTTGCAGAAACAGAAGTGTAGCAATCAAAAGATAAGACTTATTTTAACTTATTGCCTTTTTGGGCTGGTAGGAATACCTCAATAAATTGAGGAAGGATGTCAACTTCTCTATTCCTACCATTTTGTTGCAGTTATGATACAAATTATTAATTAGAATAACTAAGTTGAACAAAAAACAAAAATCTTACACTCATAAAGATGTATGATACTTTTTGTGAATTGGTATTATGGGTTTGTTAGATAACTTAATTTAAATAACTTAATTTGAATAACTTAATTAAGATTCTTGTGAATTCTCAAATACTACATCCTCATAAAGCAACTCAATAGGAAATTTGAAATCAACGCTAACTAAATCAATCTCATCACCTCTAGAATAAGTTTGAAGCTCCCAAAGATTCTTGTCATTGAGTCGAAAACACTCCACCATCATTTCCTGAGTGCTGATTAAAACATATTCCTTTAAAGTTGAAATCTGTCGATAATTTTGAAACTTTTTCCCCCGGTCTATTCCTTCGGTACTTGGGGAAAGAACCTCCACAATCAAACAAGGATGATGAATAACTTTAGTTGCACTTTTATCCCTTTCATCGCAACTTACCATCACATCAGGATAGTGAAAAGGACCATTTTCTGATATACCTAATTTTGCATCTGCCATCTGTACTTTACAACCTTTTCCACGTACATGACTTTTGAGAGCAGAAGCTAAATTTAAAGCAACATCATTATGAGGGATAGTCCCCCCAGTCATTGCTACAACTTCACCGTTAATATATTCATATTTGAGGGGTTGTTGTTCTTCCCAGTCTAGATATTCCTGGGGTGTCATGTATTGGAAATTAGGAATTGCAACCATGATTATTTTCCTGATTCGATTCTATTTTGATGCTAGCAAATTCGGGTAAGTTGAGCGGTTATGAGTGTTTTTAAAAACCAGATATTCATTTTAGATAAGTTTGTAGGAGCTTTTTCTAGATTCTTTGTGCGGGAGATGTCTACGCATTTATTTACACATATTTAGGATTGAGGCAATTGTCACAATATCCGGCTGGTGCGTGACACTAAAAAGCGATTATACTACGTTCTGGAGTTATATGATGTCCGTTAAAATAACTGTCATTGCGAACGGTAGTGAAGCAATCTCAACACATTGCGTTGACGTAGTCTGCTCGATAGAGCTTATGCGTCGTTTCACTCCGTTCCACTCGCAATGACATATTATGGGTGATTTGCCGGACATCATATTAGTCAAAGTGTCACAGCACCCTACCAAAAAATTTACCCTTTTTAAAAACTAAATGAATTAGCCTCAAGTCCTTGTGATGGCTTCATTATGTGAAACTTCATTCGCTGCGGACATTGTGTAATTTATAAAAGTTGAAGTACATATTCAAATTAGGACTTACGCTCTCATCCGAAGGGAGATAATTCATCTGAGTAAATTTACTGATTATAATTAAATGAAATTATTATAAGAACATTATTATAGGAAAATGTTTACAGGAATGATTGCTGGTTGGGTTGGGGAATTCGTTACTGTAGAAATCGCTAAATTATTACTTTCTGGGGTTAATAATAAGTTATTAAATCAAAAAGATTTAGAAAAAGCTCTGAAAGCTTCAGCAAAATCAGCTTGTGAACAGGAGAATGGCTTATTTTACCGCTGTCAGGAGCATGGTATAAGAGGTTCGGCAAAATTTTTAAATAAGTTTTTTCAAGAAAAGGGAATTGCAGAGTTACAGAAACCTTTGAAGGATGAAGGTAAACCGGATGTTGATTTTTTGAGTAAAGCTTTGATTGAGGAAGCTGCAAACCATTCTGAAATGAAGAAGATGAACGAAGATTATGTTCGTCCTTGGATGGAAGCTTTTGCTAATGAATATTTTCAGAGAACTGATGCTTATACAAAGTTTCAAGTTGCAAAGGAAAATTATTTCAAGCAGATAGAAAACTGGTTTGATGATGTCAAGTTTGCAGGAATTGCTGTCGCAGGACAAGAGGTAGAAAAATCTGAGAAACTGGAACAGATTTTTGTAATGCCGGATGTGGAGGAAGATGTTAGAGGAAAAGATTTTTCATTTTCTGCTGATACGAAAGAGTTGGATGACGGAATCTTAGATATTTCAATGAGCAAACGTCAGCAAGAATTACTTTTAGAACAGCGTCAAAGGGTTATTAGATTTAATCCTTCTGGTAATAAGTTTCTCGCTGCAAAGCTGTTGACTCAGAGTGATGCGAACAAGAATGGTGGAAAATTTGTACTTTTGGGTGCTCCTGGTTCTGGTAAAACTACTTTATTGAGCTATTTTGCGGTGATGTTAGCTCAAAATCAAGCTGAAAAATTAGGTCTAGAGCAGGATGTAGATTATCTACCGATATTAATCAAAATGCGGGATTTATCCAGACTGGATGATATTGGTGATATCAGTATTCTTGATTATGCCAGACAATTTGCGGAAAAGACTATGTCTGTCAAAAACTTACCTAGGGATTTCTTTGAACATTGGTTAGAAGACGGGAGAGCTTTGATTTTACTGGATGGTTTAGATGAAATTGCTGAGGAAAGTAAACGTTACAAAATAGTCCAGCGTATTGAAAACTTTCTAGGACGGTTCCAACGCAACATCGCTATTATCACCTCCCGTCCTGCTGGTTACAAGCGGGATTTTTTCCGTACCGAAGAATTTCCCCATTACAAGCTCTTAGGATTTGATGATGGAAAGGTAGAAGAATTTGTTAATCATTGGTACGATAGTCGTTTCCAGGATAAAGATGAAGCTGATAGACATAAAGAAAGTTTACGGAAAGCGCTAAATGATAACGAACGCATCAAATTATTAGCGCGAAACCCTTTACTCTTAACTATCATTGCTCTGATTCATCGCTATCAAGCTGTATTACCAAGGGAAAGATACAAGCTTTATGATAAAGCTGTGGAAACCTTAATAACTTCCTGGGACGCAAATAAAGAACTCACGACTCATGAAAAGTTGCAATATTTGAGATTAGATGACCTGAGACGGTTGATGGAAAGTGTTGCATATTGGGTTCACACCCAGGGAAATACCGGAGATAATGAAGGGGGAACCTTAATAGACTGCGATGAATTGCTCAATCAATTAAAACAGGAAATTAGATTAAGTCAAGGAATTAAGCTGTATAAAGCAGAAGAAGAAGCAAAAAGATTTATTGACTTAATTAAAGAACGTACAGGATTACTCAACGAACAGGGGAAAGACTGTTACGCTTTTGTTCACAAAACCTTTCAGGAATACCTTTGTGCAGAAGATATTAATTATCAAGCAGATAATGAAAGTGATTTCGAGATAATTTTAGACCATATCAGCGAACATCTCCATGACCCCCACTGGCGAGAAGTTGTATTATTATTGGTATCTCAGCAGAAACCAAAGAAAGCAGTCAAAGCAATTAGAAAGATTCTGAATAATAAAAGTGAATATGAACAGTGGTTACATCGGGATTTATTTTTTGCTGCTGATTGTTTAGCTGAAGATATTAAAGGGTTGAATGTAGCTGATAAGGAATTAGGAGAAGAGATTTTACGGGGTTTAGTTGACTTGGAGGTAAGTGAAAGTCATAAGATAGGTCATAGAGTTCGCAGTCAAATTTTTCCCATACTTTCCCGTTTTTATGAAACTGCTTTTGAAAAGCAAGCTTTGGAGCTTTTAAAAGCTGAAGGGGAAAAGATCGGTAAAGTCAGGTTGCAAGAGTACCGGGTAGAATTGGGAGAAAGGAAAGGAGCAGTTACTACTCTAATAAAGCTCCTCATCGATGAAGATAGCGATGTACGTTACATTGCTGCGGATGCTTTAAGGAAGTTGGGTAAGGATTCAGATGAGGTTGTTAATGCTTTAATAAAACTCCTCACCGATGAAGATAGCGATGTACGTTACATTGCTGCTTCTGCTT
>ERZ1740062.292-NODE-292-length-33482-cov-4.893798_pt1 | contig 33482 bp, 24 predicted proteins | sample MGYA00581741_ERZ1740062 | MGnify/ENA primary metagenome ERZ1740062 (study PRJEB43018, sample SAMN04849747) | marine metagenome | isolation source: floating plastic debris | place: Pacific Ocean | collected 2008-09-01 | study: EMG produced TPA metagenomics assembly...
AACGCTGCTTATGATCTCTGTTTATTTTAGTGAAATGTCCTTGACGTCTGTTTTTGTATTACGAGAACAAAATTCAGAAGCAGTGGCTCGAAAGACTTATTCGAAAAGAAGAATGATTTGTTCGAAAAGTGAAACTACTTGACCTGACTGGGCCGGTAGCCGAATTTTTTGGCAAAAGCGTTGGAGAACGAACTCAAACTATCATAGCCTACCTGCCAAGCGGCTTCTTGTACGGTCGCTTTTTTGGAATGGATTAGGCCGTGGGCTGTATCCAACCGTTCGTTTTGCAGGTACTTAAAAACGGGCACCCCAAAAACAGCTTTGAACTCCTTTTTTAGGGCTGTGGTGTTTAGGCCAATGTGTTTGGAAAGTTCAGAAAGGGAAGGAGGCGCATCAAGATTATCCAAGAGAAGCTGTTTGACCTCTTGTAGTTTTTCCCTTCTTTGGTTTCCGGTATCTGCAGTTTGTTGTTGGGCTAGTTGTCCAAAAAAGTGGGAAAGCAATACCGTGATTTGGCTGCGGAAGAACATCATTTTGGTTTTTCCGCTATAGGTGTTGGTAAAAACCGAATCCACAATACGCTGCATTTCAGGCGTCATGAAAAATCGGGGACCTTCTACATAATGGTCTCTGGGATTCACCAATTCCGCCATTAATTCAGAAAAGAGGTCTCCCTCTGCATTGGGTAAATGCTCGAGATTTCGCATAGCGGTGGCTACCACAATACATTGCAAATTACGGTCTGGAGAGACCGTGTGTTCAAATTCTACTTTTTCGTCAGCATAAAAGGCCAAGGTTAGGCCTTTGGTATTTTGGTATACTTCAGACTTGCCGTCATATCGCATGGCCAATTGCACATTACCTGAACCATAGAACGCGACCGCAATAATGGGTTCATCAAAAAAACAAGAATCTACTTCTACCACCTCGGATTCAGCCTCTTCGACCAAAACCACAAAGTCATTGATATGGATAAAATCACGTGTCATTCTGTCCTTTGAAAGTACAAAATCATGGTCTTTTCAAAGAAATTTGGACGTGAAGTATTTGATTTAGGGTTTTTTTTCTTGTTTTAGGCCTTTCAGCTTTCTTTTGAAGTGCATGATGTATGCCACATTAAACCCAAAATTCAAATTAGGATTTCTGAAGTTGAAGTTGTTTCGGGTTTGTGCAATAAAGGCAGGTTCGGCCATACCCAACGCATTGGTCAATTGGAATTGCATCATCAAATCCCCAATTTCCCAGTTGACGCCAACCGCAAATGGGGAGTAGGTGTTGAAACTTTCAATAGGGTTGGCTACTGCATAATATTCGCTCACGAAAGACATGTGGTTTCCAATTTTATAGCGTCCGCCGATACCTACGGCAAAGTGGTTTTGAGGGTCTTCTTCAGAGAATTCCAGTCCGCGATGAATAAAAGTAGGAGTGACTTGAAGCGAAAATTTACGAGAAAACTTTCGGGCAATCAGCAGTTGCGAAGCATATGACATGCGGTTGCCGAAATCATCTGCTATGGCATCATTCGCGATGCCCTCACTAAAATAGGTAGCATTCTGAAACAAGGTAATGCTCACAGGAGAACCTTTTCCTTCCAAACCTTGCTGTACCAGTTTGTATTTTGCGTAGCCATCGAAAAGTCCATCCCAGGTAGTTCCTCCAAATCCCATGGAAAACCTATCGGTAAATCCATATTCTAGGGCAATCCTAGTGCTCATCCTATCGGACAAAAAGCTTTGGGTTCGTTCTTCTGGGGTATTCCAAAAACGATTGGATACAAATAACTCCAACACGCCTTTTTTTCGGGTTTCAATGGAGTGTCCAAAAGTGATGCGTGTGGTTTTAAAGGTGGCCTCGGTGAATTGGGGCACCTTGTCTTGTTCTTCGTCCAGTATCTCCAACAGGTTTTGGGAAAAGCCAAAGCTTCCCGTCAAAACCAACATACCAATACAAAAAGCGCCTTTAACTGTCATAGGGGTCGTATTCAAATCTGAAATCTACGGAAATGGTCTTGGCAATGTTCCCCGCCAACAAAGGCGGTATTTTGATGTCATAGTCCTTGACTACGGCTTCAAAGGTTCCGGTAAGGATGTACTTACCGTCAATTTTTTCAATTTTGGTCTTGATGTCCAAAGTTTTGGTTACGCCATGCATCGTAAAAGTTCCTTTTACGATTCGGGTATGGGGCTCAGATTGTGAGCTGTCAAAATCTGAGATTGTTCCTTCAAAGGTGGCCTTCGGATAAATATCTGATTCGATATAGCTCTCGTTGAAATGTTCACGCATGAGCGCTTTTTCAAAAACGAAGGCATTCATCAAGATATTCACGGCAATTTCGCCGTTCGATAGGTCGATTATGCTAAGCACTTGATTGTTCTGTGCCTTTATGTTTTCTACCGAGGTATAAGAGAAAAATGCAACGTTCCCTTGACGGGCTATGATTTTCTCTGTGTTTTGGGCATGGACACAAAAACTTACCAAAAAAAGTATGGGAATAAGTTTGTTCATGGTTGGTGGGTGCGCGTCAGAACGCAATTTAAGAAAATGGCATCCTTTAAAAAACCTTTATAGATGCCTTTCAGCGTTATGGAATCTTTTTCGTGCAATTGCTTTAGGGTTTCGGTTTGTCCCGCCTTCATATCGCAAATGATATAGGACTTGACATCAGTTCCACCTTGTAAAATAAGGGTTTCTCTGCCGTTTAAGGTGTTGATTTCTTTGATAACACCATGGATTTCAACAACTTCTTCTGCATTCAAAACCGCTAATTGTGCAGTGGTGTCCTTTAACTGAGCGAGAAGGTTTTTAGCACTAATACTCATTTCAGGAGTCGCTTTGGACACATCCAAGGGTTTTTGAACATACCAAAACGCTATTGCAGAAAGCAGTAGCACAAGGGCAATGCCAAAGATATATGTACTGGGTCTGGATGGTTTTTTCACGATTCGCTGAGCGGATGAGTTGATGTTTTTAAACTAGAAATGCACCTAGGACCGTTTTTTGGCCCCAGGTACAAAACTAACTAAACTAATCTCCTTTTTCAATCAACTATGCTTAGGGTTCCAGTCATTGAGCCATGGAACTCACAATTGTAAAATAAAGTATCCGGAGCATCATTTGGTACGGTAAAGGTGATGGTTCCATCAGCAATACCATTGTCGGTCACGCCATCGTTGAAAGCGTTTCCGGTACCAGTTCCTTGAATAGATTTAATGATGAACGGATGACCTGGAGCATCTACGTTGAATTCGTAGGTTTCCCCACGGGTCAAGGTAATGTCTGGATTAACCGCATCGGTCAAACCATTACCGTTGAAAATGTAGGCAGATGCCCCTTGATTAGTTACGTTGAACACTATTGCGTCTTCGTCAGCAGTCGGAGCTACCTCAGTTTCTGTATTTAGGATTGGCCAAACACCGGCTTGTGGGAAACCAACACCAAAGTTGTCTCCACGTTGTTGGTCTTGTCCAAAGAAGTACAACGGCCATCCTTTGTAAGTGATTTGTTCTCTGTCAAAAACATCGATTACGGCAAAGTCATCAGGATTCAAGATGCTGGGCACGTTTTCCAAAACGGTTTGGAAGATGGGCCATACCCCATTGTTTCCAAAATCTTGAGCTGTGAAATTGTTGATGCCGTTGGTATCGTTGTCAAAACGATAAAGGGTGTTGCCAGCGGCATCGGTCAAATAGAATGTTTGTTCATCTCCAGGAACATATGTGTCGGTAAGATTGGTCTCCACGCCATTGCTATCTCTACCCACCAATTGCGCTTGTGTTATCATAATGGTGTAATCTGGTTTGGCCACAAACCATACCCCTCCGGCACCATCTCCATTAATATCATTGGCGTTTGCATCATTTGCGAAGAGGTATAGTGGCCATCCTTTGTAGGTGGTTTGCAAGCTTCCATCGTCTCTGGTCGTTTCGCCAAAATCTGATGCGGCCAATCCTGCATCCAAAGTCAACTGGGCTTCGTGGAAGGCGGGCCATGTGGCAATACAACCATCTATACAGTTCGAATCACCTTTGCTATCTGGCGCGAAGAAATACAAAGTGAATCCTTCAGAATTGGTCAAAACACTACCGAAATCGGCATCGTTTCGTAAACGAACGGCATTCTCCACTACAGGATTTGGGTCGTCGTTAACAGGGTCATCATTGCCCGCAGGTACTTCGGGGTCGTCACTGCTACACGCAAAAAGCGTTAAGATTGCTGAGGTAAGTAAAAAGAACTTTTTCATTTTTTTAGATTTTTTAGATGTGATCAAAAGAATTATTATTTAAAGTGTAATGCATTATAAAGGTGTGCGAGGGGGAAAAATGCCCTGTAAAAGGGAATAATCCAGCTTCGAATTTTTGCTCGAAATCCCCTCACGCGATGTTTTTGTAATTGATTGGAATGGTAGTTTCCAAGTAGGGGCATAGCGATTCCGTTTTCAACTGACCTTGTTTTGAACAGTTGCACATCGGTTTTACTTGATGCTCCTTTTTAATCCTGTCCCCTAAAGGAGGATATCCTAAATCCATCAGCATATTCAATGCTGAGGCGAGTTCATTGGCGCGAATGAAGTTGAATGTGACCAAGGTTTCATCCGGATAAGCCACCACATTCGAGATGTCTGGAATATGAGATAAGGCTTTCTTAATTTTCTGGGCACATGTACTACAAAAAGCGTTCTGTACCAAAAAGTTTGCAAATCCTGTTTTCATGGTTAAGGTTTTTAGAATACACGTGATAAATTGAATCCGAAGAAAATGTCACCTTCACCCCAATCACCCGTAGCCTGCCCCAAAAAGAAATTGGTGTTCATGGGTTGAGCATTGGTAAAGTGCAATTGGAATACGTGTCCTCCGGTTTCCAAATCAAATCCGATAGATAATGGATTCACGAACGGGGATTCCGCTGCTCGGTTCAGGTGTAAACCATAGTCCACGTTAAGGGACCATCTTTTGGTAAGCTTGCATCGCCCACCGAAGCCGACAGCATATTGTGAGTTCTCTTGGGTGTCAAGCGCAACCAAGTTGTCATGAAAAAAGGTTGGTGCTACTTGAAAGGACAAATTTTTGTTCAATTTGGTAGAGACCAAAGCTTGGGTGGAATAGCTCAATCGATTTTCAAAGGACAAACCGGGTAAGGTCTGCTCATCCAAAGCGGTATTGAGCATCGCGCTGTTGAACAATACCAAAGTAAAGGGCAGCCCATTGCGCTTTTGTCTCAGCAAACGAAGTTTTAAGGATGTCTCGTAGATTTTTTGGAAAGAACTTCTGGAGACTCCGATGTTGATACCATCTGAAATTCCGTAAATGAAATTCAAACGCGTGACCGCTTGGTCCAATCCAAAAAAGTCTTCAATTCCTGGTTTGATGGAACCAAACCGGTGTGACACTACAAAGTAGAGTTCTTGCTTCGAGACCATTTTGGTGGACTCAAAGTTTACGATTTTAAGTCCTTTGAATGCTGCTGTTTCAAACGACTCATCGGTAGTCTCGGCATCCAGCTCGTCTAAAAGATCTTCTTGTGCACCTAACAGTAGGGGCAAAAACAATAGAATTGTGAGTATTCTCATGGTTGTGTTGTTTTTTAGTATAAAATGATGGTGGCTTGGTCTACTTTCACGAGTTCCAAAAGCTCGTCGTATCCTACACACCTCCCTTTAATAGTGATTTCCATATCCTTACTTAAAGGAGCGTCAATATTTGAGGGTAGTAGATTTGCTTGAATGTGATTGTCCAAGACTATCCAACCGGAATCAAACTCGGTTACTTTTCCGGTGGTTTGCACGACTTGGTCGATGTAATCCAAACCTTGAGTATCCGCTTGAAAGGCTTCATTAAGACTTTCCGGTGGTAGCGTGAACGCTACTTCTTCTTCTAGAATATTTCGCTGCTCAGGAAACATATACTGATACCCGAAGTAGGCTAAAGCTCCAGCGATTATGGTCGTTGTTACAATGATGTAGGTGAATCTTGTTTTCATCGTTTTTGAAATTTAAAGTGAAGGGCAACCTGTACTTGTTTGGCAATTTTGTTGGCAACGATTTTGGGTATTTCGATATCAAAGTCCTCAGGAGCTACCACGAAGTTTCCGGGCATTTCGATGATATCGCCAACTCGTTTAACGTCTAGTTCCGTGTTGACTTGTTTGCCTTTGCCATGGAGTTCTAAGGTTCCTGCAACAGGAACTTTAGTGGTTTCCTCGCTAAGACTTGAGACATCCAAGTCTTTTAGGTTTCCTTTAAAAGTTGCTTTGGGATAGGTTTCTGATTCAATGTAGTTTTCATTGAAATGTTCTTCCATTAATGAGTTTTTGAATGTAAAACCTTTAACAAGAGCCAATGAGGCAATTTCAAGAGTACCACTATCAAAAATGGCCGTCACTGAGGAGTTGGTCGCCTTAACCTCTTCGAAGAGTTTTTCCGAAGCTTCAAAGGTTACCTGGCCGTTCTTATCAACATACTTGTCTTGTGCGCTCACGAAACTCTGTGCGAGCATTAGGGCCAATACGAAAAAAGTGTTCTGGATTTTCATGTTTATTTTGGATTAAGATTATTCTTCTAGAGCGCCTTCATCAATCCACTGGTCGATGAGGTCAATGGTATTTTGTGGCATACGTCCGCTCGGAGGCATGGCACTTGATTCTCCGGTAAGTTTGACTATCGCTTCTAACAGTGAACCGTTATCAACGCGAACCCTCACTTGGTCATAATTTGCTAAAGGAAACGGGGCGCCGTTGCGTGGCGGGTCAGCATGGCATCCTACGCATTGACCATCAATAATAGCTTTGATACGCCCATTATAAGTAAGGGTAAAAGGTTCTGGGTCGGGGTCTGGATTAGCGATTTCAACGAGGTCGCTTTCACTGTCATTTGTGCATCCGGTTAAAACGGCGAGCAACATTAGAATTAAAAACCAAGGCTTGTTTGTCATTTTGTTTCGTTTTGAGTCAGGCTGTCCTGAGTTTTGTTGATTTTATTTGATGACAAAGCAAGGGCAGGATGGAGGGGTAGAACGACAAAACCTGGGTGAAGGGGAAGAATTGGCCTTAACAGGGAAAAATCCGGCTTGAACGGAACGCCAAAAACCTAAAAGTGAAAAATCAGCCTTGAACGGACACTACGCTGTCGGGCCAGATAACTGGGCAAATGATTATATTCGGGAAAAATTGCGTCAACCTTCCATGCGAAAGGATAAACTATACTTTCTCACCTTTTTGTCTATTACCGTTATCTACGTGATTATAGCGGGAATCGCTTTACATTTCATGGTCAAGTCGAATACCCGTGCGTTGCTGGAAACGCATTTGGAATTCAGTAAAAAGGAAGCGAAGACCTTGGGCGCCATGATAGGGAACCAGCTTCGGATGGATGTGCCTCGAGACACCGTGGTCGCACAATTACAAAATTGTATTGACGGGACCGTTTTGGAAAAGGGTTTTTTGAGCATTTTTGATTGGTCGGGTCGCATCGTGTGCCATCCTGATATTAAAATGGTAGGTCAACCCGCAGGTTCGGACAAGTCATTTGTTTCTTCGGTTTCGGATGATTTGAATGCCAATACGTTTTTGAGCTTGTTGCAAGAATATCCATCCCAAAACGAAAATGAGGAAGCTTTTGTTTCAGAAGTGATTCATCTATATCCGGTTCAGAATTCGGATTGGATTGTAGCGGCGAATGTGAATATCATCAGTTTAAATGCACAATTGGATGCTACGCGAAGGAATTTTAGGACCATTTTTTTAGTCATGGGCCTTGTGGTGATTCTGGCCTACGTACTTATTGTTCGCCTGTTGGGTAGTGCCTACGAAAAGCGTTTGGAAATGAAAAACCAGAAGCTGGAAGACGAGGTCATCAACCTTTCGAAACTGAATCGTGCCGTTGGGGATTATCAACAAAAGGTAGAAGAGCAACCTACCCAAGAGACTAAAAAGCGAATTCTGACCTATGTCCGAAATGAATTGTTATCCATTCCCATAACCGAGATAGCTCATGTGTATACTGAAAACACCATCACCTAAGTAATTAGGTTTGATGGGCTGCGTTCCACCACAAACTTGAGTTTGGATGAACTTTTCTCCCAATTGGATGACAGTCAGTTTTTTCGAGCGAACCGACAGTTCATCATTGCCATCTCCAGCATTGATAAAATCGTGAAATACGGAAATAACCAACTCAAGATTCTGGTCACACCGGAATCGGAGAACCACATCATCATCAGTAAAAACCGCGCTTCAGAGTTCAAACAGTGGTTGAATCAATAATGTTATTGCAAAACCATGGAACTCGCGTTGGATTTTATCTTGATAGGCGGTATCGTAGTCAACTTGTTGATTTTGGGCTTACTTTTTAAAATCAAAGACAAGCAACTACCGCACCGAATCTTGTTCGTTTTTTTCACCTTATTATTTACAGTCTCTCTATTTGGCTACGCGCAGACGCATCAAGTGGATTGGCTCATTGTCATTTGTTGGGTTCCCGAAGAAATTGCACCTTGGTGTATCGCGCCTTTATTGCTCATCTATGTCCGGTCTATCTTTTTAAACGCTCATGGATTACTTAAAAGACATTGGTTTCATTTTATTCCAGCACTTTTATATCTACTTTTCATTGCGATTCCTTTTCTCATTTCTTGGCTACAACAAGATTTTTTGTTTGAATACTTACGATGGTTGACCGAATACGCCACCGAGGGCGTTATCATAATTCGATGTTTATATCATATTGGGTATGCCTCTTTTGCGTTGCTGCTTTTTTTTAGATACAAGCGGTTGATGAAATCCAATTTTTCGAGCCTTTCGGAGAAAGAATTTCTTTGGATTCAATACTTGTTAATTGGAACCTTGTTTGTAGTTGGTGTGGATTTGGTTACCGAAGTGCTTCACGTTAGTTTTGATATCAAATTTTTTGGTTCGGAACCATCAGGGGGTACACTGGTACTGGTGGTTATCATCTTTTTGATTCTTTACCTTGGGTATTACGGGGTGAATCAATCCCGGATATTGCTACCACAATTTCTTCTGGTTGAGATGGCAGGAAAAAGTCCTGAAATCAAAATACCAAGCTATACGTTCACGACATCTGAAATTCAAGAATTGGAAGAAGGCCTTCAAAATCTTTTTTTACATCAGAAACCCTATCTAGATGAAGATTTGACCTTGCACAAACTGGCAACCCTTTTAGGGACAGGGGACAAGAAACTTTCCACTTTTTTGAACCAGCATCTACAAACCACTTTTTTCGATTTAGTGAACAAAGCTCGAGTCGCTTCGGTAAAAGAAAAAATGGCTTCAGACGAATACGACCGTTACACCTTATTAGGTATCGCATATGAAAGTGGTTTCAAATCCAAGACTAGTTTCAATCGTATTTTCAAAAAAGAAACTGGTTTATCGCCATCTGCTTTTCGAAAGCGTCAAAAATAAGCGGCAATAGGTGCCAATGGAAGCATTGGAACGTTTGGCGCATGCGGCTGCCCTTCTTTTGGGGAAACCCAGGTTATGAAGTATGCCTTTTCTTTCTTTTTGTTGCTGGCCTTAGGTACCGGACATCCCAAATCAATCGACCCGATAAACAATTCCGATGCGTACACAAGTAAATTGAAGGTAGCGGTAAAAGGGAGTAATGCGGATGGTTCCATTTCAAAAGGAGGGTATGTTGTTTTGGAAATAGACGGCGAAGACGCAAAGGGAATTGCTTCATTTCGAATCCGTATTCCATCCTTTTATATTCATCAAGAAATCAAAAGTGTCGGTAAGAAAAAGCGTTGGAAAATTCACCAAACGTTTACCGTTGACGCCATTGATGGGGAAGCTACGCCAGAAATCTACCTCACTTTAAAAAACACTGATGGTAACGTGCTTACTAAAATCTATCCGCTGACCATCCAAGAATGACTGAAGCTGGTCCCCATACGCTATGAATCAACTATTTGTGACTTCATCAGACCCAAATAAATAGGTGATACGGTAAAATGTAGTTTTCCAACGCTCTTCATAAATCAAAAAACGAAACAGTAACCATAATAAGAATGAAGCATAAAAACTATTTGAACAAAATCTCTGTCATTTTCTGTTTAGGGTTGACCTTGAATATTTTGCCTTTGGGCGCACAAGTCAACTCAGGTGATTTACAAGTAGGTAAAACGCTCCCTAGGGTTTTGGGCTTGAAAGATATACATCGCTATAACCTGGTGCTTGAAAAAGGTCAGTTCGCACTGTTGGATATAAAACAGAACGGAATTGATGTTATCGTACATACGTTTTCGCCCGAGGGAAAAGAAATAGAATCTTTTGATTCGCCTAATGGAAATGACGGTCACGAGATGGTTTTGGTTGATGCAGCTGAAGAAGGGACCTACCAAATTGAGGTGAGGGCTTTGGGGGAGGATAAAAAACGTAAAAGAGGGAAGTACCAAATTCAATTGGTCAGTGTGCAAAACAACATCTCAGAACATTTGAATATTACCTTGTCGACATTATACGGTCGTGGGTTTATTACGGGTTTCGGGGTTACCATCTTAAACGAAAGAAGTTTGCTTTACCAAAGAACTCAAGGTTATGCGAATTTGGAAAAGCAGCAACCTTACACTACAAAAACGGTCCAGAACAACGCTTCTATCTCCAAAACCATTATTGGAATATCCTTAATGCAATTAGATGCGCAGGGGAAATTCACCATGGACACACCCATCAACCAACTATTACCCTTTCCCGTAAATAACCCCCATTTTCCCAACCAACCCATTACCGTTGGTCATCTGGCCACCCATACGTCAACTATTAAGGAAGATGATTTTTATGAAGCCGCTTATTTGGTAGATGAGAATGCCTCAATCGACCAATATGTTTATCACAAAGCTTTTGCAAAAGCGTTTCGAAAAGCCCAAAAGAATGAGGCAATGCCCCTTGGAGATTTCTTGAAAGCACATTTGTCCGAAGAGGGTAAGGCCTATAAAAGAGCGAACTTTTTCAAAGAAATTCCAGGAAACAATTGGTACTACTCCAATGTAGGGGCTGCCTTGGCCGCTTATATTGTTGAAACGGTGAGTGGCATGTCGTATGCAACATATGTAACAGAAAATATCCTTCACCCTTTGGAATTGGAAAGTGCCGGTTGGTACGGACAAGGACGTAACGATTTTGAAGTTACCCAACAGTATGATGTCAAAGGCAATCCACTTCCCAAAAAGACAATTATTACCTACCCCGATGGTGAGATATACATGAATATTTTGGACTTGAGTAAATACCTGATGACCTTTATGAACGCTAGCAAGGGATTAGATACAGGGGTCTTGAGTAGTGATGTGCTTCAGAAAATGATGGAGGTACAACACCAACAGGTGGGTGGCCGCTTTGATGGCCGTAAAGATGGCTTTTTTTGGGAATTCCGAAGTGGGGAGGTCATGGGGCATAGCGGTGGAGATTATGGCGTGAGTGCGCTCATGTACTTTCATCCAAAATCAGGTTTAGGATTTACCTATCTCTGTAACATGATGCCCTTGGAATCTGATTATAGCAATGCGATGTCAAGAAGTATATGGGCTGCTGTAAAACGCTATGCGCCTTATTTTGTAGCGCCATAGCGTTAATGTCTTTTGCTCCAAAACGGATTGAAATACTTTGGGTTTTAGAGCTTTTACTCGCTAAATGCAGTCGCTTTATATTAAGAAGAAATTAATCCAGCACTAAAATCAAATACGGTTTCATTGTGATAGGTTTCTCCTGGATGCAACACGCTGCTGGGGAAGTTCGAGTGGTTGGGAGCATCAGGGAAATTCTGCGTTTCAAAACAGATGGCGGGAAAAAGGGAATATGTGGCGTTTTGATAAAAGTCAATATCCGGAAAATGCAAAGGAGTGAACACAACCATGGACGGTTGTTTCGTGAGAACCTTCATACAGATGCCACTTTTTTTCGAAATGAGTGATGCGGAAAAAGGTTTTTGGGATAAAACATACACATCATCCAAACCTTTGGAAGGAACATGCTTTACGGGAGATTTTTGTTGAAAGTCATAATGGGTCTGCGAGCAGGGGAGAATTCTTCCCGTGGGACACTTTTTGCTATCCAATTCCAAAATCTTGTTGCTATTGATTTGCAAGAGTTGTTCGGAAACACTGCCTTCGCCGTCCAGGTTGAAGTAAGCGTGATTGGTAAGATTGAGCACCGTAGGCCGGTCCGTGGTTGCGGAATACACAATGCGCAATGCGTTGGACTCTAATAACTCATATTGGACAGTGACCGTTACGTTTCCGGGATAACCACCTTCCATATGGCCGCTTTGTAATTGCATTTTAATACTTGGACTGCGACCTTGTTTGGTTTCTATGATGTCCCAATACTTTTTGTCAAATCCTGAACTACCGCCATGTAAATGCACTTCGGATTTCGTTTCTAATTGGTATTGTTTTCCTTTCAAAGAAAAACAACCCTTGGCAATGCGACCGGCATAGCGACCGATACTACTACCCAAATAAAAGTTGTGTTTTTGATATTCTGGATTGGCATATTCCTCGGCTGTAGGTAAACCAACAATCACGTTTATCAATTGCTCGTTTTTGTTCGGAATTTTCAATGCCATTAGGGTAGCACCATAATTGCAAACCTCTAATTCCATTCCTTTGGAATTGACCAGTTTCACGGTTTGCATTAGCTTGCTTTCAGTTCCCACAATATTGTTCATTCTAAAAAGCTATCCTGTAAAATACGTCAAAATCCCAATTACTATGACCACCAACAATATCGAAAGTACTACATCTATAGTATCATAACTTTCCTTGGCCAATTGTTTGTCATCTGCACTCAAGGTTCCAAAAGACAGGCCTTTGATAGTGGCATAGTTCGGTGGACTGGTCGCTAGGGATACCCCAATACAAAGGGCTAGGGAGAAGATGAACATAAAAATGGCCATATGAGCAAAGTTTATCGTGGCGAACGTGTAGGCAAAGCCCGAGGCGAGTTGTTCGCCTGTCTGCCTGAAATGCTCTATGTCCGGTTGATAATAAATCTCACTACCCAATCGGGCGATAAGTAGCACCAAGCCTGTCATTAGGGTGGTAATGGCTGCTGTGGAGTTGACTCTTTTCCAAACAATTCCTAGTAAAAAAACGGTAGTTACTGGAGGTGCAATATAAGATTGCACGTTTTGCAGGTATTGGTACATTACCCCACCACCAATTTTTTCCATGATGGGAATCCAAAAAATACCAAGAACCACAATTACCGCTGTAGCCATTTTGCCAATGCGAAGGAGTTGTTTCTCCTCTTTCTGTGGCATAATTTTTTTGTAGATATCAATCGTGAAAATGGTGGAGCAGGAGTTGAACACCGAAGCTAAGGAACTCATCAAGGCGGCAATCAAACCTCCAGCCACAAGTCCTTTTAAACCAACTGGAAGTAGTGTTTTGACCAACATGGGAAAAGCACGGTCCGCTTTTTCAACACTGAACATTTCAGGATTCTGAATCGTCAAGGCAAAAGCAATAATACCTGGAATCAGGAATATGAAAATGGGCAACAATTTTAAGTAGGCTCCAAAAATGGCACCTCTTCGTCCAATTTTGATATTATTGGCAGCAAGGGTTCGTTGCACGATGTATTGGTCCGTGCACCAATACCAAATCCCCACAATGGTTCCCCCAATCAATAATCCAGTCCAAGGAAAATCAGGATCACTCATGGGTCGCCACATATTAAAATGTTGCGGACTCACTTCTTTGACAGTTTCTGTCATGACGGACCATCCCCCGATTTCTTGAAGCCCTAGATATGTAATAATCAAAGACCCTAAAATCAAAATGACGGTTTGTAAGGTTTCCGTGTAGATAACAGCCTTCATTCCACCAATAATGGTGTAGACACCTGTGAATAACACAATTCCGATAGCGCCACCCCAGAAGGATACGCCAAGCAATTCGGAAACTACGATTCCACCAGCGTAAATCGTTACAGAGACCTTGGTGATAATGTATCCGACTAGCGAAAAAATGGACAAAAACCATCGGGAACGACTATCGAATCGCTTTTCAAGGAATTCGGGCATGGTAAACGCACCACTGCGGATGTAAAATGGAAGGAACAGCCATCCTAATAGCAACACAATCCAAGCGTGCAATTCATAGTGGGCCATAGGGGTTCCTGACTCGAATCCCGTACCGGCCAATCCTACAACATGCTCCGAGCCAATATTGGAGGCAAAAATGGATGCCCCAATTACAAACCAGCCTACGTTTCTCCCAGCTAAGAAGTAATCTTCGGTATCCTTGTTTTTTTGGAGAATTACCCAAACTGCGACACCGATTAAAGCGAGGAAATAGATGCCCAGAACAATCCAATCCCCAAATTCCAAAACTGACTCCATAGACTAAATGTATTGGTTGATGATGTTCTCGAACAACTCTTGCTTTCCACTGACCAAAGGCAATTCACCATTCTCCTTTGCAAGTGTATAGAGTTGCTCAAATCCGAGCTTGCCTTCTTCAAAGGATTTTCCGGAACCGGAATCAAAAGAAGCATAGCGTTTCTCGCGTAATACATTGTACGCTGACGAATTCAAGATTTTATCCGCTGTAAGCAATGCTCTGGCGAAAACGTCAGCTCCACCGATATGGGCCAAAAAGATATCTTCTGTGTCTGTGGAGTTTCTTCGGATTTTAGCATCAAAGTTGATTCCACCGCCTTGAAGTCCACCGGCTTTCAAAAATACCAGCATCGCTTCTGTAGCTTCATAAATATTGTTAGGGAATTGGTCGGTATCCCAACCGTTTTGATAATCCCCTCGGTTGGCATCGATACTACCCAACATGCCTGTATCAGCTGCTACCTGTAACTCATGTTGGAAGGTATGCTGCGCCAAGGTGGCATGATTAACTTCGATGTTGATTTTGAAGTCTTCATCCAGTCCATATTGCCGTAAAAAAGCAATGGAGGTAGCCGTATCAAAGTCATATTGATGCTTCATGGGTTCCATGGGCTTGGGCTCAATAAAGAAGGTGCCTTTGAAGCCTTGAGCCCTAGCATAATCTCTTGCTTTGGCCAAAAACTGGCCCATGTGGTCCTTCTCCCGCTTCATATCGGTATTGAGCAGGCTCATATATCCTTCTCTACCACCCCAGAACACGTAGTTTTCGCCATCTAAGGCAATGGTGGCATCCAAGGCTAGTTTTACTTGTCCTGCCGCTCTTGCCAACACATTGAATTCTGGATTCGTTGCGGCACCATTCATATAGCGTGGGTTCGAAAAACAGTTGGAGGTGCCCCAAAGCAATTTGATACCGGTTTCTGCTTGTTTTTGCTTCAAGTAGGAAACAATAGTTTGCAAACGCTCCTCGGATTCTGAAAAGGTAGCTCCTTCACGGATTAAGTCGTAATCATGAAAACAGTAATAACCAAATCCCAATTTTGAAATGAATTCGAAAGCAGCATCTGCCTTCATTTTGGCGGCTTCAACAGCATCTTCGGGAGCATCCCATGCGTATTGTTGTGTGCCGGGCCCAAAAGGGTCGGCCCCAGTACCGCAAAAGGAATGCCAATACGCCACGGCAAATTTAAAATGCTCGGCCATGGTTTTACCCGCCACAATTTGTTCTGGATTATAGTATTTATAAGCAAGGGGATTGTCGGAAGCTTTCCCTTCGAACTGGATTTTTCCTATGGATTTGAAATATTCGGTTGTTGCTGTCATTTGCTTTGTTATTGAATTATGGTGTTCAAGGCGTTTTGCCATCGTAAGAAGGCTTCTTGATAGTTTTCTTTTTTCGAAAGCGGTTCAAAAGTCTCTAGATAATCATTTTGTGAAGCCACTGTGCTTATATCAAAAGCATCATCCACTGCTCCTGCCGCCCTTGCCGCGCCAATGGCACCAGTGGTATTGTAGATTTCGATTTCTTGGTCGATTAAAGTCGCAATGGTTTCTGAGAATATTTTGGATTGGAACAGGTTGTCGTTTCCTGCGCGGATTACTTGAATCGGTGTATTGTCGTTCTTTAAGATTTCCATGCCATATACAAAGGCAAAGGCTATCCCCTCCAAAGCGGCTCGGAGAATATCTCCTTGACTATGTTGATTAAAGTTGAGGTTGCACATATGGCTTCCAATGGTTCGGTTATCAAACATTCGTTCGGCACCATTGCCAAAGGGAATGATTTGCAAATCATTGGAACCTACTGGTACCTCGGAAGCCAGCACATTCATTTGAGCATAGGCATTTGCTCCGGGATTCAAAAGGTCCTTTAGCCAACGGTACTGAATTCCTGCCCCGTTAATGCACAGCAGTTTTCCGATTCTTGGGTTCTCTTTGCTATGGTTGACATGAGCAAAATTGTTGAGTTTAATTCCCTCGGTAGCCTTTAAACTTTCGGTAACCGCATATAAAACCCCTGAGGTACCTCCCGTGGTGGCTACTTCTCCGGGTTCGAATACATTTAAGGATAAAGCGTTGTTCGGTTGGTCACCTGCACGATAGAGAATAGGGGTGCCTTCCAAAAGACCACTTTCTTTTGCTCCCTTGGTGGATACTTTGGCTTGAATGCCAAAAGTTTCTACGATATTGGGGAACAAGTCGTTGTCAATTTGATAGTAATCCATCACCATTTTCGCTGGTGTGGAATGCTTAAAGTCCCATAGAATTCCTTCAGACAAGCCAGAAATTGTAGTGGTATACTCATTAGAGAATTTAAATGCGATAAAGTCTCCGGGAAGCATAAACTTATGAACCTTCTCGTAGTTTTTGGGTTCGTTTTGTTTCACCCAAGCCAGTTTGGAGGCCGTAAAATTTGCCGGGGAATTGAGCAGATGTTCCATACAAGCCGTTTCACCAAGTTGTTGAAAAGCAGAATCGCCCAATTTAACTGCACGGCTGTCGCACCAAATAATGGAATCTCGTATGACTTCACCTTTATCATCTACCAAAACCAAACCATGCATTTGATACGCAATACCGATGCCCAATATCGCATCCGCATTGAGAGTGTTTTCTGTCACTAATCTTTTGGATGCATAGCAGACATGGGTCCACCACAGCCCTGCGCCCTGCTCGGCCCAATGGTTCCTTGGACTTTGTATGGCCATCTCTTGAGCGGGTTCCTGCACGGTGGATACCGCTTTTCCTGTTTTGGCATTCACCAAAGACGCTTTTATGGAAGAGCTACCAACATCGAAACCGATATAGAACATGGCGTTGTTTTTTTATTGGGTTGTTCAAAAGATAAGAGTATTCCTCAAATTTTTATGGTTGTACCAGAGACATTTACTTTTTTTAGAATAACAGAACCATTTGAAACACTTTCATCGGAAGGTTGTCTTCCACCAACCGAAATTTCATAAGTACCTGGTACGATTACTTTCTCCCCCTGTTCATTGACCATGCTCAATTGTTCCTTATTGATTTTAAATACCAAGGATTTCTTTTCCCCGGCTTCAAAAGCAACTCGGTCAAATGCTGCTAAGGTTTTATGTGGATTTTTATCATCGGCATTTGGGTTTTGCACATATACTTGAATGACTTCTTCTCCCTTGAGGGAACTCGTGTTCTCCACTTCTACGGTTAAGATAAGTTCTTCCCCAGCAGCGATACTTTGGGGTAACTCAACATTGCGGTATGTAAAATTTGCATAGCTCAAGCCGTATCCAAATTCATACAATGGGTCGCCCTTGAAATAGCGATAGGTTTTGCCCTTCATATCATATTCACTAAAAGGAGGGATGTCGTTGATGTCTTTGTAAAAGGTTACGGGTAGCCTTCCGGCAGGATTGTAATCCCCGAAAATAACATCGGCTATTGCGGTACCGCCTGCTTGTCCCGGATACCAGGCTTCAATGATGGCAGGAAGGTTCTCATCTTCCCAATTGACGGATAGGGCACTACCATTGAGCAATACCAATACCGTAGGTTTGCCGAGCACTTGTATTTTACGAATAAGGTCTGACTGGGTTTTGGGCAGTTTGGTATGCACCCGGTCTCCGCCGGAGAAACCATCCACTTTCACCTTCATTTCTTCACCCTCCAACAGAGGGCTGATACCCATGCACAAAACCACTGCATCCGCATCTTGGGCGATGGCCAGGGCTTCTTGCTCTAGATTTTCTTTAGGAGATTCCCACAGTAACCGCATAATAGAGTGGTCGGTATTGTTTTGAACACATTCAAAGCGCAGTTCATATTGTTCGCCAGCTTTAAGGGTGACATATTCATAAATTTTCTTAGGATGGTGCACATCTTGTCGTTCCATCAAAAGACTGTCATCCAAATACAATTTCATGGAAGAAAAAGCTTCTCCGCCCAAGGCGTAGGTGCCGGATTTATCTACTGAGAGGATTCCGGTCCAACGAACGGAATAGGTATCTGGATTCATATCCTCAAAAGGCGGAGTTGTTCTCCAAGTGAAATCCACCGTTTGGTCTACGCGAGTATGTTTCGGTTGCCCTTCAAAGTTGAGATTGTCGAAGTACTCTCCTTTCAACCCTTTTGTTTTTAAGGAACCATCTGTAAACATGACCGAAGAGGGAATCGCTTCAAAGACGGGTAGTCCTTCGGCTAATTTGCAACCTACAGCATATGATACTTCTGCATTGGGAAGTTTGTTTTGGATGCCTTGCAATGGAGTAATAGGTTCTGTTGGATAGCCATTGTAATTGCCTAGGAGTACTTCCAAATCATCTGCATTGGAACCGATAACCGCTATTTTTTGAATCTTGTTTTTATCTAAAGGCAAGGTGTTGTTGTCATTCTTCAGAAGCACCATGGATTTTCTAGCGGTTTCCAAAGCGGCCAAACGATGCTTTTCAGAATCGACCACATCGTAAGGGATGTTTTCGTAAGGCACGGCACCTTCCGGAGCAAAAAGACCTAACTTCAGTCGAGCGACCATCAATCGCTCCAAGGATACATCCAATTCCGCTTCCGTGATAAGACCATCTTTCACAGCTTGCACTAAAGCAGGATAGGAGTCACCACAATTCAAATCAGTACCCGCCTTAACCGCCACGGCGGAAGCTTCCTTAGCATCGGCACTAATTTCATGGGCGCCTTCATCAAAAAAATCCTTTATAGCCCAACAATCTGATACAATATAACCATCAAAACCCCAATCTTCGCGAAGCAACTCGCTCAATTCAACATTTCCACAACACGGTTGGCCATTGTAACTATTATAAGCGCACATGACGGAATACACACCCGCTTCTTTCACTACTTTTTCAAAGTGTGGGCTATACGTGTTCAAAAAATCTTGAGGACTTGGTACTGCATTGAAACTGTGACGGTCCGCTTCTGGACCACTGTGTACTGCAAAATGTTTCGCTGTGGCAACCAACTTTAAATAGTTGGGGTCAGCGCCCTGAAGGCCTTTAATAAAACGTACGGCTAACTCACCTGCCAAATAGGGGTCTTCTCCATAGGTTTCCATGCCGCGGCCCCATCGAGGGTCTCGGAAGATATTAATGTTTGGTGTCCAATAGGTCAGTCCTTGGTAAATACCTCGTTTCCCGCGAGAAGCAAACTCATGGTGTTTGGCTCTAGCTTCATTGGAAATGATGTTCGAAATTTTAGACATTTGGTCCTTATCGAAAGTTGCAGCTAACCCAATGGCTTGCGGGAATACTGTAGCTCTACCGGCTCTTCCTACACCATGTAGACATTCATTCCACCAATTGTATTCGGGAATACCTAGCCGTTCAATGGCTGGGGATTCATAATTCATTTGGGAAACTTTTTCTTCCAAAGTCATTTGCGCTACCATCGCTTTTGCCTTTTCTTCAAAATCGAAAGGAGTAGTTATTTCCAACCCGTCTTTTGTTTTTTTTGAAATTACCCATGAACACCCGGCCAATAGGAATAGACCAACACATAGTCCCAAGATGGTTTTTTTAAATGTCATTTTCGATTCGATTTAATCTTTAATTGGTTCTGTTTTTATTTTAAAGCATCAAGAAAACCGTAATAGGCCTCTTTTTTACGGAATTTTTCATCAAAGAGTAGTGGCCAATCTTCATGGCCAAAACGAGGGGTAATCCAAGAATCGTCATCTTTCAAACCCCAAACGGTTAGTGCATACTGGCATTTTTTAGGAAGGTCGGCATACACCTCCACAACCTCTCGAACTTTTGCTTTTTGACCTTCCTCTCTAGTTTGGGAGAAGAATTCGATGTCTTTATTGGCATTGACCTGAACATCCAACTCGGAGAAATGTACCAAAAGTTTCCTTTTGGTTGCATAGTAAACCGCTTTATGGATAAGGGATTTGCTCGGAAAATCAAAGTTGATGTGCATTTGATAACCAACACCATCGATGAGGTTTTCGGCCATCAATTCATCCACAAGCTCAAAAACAGCTTTTCTTTTTTTCTTTTTGGTTACTAGATTGAAGTCGTTATAAAACAGTATTACCTCTTTATCGGCGGCTCTAGCATGTTCAAAACATTTTTTTACATAGTCTTTGCCCATACGTTGGTAAAATATGGAGTTTCGAAATGATTCAGATTCATCATCTATGGCCTCATTTACCACATCCCAAGAATCTACTTTTCCCTTATACCGTGTTACCACATCCGTAATATAGGTCTCTATGATTTGCGAAAAAGACTCATCACTTCCTTCAAAGTTTTCCAATACCTCTGGAATACTTTCATGCCAAATCAAGGTATGTCCGTGTAGATTGAGTTGATGCGCTTCAGCAAAGTTTACAATGGCGTCAGAATGGGTCCAGTCGTAAATGGGTTGGTTGTTTGCATCCAGACCCACCAAGATTTTATGCATCTTCATCGCATTTTCTGCAGTGATGCTATTGAATTCTCTTTTGTAGACAGACATATAGGTTTGGTCTGCAACCCGCTCTGGATTTACTGCGACCCCAATAAAAAATGCATCGGTAGCATCTTTTAGGCCTTCATTCAAAAGGGTTGATGGGACCAAAGGGCTATCTGTACGCAATGTTTTACTGTGAAAGCTTGTTGAACTAATAAACAAAGCGAGATAGCATGGCCAAAAACAAATCAATATGATGGTTAGGGTTCTTTTCATTTTCAAATCCTAATTGGACTTTACGGATGCAGTTCAAAAGTATTTTCATGATGTTGCATTGCAAAGACTATTTGAAGCAATAACTATTACAATTGATGCATCACCGATTGTTAAGGGTTTGGCTTTTTGAGTGGTATGGCCGAAACAGCTTAGATGTTGCGCCTCTCATTCTATTTTACAGGGTATGCGTTAAAATAAAAGCGCTCTATCCAATAGGTGACGGAGCGCTTTGTTAAACATAGTTTTTGCTATGGCTGTGTTCAATAGAAACTAACTATTTCTTAAGGGCAAACGCCTACATTGTCTAAATAAAAAGTGCCTGCAACATCATCTCCAGGGCTTATAAACATTTGGAATCGGATATATGCTCCGGTCGGGACAAAACTGGCACCATCCATAATGCCCAAAGCACCGTTGGGGTCACCTGTAAAGCCAGCAGTGGCAGTAGTGAAATTAAACCGAAGTTCTTCCCAACCTGTACCAGTATGTATCAGGTTCACTTCTGCTTCCCGTTCGGTTTCGTTATTTGGGTCTTGTTGCACGGTCAATCGAACAGGCAATTCCACATCAGACCAAAAAAGCAGGCGCACTACTTTGTCTTCTGCGCTGAAATCGGTTGGTCCGGTCATTTGTACCCCAAACCCGTCAAAGTTTCCGCCCCCATCCTGTGTGATGGCCAAAACATTTGAAGCTTCTGGATTATCTCCCGAAGGGTCTGGATTGGTCACAACTTCCAATTCCACCCCATTAAAACCAAAAGAGAATGCAGGGTCATTTCCGTCATCCCAGGTAACCGGCGCACTAAATATTGGGGTACAAGGGTCTGCAGGCGGAATCACTTCAAACTGTTGCTCCGTCACTTTATCGTTGGCGGCAATAGCTCTTACTGTGATGAAAAAGTTCTCTTCTGCTTCTGGATAGCTGAAGGTTAGGGATTGTTGAATACCTATTAAAGTGGAGGTTTCTCCCGATAATCCGGATGATACTTCAAAAGCCGTGGCACCCATGGCCGTAGGGCTAGTGGTTACTGAAAAAGGAGCTTCCTCATTGTTGAATACAATATTTGCTTGAACTTCAGTTGGGGCAGGACCTTCGCCCAAAACAGCGTCAAAATTAACATCCCTATCACAAGCACTCAAAAGGAACAGTCCTAAGACGGACAAGAATAGTTTCGGAAAAAAAAGTCGCATAGTTTGGTTATTTAAATTTCGTAAGGGTAATATACTTTATTACTTTATTGGGTAAGGGAAAGGATATTTTTGAAAAAGCCATATGCAACATTTGAGACTTAAAATGCTACAAATTTTATTTTTATAGGCATCAAAATGCGCTTTCTTCGGTATTCAATACAACTTTTGATGGTATCGTGCACTAGACATTGTTCCAAGCCATTCTGGCTTTTGTTTCTTTTGATTTTCCACACGGGGTTTCAAACGAGCAAGGCGCAGGTGGATTTTAAAGCGTTGGAGTTCAATTCCGTTACCGAAAACATCTTCCAACGTCCTATTACGGCCATGGTGGTGGATGAGTTTGGGTTTATCTGGATTGGAACTGATGGAGCGGGTCTTTACAAATTCAATGGTTTTTCATACACCTACTATGTGCATGACCTAACTGATGAAACCAGTATCAGTAGTAATTCCATAAGCTCACTTTATGTTGATACCTCTGGTCTTTTGTGGATTGGCACCGATGCTGGTCTTTGTGCCTATGACCCGAAGTTGAACTCCTTTGAGCGGTTTCAAAACGGACCTAATATGCAATCCGGTACTGGATTTACCAGTATTTTATGTTTTGCCGAGCATGAGAATCGCCTATTGGTGGGCACCTATGACGGCGTAAAAGAGGTGGATAGGAAACAAAGATGGCTCAGCCATCATGCGTTATCCGGGGCTTCGGTGTTGGACTTGCAGTTTTCTACTAAAGGAGAGCTCTACATCGGAACAAACGATGGACTAAAAGTAAAACAATACCTAGGTGGAGGCGAAATCGTGAATTTGCCCTTGACCGCAAATGAATCCGAACGGCAAATTACCAAACTACATTTAGACAAAAGGGAAAATCTATGGGTGGGTACTTTGCGAAGTGGTGTTTTTAAGGGGGATTTAAAAAAAGCCCGAACCTCATTTGAACATCTCGCAATTGTAGAAAGCGCCATCATGACCATTACGAGTGGTATGGACCACGTTTTCGTAGCAGTTGAAAACGAAGGTTTGATCGTTCTTGATATGAATGGGGGTGTTGTAAAGCACTATCGATACAATGCAAATGATGATTATAGTATTTCATCAGATTCTGTATGGGCGATTTTATTGGATGCCGAGAATCGTGTTTGGCTAGGCTATTACGAAGATGGTCTTGGTTTTTTTGACGAGTACCACAACAAATTCAAATCCCTCCAACAGAGTGATAAAGGGAGTACCATCCAAACCAATGACGTAAGGGCACTTGCCAAAACACAAGATGGCCAAATATGGATAGCCCAAATCAATGGAATTGATATCCTGGATACCCAGACCGGGTCCGTCACCAACATTCATGGAGGTGATACTTCTCCTTATAAAGGATTAAAGCCAAATCTCTATATCGAGGATATTTTTGTGGACAGTCGAGGGAGTATCTGGCTCGCTACCTGGGGAAATGGCTTGTTTTACAAGGAGAAAGGTTCCAAAACCTTTGTGAATTACACCATGGCGTCCTCTGTGCTGCGCACGGATAAGCTACGTTGCTTTACAGAAGATAGTACTGGAAGGGTTTGGATTGGTTCTTTTTTGGAAGGGGTGTACTATTTCGACCCTAAAACAAAACAAATAAAGGCCCCGAAGGGAAGAGCCTATGAAAATTCACAGATTCCTATAAAAGATGTCAAAGTGCTTTTTCATGATAGTTATGGCATTATTTGGATAGGTACTTCCTCCGGTTTGTATCATATTAAAAACAAGAAATATGGCGATTTTGAAGTGATTTACCACGGGAATTCCATTGCCTCAGAGTTTGGAGGGCATCCTAGTTCAAATCGTATTTTGGACATTTTCGAAACCCAAGATGGAAAAGTATGGTTTGGCACTAATGGTGCCGGACTGTTCTCTTATAATAGGGAAGAAAGCAGCTTTGAGCGTTTGCAACTTAAAAACTTCAATCTTACTTATGTAAATGCCATATTCGAACCCATTAAAAATGAACTTTGGCTGAGTAGCAAACAGGGGCTTCTAAAAATCAAAAGGGACACTGGAGAATACATCAAATTTACCACCTATGACGGCTTGTTGGAAAACTTTTTGATTGATCGTGCTATTGTCATGGATGACAACAACCGAATGTATTTGGGAACCTAAAAGGTATTGAACATCGTTGATCCTCAGAATATTGTCTACAACCCTTATTTGACCAAGCCCTACCTGAAGGATATCAAATTGTTCAATAAGAAAATTGACAACGGCTACCAGCAGGGTACCTCCGAAAGTGATTTGGAATCACGGGCTATAACCCTAAGGCATGACCAGAACGTACTGACCATTGATTATGAGGCCATAAGTTATACACGTCCTCAAAAGAACCAATTTGCCTACTACCTCGAAGGCTTTGAGAAAACCTGGAATTATGTGGATTCCAAAACAAGTGCAACCTATACCAATTTGGCCCCTGGGGACTATACCTTTAAACTGAAAGCTTCGAACAATGACAATCAATGGAACGAGGCGTCAGTAATTCTTCAAGTGAAGGTGCTCCCACCTTGGTGGAAAACCCTATGGGCATACATGCTTTATGTGCTATTCGCCGCTATGTTGTTATTCACCGGAATGTGGTTGTATAAAAAACGTATCAACGAGAGAAATACCTTCCGTTTGGAGCGGGAACGAAGAAAACAAAAAGTGGAGCTCCAACAGCAAAAGCTTCAATTTTTCACCAACATTTCCCATGAATTCCGCACCCCTTTAACTCTGATTATAAATCCTATTCAGGAGTTACTAAAGTTGAACGAAGGTGATTTTCCAAAAGCCGTGCGACACAAGCATAGGATAATCCACAAGAACGCCGAACGCTTATCAAGATTGATAAACGAATTGATGGATTTTCGGAAGTTGCAATCCAATAAACTGCGTTTACGGATTAGTCAATTCAACCTTATTGAGCACACCAAGAATATCATCAGCTTCTTCAATGAAGAATCGAAAAGAAGGGCGATACGGCTGGATATCAAATATGAAACCAAGAATCTAGATGTCTGGGCGGACCGCGGAATGCTGGAGAAAATCCTATTTAATTTGCTTTCCAATGCCTTTAAAGTAACCCCTAATGAAGGGCGTATTAAACTGACCATTGCTTCCGGAAAGGAAAAAATATTACCGTTGGTCAGCAAGGATACCCCAATTCCCTTTGTTGAAATCAGTATTAAGGATAATGGCCCAGGTATTGACCAAAAAGACTATAAGAAGATTTTCAAACGCTTTTATCAAATCAGTGAATTGAACAAATCCTATTATGGGAGTACCGGGGTGGGCTTGGAAATGGTCAAAAGTTTTGTGGAGCTTCATAAAGGAATGGTTATGGTAGAAAGTGAATTGGGCAAAGGGTCCATATTCAAAATCATAATTCCTTTTGGAAAAGAGTTTTTTAACGGGACGGATGGGGTAATACCTTTGCAAGAAACACCTGCTTTACCCATAAATGCTTCCATCAAATCGAAACCAGAAGTGTACAAGATTGAGGAAATCTTGTCTAAAAAAGAGCTCAAAAAGAAATTGCTCATCGCAGAAGACAATGTAGACCTTCAGGATTATCTCATTTCCATCTTGGAGCAAGAATACGAACTGATTGTTGCCTCTGATGGGCAGGAAGGCTGGCTGAAAACCATGGAGCACCATCCTGATATCATTATTACTGATGTTATCATGCCGCTTATGGATGGCATCGAGTTCAGTCAAAAAGTAAAGAACGACCCAAATCTCAATCAAACCCCTATTGTGATGCTCACGGCAAAAGAGCTTACAAAAGATAGGATAAAGGGTATGGAAGCAGGTGCTGAAGCGTATTTGGTTAAACCGTTTGATACTATGGAACTCAAAGTGGTACTGGAACAGCTTCTCCTAAAGAAAGAGCGTTTGTTGGAGCAATATGCCAACGTTCCGGTCGCTGAAAAGGTTCAAAAAGAAACCGATGTAGACAACGACTTTATTCAACGTGTGGTGGAATACGTGCAAAAAAACATTGAAAACCCTTCACTTAATGTAGAGAAGCTTTCGTCACATCTCTGTCTAAGCCGTAGCCAAGTTTATCGCAAAATCAAAAGTCTCACAGGATTATCTCCCATAGAATTCATCCGTAGAATTCGTTTGGAGCGTTCACGAACCTTGTTCCAAAATGACAGAAACCTCAATGTGAGCGAGGTCGCCCATAAAGTCGGATTTCTCTCTGCATCCTATTTTACCGTGTGCTATAAAAAGCAGTTCGGCGAACTTCCCAAAAAAGGGAAATAAGGTCTGCATCACCCTACTTTTAAACTGCTTTCTTGTTGCATATGTTCCCTCGAAAAGCGCCATATGACTAGTGAAGATGCGCAATGCAACATTTGACATACTTATTGCATCAAATCAGGTGTGGGTTGCATAATAGGTAAATATAAATTGCAACAACACAAATCTTCTGTGGTGTTCCAAATCCTTCTGGACACAAGCACGATTTGAATTTGAGATTAAATCTAAACCAAACAAATGAAGCTAAAAAACGTATGTATTGTCCTCTTTTTGGTCTTGACAAGTCAAGCGATAGGACAAGTGATTACTGGAACCATTTCTTCGAGCGATGGGCCTTTGCCAGGGGCGACGGTGGTTATCAAGGGAACCCAAATTGGTATCTCTGCCGATTTTGATGGGCGCTACACCCTGGATAAGGTAGAAAATGGAGATGTATTGGTGTTTTCCTACGTCGGTTACAAAACCCGAGAGATTACCTATACGGGACAGGGGGAAATCAATGTGGAACTTTTTGAAGATCTCGTCAGCTTGGATGAGGTGGTTATCGTAAACTACGGAACACAGCGAAACACTCCGGTTTCGGTAGTGGACGCAGACGAATTGAGTGAATTTCCCAATACCGATATTGGTCAAGCGCTACAAGGTAGGGCCGCAGGGGTTACTATTACCAATGGGGGCTCTCCAGGTTCACAAACCTTGGTGCAAATTCGAGGAGTGAATACTTTTGGCGATGGCACACCACTTTTCGTAGTGGATGGGGTATTTACCAATAGTATCAATAGCTTGGATTTGGCCAGTGTCGAAAAAATAGATGTTCTTAAAGATGCAGCCTCTCTCGCTGTGTATGGTTCTAGAGGGACAAATGGGGTTATTCTAATTACGACAAAAAAGGGAAAGGTCGGAAAGGCTTCATTATCCCTCAATGTATCCTCAGGAATTCAAGAATTCAATCGACGGTATGATTTGCTGAATACCCAACAATACATCCAGTTTTTAAGGGAAATCAACGCGTTGGCCGGACAACCTGGCGGACCTGATTTTCCAGTCGGTCGGATAAACCTGGACCCAAACTTCAACGGCGATGGAATTGATACCGATTGGCAAGACGCCTATTTTCAACAAGCACCCATTTACAATATTAGTGCTAGTGTGAATGGGGGTAGTGAAAAAGCCAAATTCAACGTTGGCTTTTCTCGATTGGATCAAGAAGGTGTCTTTATCGATACCGGATTTACAAGAACTACTTTAAATGTAAATACAGATGACAAAGTGGGCGACTGGATGGAAGTAGGTCAAACGCTTTCAATTGCTTACAACGAAACGGTGTCTCCTGAACAAGATGGTGGTAGGGACCCCTTACAGAATATTATTGGGCAGGCCCCTTATGTTCCCGTGGTGGCGGAGAGTGGCTTATTTGGAGGGACCAATTCCCAAGATTTGAATGACTCGAGAAATCAAATCCGGGTGCAAAATTCTCAAGATAACCTTACGCGTTTTTCGTCTGCCATTGGTAGTTTGTACGCGACCTTCAATATTGCCAAGGGACTTACTTATCGCTCGCAATTTGGCTTAAACGCCAACCTTCTACTTCAGGATAGGGAGAGAAGAGCTTTTGCAGAAGACGGAGGTCGTTTTGTGAATCCCATCAACTTTATTGATAAAATACGACAAACTTTTTCCCAAACGGTTTTCACCAACACTTTAGCGTTTAATCGCGATTTCGAAAAGCATTCGGTGAACGCTTCTGCCGTGTTGGAGCAAACGCGGATACGTTTTGAATCCACGTCAATTTCTGACAATAATGAAGTATCATCAGTAATCCCTGAAGCTTTTTCGCCAAATGCTAGGGCTACCTCGTTCTCTGTTCCAGAAAACTTGAATTCCATCCTGTTTTTAGGTGGCTACGAATATGACAATCGCTATTCTATTAGTGGTTCAGGTCGTCGGGATACTTCTTCACGTTTTTCTCCCGAAAATGCATCCCAATGGTTTTTCTCGGGGGCCTTGGGTTGGGATATTTCCAACGAACCTTGGTTTGATGTTGAGGCAGTGAACAGTCTGAAACTGAGAGCCAGCTATGGGGAAACCGGAAACAACCGAACTGGAAATGCGGTAAATCAGTTTTTGCCCACCTTGGGACTAAACCTTCCCACTGCTCTTAACGATGAGACTTCGGCAGGGATTAGCCCTAACAATGCGGCCAACCCAGATTTGCGGTGGGAAACCCAAATCAAACAAAACTACGGATTCAGCTCTGCTTTTCTATATGACCAGATTCAATTCAGCGTCGATTACTTTAAAAACCGAAGTGAAGACTTGTTGATTCCAGTGGAACTGCCCTCTTCTGCGGGAATCCCAGGGAACTCGCAAACCGGTTCCACAGTGATTCGAAATGTCGGTATTGTAGATGTAAAAGGAGTTGAATTAACTTTAGGTTACAACGACTACAAAGGCAAGTTCAAATGGAACTTCTGGGCCAACGTCACCCGAGCAGAAAGTATCGTGGAAAGTCTAGGAGCTTCTGGAGAACCTATTGAAAGAGCACGCTTGAATCCACCTTTCGCTTCTGCCTTGAATCGTTTGGCTGAAGGTGAAGCGCCATTCCACAATTTTGGATTGGTAGCAGATGGTGTGTTTTCCACCCAAGAAGAAATAGATGCGGCGTTACCTAACAATTCATCAGCTGCGGTACCGGTCCAACCTGGTGATGTTCGTTTTCAAGATGTGAACGGAGATGGATTCATTAGCTTGGACGACCGTGCTGTTATCGGAAACCCAAACCCCGATTTCACTTATGCTATCAATCTACGAGCAGAATATGACGGATGGGACTTCGATGTACTTTTTAATGGGGTGCAAGGGGTAGACGCTTTCAATAGTAACATTTTCTACCTCGAAGGATTAGACAATGGACTGAATTACGGCACACGCGTATTGCGTAGATGGCAAAATCCTGGTGATATCACTGATATCCCTAGATTCCGATTTGGTTCGAACATCAATAATGAGATTTCCACGCGATATATTGAAGACGCATCCTATTTGCGACTTCGAAATGTAACGGTTGGTTATACGTTTCCCAATACTTTGGTTAACCGTTCTGGAAATGGGATTATCAAAAAACTACGCTTTTACGTGCAAGGTCAAAACCTGTTGACTTTTACAAACTATTCCGGATTGGACCCCGAAATAGCACCTTTTTATAATGCTGCCGGTCTAGTGGATGGTTTGGGAATTGACCGAAGTGCCCAGCCCAGGCCTTTGACCGTGCTAACCGGAATCCAACTGGAATTTTAAATGAATAATTGTGAGAAAAATGAAAAGAATGAAAACGTATCTTAAAGGAATAGCATCGCTGTTAACCTTGTTTTTCGTGGCATGAGATGAAGATGTGCCAGTAGAAAATACCAATGCATTGAACCCCGAGATATTCTTCGAATCCTTGAGTCAGGTAGAAGCGGCGGTAAATGCCAGTTACAATCAATTCCAAATTGTATATCAACGTAACGGTTATATTTTTCCCGATGCGATGTCGGATGAAGTGGTTTCCAGTGGAGACCCCAACTTTGCGCCGTTCAACCGCTTTGAATTCAATGCTACATTGGAAAATATCGCACAATATTGGACCGCATGCTTTAATGGGGTAGGTGCTTGTAATTTCGTTATCGGGAACGAAGAACGGATGCGAACGAATGCCGAAACCAGTGATTTTTCGGATACTGATGTGGATGATGCCTTAGGGCAAGCCTATTTTTTGCGAGCCTTGTACTACTACCATTTGGTGAAACGCTTTGGGGGGGTGCCTTTAAAATTGGATGTGGCGACAGCCCTTGAGGACGAACCTAGAGCTACTGCAGATGCGGTTTATGAGCAAATGATAGATGATTTACGCTTGTCGACCCAGCTCACCTTTCCGAAAGGAACAACCGAAACTGGTAGGGTAACTCGTGAAGCGGCTTATGCACTTTTGGGTAAAATCTTACTACATCGCGAACGCTACGTCGAGGCACAAGAAGCCTTCAGTAACGTAACGAATCATAGCTTGCTGCCAATGGATAATTACCGTGATAACTTTAGTGAGTCTGGTGAGCATAATGATGAATCCATGTTCGAGGTCGGGTACAACGGAGAAGTAGGAACCGAACAAGAACGCTGGGCGCAAACCGGTATAGGAACCTCTGAAGTTACTTTTCACTCCCAAGATTATACAGGTTGGGCCAATGCTAGGCCATCTTCAAAAGTCATTGCAGAGTTTGAGGCGGATGACCCAAGATTGAATCTTGCTATCTTGGTTGATGGTAACAATACGTACGGTCCAGGAGATGTATTCCAATTTCCTTGCCCTGGCTGCGTAGGGGGTCCTGTATGGTATAAGTTCTCACAATTGTATGACAATCAAGATGTTTCTGAAAACAGTGGTGTTAATGTTCGCATCATGCGCTATTCCGATGTGGTATTGATGAGGGCTGAAGTTGAACTTAATTTGGGAAATACTACCCTAGCGGTGGATTTACTGAATCAAATCCGTGAGCGCGTGGGTATGCCTTTATATGGTTCCGCAACCATGGATGCCAGAGGGTTTCCGGTAAATACCCCAGACCAGATTTTCAATGCGTTGGTGCATGAACGCTTTATTGAATTATGTGGAGAACAGCAACGCTTCGATGATTTGGTGCGATGGAATTTGGACGACCAAGAACTTTCCATCTTCCCGGATGCCAATTTCAATAATCCAGATGCATCATTGCGGGTGGTGCGAAATTATGACCCAAGCGTGCATCGTGTGATGCCTATACCCCAAAATGAAATAGATAGTAATACAGCAATCGGACCGGGAGACCAGAACCCCGGATATTAATCTTTGAGTTAGTTGATTTTAGTTAGGATGAGCGGGAATTTTCATTTTCGCTCATTTCCTTTTTAGTATTTTACAGTAATGGAAGTAGGGATGAAGTGTCAGATAGTAAAAACGTGGAGCCTGGCAATGCTGGGGTTTTTAGCAGTCTTGAGCTGCAAAGAAAAAACCAGTGAGATTCAAAAGGATGAGAAGCCTCAGCAAGTGATTTTCGAAAAACTGTCCAAAGATGCTACAGGAATTACGTTTACCAATCAACTAGTTGAAAACGATACCTTGAATTACTTTACCTACCCCTACATTTATATGGGGGGAGGTGTTTCCGCTGGTGATATCAACAATGATGGTCTAACGGATTTGTTCTTTACCGGAAACATGGTAGACAATACCTTGTACTTGAATCAGGGCGATTTGAAGTTTCAGGACATCAGCTTGGACGCAGGCCTAAAAGGAGATAAGCGCTGGTATACCGGAACGACCATGGCCGATGTGAATGGAGATGGCCTTTTGGATATCTATTGCTTGGTAGCTGGACAATCCGGAAATAAAGAAAACCAGCTTTTTATCAATCAGGGAGACAATACCTTTAAGGAGCAAGCCGAACTATTTGGTCTGAATGATGCAGGAAATAGTGTGGACGCCACGTTTTTTGATTTTGACCAAGACGGAGACCTCGACGTATACGTGGCCAATTATCCCATAACTCCTTTTGAATACAATTGCTATCACTACAAAATGCGCATGGACCGTGTTACCGATTTGGAAACAGATAATCTGTACCGTAATGATGGAGGTCATTTTACCAAGATTACAGAGAGTTCTGGAGTCAAGTTGTACAGTTTATCACTCAGCGTGACCGCAGCTGATGTAAACGAAGACGGCTGGACGGATTTGTACGTGTCCAACGACTTTGGGACGCCCGATTGCCTCTATATTAACCAAAAGGATGGCACCTTTTCGAATGAGATAAAGACTGCTACGGCGCACACCTCTTTCTATGGTATGGGGGTGGATATTGCCGATTTCAACAATGATGGGATGCTCGATATCATACAAATGGATATGGATGCCGCCTCCAACCGCAGGTCAAAAGCCAATATGGCTAGTATGAATCCAGAATTGTTCGCGAATATCGAACGGGTAGGGTTCCAATACCAATACATGCAAAATACTCTGCAAATCAATACAGGATTTCAGCAAAACGGCATCCCAAAGTTTAAAGATATTTCTCGTTTGGCGGGAATTTCATCCACCGATTGGAGTTGGGCCCCTTTATTGGCTGATTTTGATAATGATGGCTTTAAGGATTTGTTCGTATCCAATGGAACCCGAAGAGAAATCAACAACAAAGATTACTTTGAAAGCCTTCGCGGAGAGAAAAAGAACAAAGACAGCTTGTTGGTCAAAAGCCTTCGTATTCCATCGGAACCGATTAACAACTTCATTTTCAAAAACAACGGCGACCTTACCTTTTCTAAAAACAATACGGCTTGGGGATTGGAAGATAAGGGCTTTAGCAATGGTGCGGTTTATGTCGATTTGGATAATGATGGGGATTTAGAGTTGGTCACCAATAATATTGACAGCCCGGTTTCTGTATTTAACAATCGCAGTTCGGAAACCAACAATCATTTTACCCTCACCTTAAAGGGAGACAGTGATAATCCTTTTGGTATGGGCGCGAAGGTGCACCTGTTCCATAATGAAAAACAACAAGTACAAGAAGTTACGCTTAGTCGTGGATTTCAATCTTCTGTGGCCCCGAAACTACATTTAGGATTGGGTCATGATGTGGTGATAGACAGCCTAATTGTTATTTGGCCCAACAAAAAGCGTCAAAAAATTGAAGCCTTGACGGTCAATGCCAACCTCGTGCTCGATATCGCTGAAGCGGTTCAAAGTGAAAAGCAACAAGCTGTTGTGCAACACGTATTCGATAGCAATACAGATACGCTTGCCCTTTACAAACACAAGGAAAACACTTTTGATGATTTCAAAAATGAGATTCTTTTACCGCATAAAACCTCACGTTTTGGCCCTGGACTAGCTGTGGGAGACTTAAATGGAGATGGTTTGGACGATTTCTACATTGGAGCTGCCTCCAAGTACCCAGGAGGGTTGTTTTATCAACGGAAAGACG
>ERZ1740062.293-NODE-293-length-33347-cov-15.075934_pt1 | contig 33347 bp, 19 predicted proteins | sample MGYA00581741_ERZ1740062 | MGnify/ENA primary metagenome ERZ1740062 (study PRJEB43018, sample SAMN04849747) | marine metagenome | isolation source: floating plastic debris | place: Pacific Ocean | collected 2008-09-01 | study: EMG produced TPA metagenomics...
AACGCTTCTTGATAAGTTTCACCGTCAGCAGCACAACCCGGTAATTCTGGTACTTCTGCTATAAATGCTTCGTCCTTTTGACTCCAGTAGAGGATTATTTCATCTCGAATCAAATGCTCCCAAAATCTTCTTTGCCATAAATTACTTTCTTGACGCTTTTTTCCTGACTCACTCATTGGGTATTTTAAAGCAAGTTTATCTTCACAATGTTTGGTCACAAAAGTCTTTATCCATCTCCAACGAATTGAAAAATTATCATCACCATCGGGTAAAGTCCAAATACAATGTAGATGTTCTGGTAAAAGAACGAAAGCATCTATTTTAAAAGGATATTTTAGACGTACCGACTCAATTGCTTTTCTCAAAGTAGATTGAGCAATTTCATTACATAACCAAGGATGACGACTGTAGGTTACGAGGGTAAAAAAATAGGTACCACCATCAATTCTCAACCTTCGATATTCAGGCATTTTTGTTAAAAAGTTATATTATTATTCATCAAGATAACCGATGAATAATGATGGTGTATGAACAATGATTAATATGTAGGGTGATGTGACGGTTACAGAAGTTCATTTAGTGTAACGAAAAAATTGTAATATACCGTCACGCACCATTTTTATCACATACAAACCAATATTTTAAAATACCGCATCAATCTCATTAATCATTTGGTGCGTGACGGCATTATAAAGTTATCCCATTGTGTCCAGTATATTATTCTAGCCGTCACAGCACCCTACAGTAGACTATGTTGTATTTCGTGCGATCGCTGTTGAAATCAGCGTTCATCAAAGATAATTGAATATACCCTCACGCACCATTTTTATCATGTATAATGCAACTCCTATAGGGCATCATAGACCATTTGGTGCGTGACGGCATTATAAAATTATTCTATTATGTCCGATAGATTGTTTTAGCCGTCACAGCACCCTACAGGGAAAGAAAAACCCGCACGAAGGCGGGCTTGAAAAACTACAATTTAAATCCGAAAATTTACTTACTTGTATTACTTACTCAATCCCTTCAATGCGGTCTTCAGCTTGCTGATACAACTCTTGCAGTAACTCCAGGTTTTCATCACTGGTTTCCCAGTAACCTCTACCGTTTGCTTCTAACAATGAAGTCACCATCTTTCTGAAGGAGTTGGGATTTAGGTTAAGTAACCTTTCCTGCATTTCCTTATCTTTCATGAAGGTTTCGTTAGTGTCTTCGTAAACCCAGTTATCTACTGCGTCTGCGGTTGCACTCCAACCTACGGTGTTAACTAAGCGTTTGGATAGTTCTCTGACTCCTTCGTAACCGTGGGATAACATTCCTTCGTACCATTTGGGATTTAACAACTTGGTACGGGAATCTAAACGGACGGTTTCGGATAAGGTGCGGACTTGTGCGTTTGCGGTGGTGGTGTCAGCCATGTATGCTTTGGGCTTTTTACCGTCTTCACGCAGACTTGCGACAACTTTGGTGGGGTCGGAGTCGTAGTAGTGGGATACGTCGGTGAGACTAATTTCGGATGAGTCTAGGTTTTGGAAGGTGACCTCAGCGGTTTTGAGGGTGGTTTCAAATATCTGACGGGAGTTTTCCATCATTCCGGGATTATCTGCACTGAATGCGAAGGATTTACGTTTGAGGTACATCTCTTGCAGTTCACCTTCGTTTTCCCAGGTACTGTTTTCTACTGCTAGGTTAATGTTGGATGAATAGGAACCGGAAGCGTTGGAGAATACACGGGTCGCTGCTTGACGCAGGTTGATTCCCATGTCTTCTGCTTGCTTGATTGCGTGTTTGCGAATGAAGTTCATTTCTACTGGTTCATCCGCTTCTGCTGCCATTTTCACTGCTTGGTCTAACAGGTTCATTTGGTTAACAAACAGGTCGCGGAATACTCCGGAGCAGTTGATTACTACGTCGATTCTGGGTCTTCCTAACTCTTCTAGGGGGATAATTGCTAGTTTGTTCACCCTTCCTAATGCGTCGGGTACGGGACGAACTCCGACCATCCACATAATTTGTGCTAGGGATTCCCCGTAGGTTTTAATATTATCGGTTCCCCATAATACACAGGCAATGGTTTCGGGATATTCGCCGTTATTTTCCCGCATCTGACGCTCTAGCAAGCGGTCTACGACTACTTTTGCTGACTGTACGGCGGCTTGGGTAGGTATAGCTTGGGGGTCAAGGGCGTGAATATTTTTACCTGTGGGTAGTACATCGGGGTTACGGATGGGGTCTCCACCAGGACCGGGAAGTACATATTCACCAGCTAACCCTTTGAGCAATGCACCAAGTTCGTTATCTGCACAAACTTGTTGTAAGCAGAATTCTAGATACTCAAATAATGGTTTTAAAGCTTCTTTATCAACGTTAGGATAACCAGCTTCATGTAATGCTTCTACCCAAGGTTCCTTTTTACCCATGTTAAAGAAGTTCAACTTGGAAACCAGGGAAACTCTACCTTCAGCGTCAATTTGAGCTTTTACTAATGCACAAACAGCTTCCCGTGTGGTCAGGGTGATGTGCTGTAGGAGTTCCACATCTGCCAAAATACCCAGGTCGCTATTACGGTAAATCTCCTCAATGTCCCTGTCAATACTATCAGCAATAATTCGCTGTAAGCTTTGAATTTCTTCTTCTTCCCGGTCCAAACCAGCAATGTTAACTAAAGTTGCGATCGCTTCTTCTGCACTTGGTGGTTTTCCAACTACGTGGAGTCCGCAGGGTAGTAACCGAGATTCGATTTCCATTAGTTTGCGGTAGACGATACCGACGATATTATCCCTTTCTTCTTGGGTCATATCTTTGGCGTCAATTTCGGGAATATCGATATCTTTGTCCAGATTGACCACCCGGGATTGATCCATGATGGTGTTAACAATCTGGACTCCCCGTCCACCATCCTTGAGACTTTGATAGGAACCGATGAGTTCGCTGAGTTCCTTGAGACCCTTGTATAAACCAGCATTTTCTGCGGGTGGGGTTAAATAAGAGATTGTCTCCGCATAACCGCGACGCTTAGCGATGGTAGCTTCACTAGGATTATTAGCTGCGTAATAATACAGATTAGGAATTGTTCCAATTAAACTATCGGGGTAACAATCATTAGACATACCCATCTGCTTACCGGGCATAAATTCTAAAGAACCGTGAGTCCCGAAGTGTAAAACTGCATCAGCACCCCAGATTTTTTCTAAGTAAGTGTAGTAAGCAGCAAAACCGTGGTGAGGGCTTGCAGAACGGGAAAACAGTAACCGCATCGGGTCGCCCTCATAACCAAATGTGGGCTGGACCCCGATAAATAAATTACCAAAATGCTTACCGTAGACAACCAAATTCTGTCCATCACTGTTGAGGTTTCCTGGTGGTGGTCCCCAGTTCTCTTCCAAGCGTTGAGAATAAGGTGTTAACTCCTCATATTCCGGAACCGACATCCGATAAGCCACATTCAACTCAGGACTTGCGTACTGAGCTTGCGCATCGTGAATGACCTCTTCCATTAATGCTTTGGGACTTTCCGGTAACTCCGGTAAATCGTAACCATTTTGCTTGAGTCCCTTCATTACCTCATAAATGGAACCAAACACATCCAAATATGCAGCAGTTCCTACATTCCCCTTATCGGGGGGGAAGCTGAAAACGGTAATAGCAACTTTCTTGTCAAGCTTGGGTTTGCGACGTAAATTTGCCCACTTCAAAGCCCGTTGTGCAACCGCTTCTACCCTATCTTGCAGAGCGATCGCTTTACCTGTAGCTCCGTCTCTACCGGATAATATAATTGGCTCAATTGCACCATCTAACTCCGGAATAGCAATTTGCAGAGCAACTTGAATCGGATGTAAACCTAAATCGCTTTCCAACCATTCCTCAGTGGTTTGAAATACCAAAGGTAAAGCCACCATATAAGGACGATTCAACCGCTTCAAAGAATCGATTGCCTTTGGATGGTCTTGTCTTGCAGGACCCCCCACCAAAGCAAAACCAGTCAAGGAGACTACAGAATCTACTAATGGAGTGTTGGTAGTCGGTTCATAAAAATAAGCATCCACGGGTTTAGAGAAATCCAAACCACCAGCAAACACAGGTAAAACCTTCGCACCCATTGACTCTATTTCCTGGACAATTGCCACATAATGTGCATCATCTCCAGTCACTAAATGAGTACGTTGTAATACTAAACCAACACAAGGCGCTAAAGGGTCTTTTAAATCTTCAGAAATATCTTTGCGGCTGCCATACCAATTTAAGTATTCCCTGACATCCTCAAACATTGTAGTGGCTAAAGGATGCCAAATACCCATATCGGGATAAACAACCGGTGCTTTATATTCTAGAGACGAACTTTGCGCCGTCTCCGTATTATTATCTTTAAATACATATTTATCAGCCAGCATCAATAGAAAATTCTCCAAATTATCTGGAGAACCACCCAACCAATACTGGAAACTCAACATGAAATTCCGCGCATCCTGTGCCTTATCCATAGGTAGGAACTTCAGTACCTGCGGTAAAGTCCGCAATAACTTCAACATTCCATCCTGGAAAGAAGCACCCTTCTTTTCCTTACGCTTACGCATAAACTGCGCGATCGCACTCTTGGACTGTCCCAACTGAGCTAAAGAGAAGGTACCCATCTTATTCAGACGCATAACTTCCGGCATAGAAGGGAAAACAACAGCCACATCTAAGCGATCGCGATGGGGTGTAACAGCGTCTACTACCTTTTGAGCTAGGTCTTCAATAAAAATCAGTGAAGCTATGAAAACATTAGCTGTTTCCATATCCTTCTGAAATTCCTGATAATTCTCAGAGTCTCGCAGTTCCTCAATTAAATAACCGCTAACCTCTATCGCCAGATTAGGACTATTTGCATTAATAGTACGGACAGCTTGGGATAATGCACTCTGATATTGCGACTCCAGCACGACATAGACCACCTTAATAAGATGACGCTCCCCTAAATTTTCAGGCGAAATATGTCTAATGGTGGACTTGACGTGGGTGAACATGCTTATACTCGCTCCTAATATTGCTTGTTCTTTTTATGGGGCAATAACATTGTTTTTATCAGAAAATCCCCATAAAATACCGTTTTTGTGGCTTATCTGACATAAAACGATATAAATTTTGTAATATTTATTTGAAAAAGTTGACTTTTCGATAAAGTGTCGCTCTTACAATTGTGAATTTTTGTCAACTTGATTTACTTCTTCAAAGTACTGTGTAATAGCTTTTATCTCGTCAGAATCGAAGTCAATGTCAAAACGAAGGAAGAAGGAGGATTTTTCCAATTTCTTCTTCCAACTTCTAAGAAAGTCGAAGACCTGGGGTCATTAAGATAATTTTTCTCTTCAGTTTTTCCTTTACTAGCTCTGCTTTTCCCTCATTTTTCCACAAGTTAATCTATACTGTGTAAGGGTTTAGCAATGATAATTAGTCTCAACAATCTGGTGAAAGTTAATATATTCAAGTTTTTTAAACCAATGTATATAATTCCAAAGACACCCATCACCAATCACCAATTAATCAATAATAAATGACCCCTATAGACATACTCATACTTTCCAATGGACCGGGTGAAGTCACAACCTGGGTACGTCCAGTAGTAAAAGAACTGCGGCAAAAGTTGGGAAATGATAGAGAGCAAATTCGTATTTCTGTAGTATTATCCCCCTGTACTAATGCAACTGGTAAAGAAGCTAGTATTGCTGCATCTTTGGAGGAGGTAGATAGAGTACAATCAGCGAAAGATTTCTTTGCTTTTTTGTTATTTGGAAAAACTAAGGAAAATTGGGATTGGAGAAAACATGGGGTAGTAATATTCTTAGGGGGAGACCAATTCTTCTCAGTAGTTATTGGTAAAAGACTCAGTTATCAGACTGTAGTTTACGCGGAGTGGGATGCTAGATGGCATAATTTTATTGACCGCTTCGCTGTGATGAATCAGGAAGTGATAGCAAAAGTGTCTGATAAATATACCCATAAGTTTACAGTAGTCGGTGACTTAATGACCGAAGCACTCTCTGAAGTTGAAAAACAGGAAAATTCAGACACAGAAATTATTGGTATTTTACCAGGTTCCAAAGCAGCCAAATTAACCCAAGGTGTACCATTATGTTTAGGAACAGCAGAATACATCCATACACAACGACCCCAAAGCAAATTTATACTTCCCGTAGCACCAACTTTAGATTTATCCACATTAGCCAGTTTTGCCAATCCCCAAAGTAATCCTTACATAAAAACTTTCGGCAATATTTCAGCTCAGTTGATAAATTCAGAACCACCGGTACTGAAGACAAAAAATGGCTTGAGTGTAGAATTAGTTACCCAAACACCAGCCTATCATTTACTATCCAAGTGTAGTATTTGTCTAACTACCGTAGGTGCAAATACCGCCGAACTCGGTTCTCTAGCTGTACCAATGCTGGTCTTATTACCAACCCAACAGTTAGATGCAATGCGTTCGTGGGATGGTATTCCTGGTATTTTAGTCAATTTACCAATTATCGGCTCTATCAGTGCGAGCATCATTAACTGGTTTGTTTTTCGTTACAAAGGTTTCCTAGCATGGCCAAATATCTGGGCTAAGTCAGAGATTGTACCAGAAATAGTTGGTAAACTCCAACCCCAAGATATTGGGGAAATGGTACTAGATTATTTAGAAAATCCAGAAAAACTAGAGCAAATGCGTTCTAAACTCAAAGCTGTTAGGGGAAAATCAGGAGCAGCAGCAAAATTGATTGAATTAGTAGAAAATGAAGTTAAGAATTTTGGTTGATGGTTGATGATTCATCCTATAAGAGGATGATTGACTTGTGAATAACATGGGTGGGAGTATATCAACAATATTTAGGGCACAAACCTTACGCCCCTAAATTTTGAATTTTGAATCTTGAATTTTGAATCTTGAATTTTGAATTTTGAATTGGAGCAAAGCGACTTCACTCCTTCTTTCCATCTCTACGTCCTAACTCATAAACTCCACAACCCATTAAAGCCAAGATAGCTGTACTAATTCCCCAACTTTCCCCTAAACCTACTTCCAAGCCCCAATTAACAAAGATGCTGACAATAAAAAATGGTACGATGCTAAAAACTGAAGCGTAAAAAGCATTTTGTGACTCTCTAGCTTTACGGGTCTTCTCAAATTCTGATTCGCTCATATATAAAAAACGCTCAGCAAAGTTAAACCAGCGATTCAACTGATGCATTATCCACTCACTTACAGGAGAAAAGCCTAAATAAAGAGCTAATGACCAAATACTGACGCTGGCAAAAGTGACGCTATTTATGGAAAAAGAAAAAGGTAGGATGTCAGTAAGCATAATTATATCTTGAGTTTATTTTGAGTAGATTTTATGGCTTATTGGTCAATAGCGTATCCTAATTTATGGACTTAAATAAACTGATTGACTAAAATAACTTTTGGCGATGGTAGGTTAATAGTTCCAAAAAAACAATCCAATAAGCGATAGTCTTTTAGGGTAAGGTACCTAAATTTTTACACCTGATTTAATCCATATTCCTTCATGTAAATTCAGAGTTTTATATTGGTTCAATAAATCCTTTCAATTGTTGAGCAGATTCTACTTCCGTAAGTCCTTTACTATGTACGAAAACTCCAAAACCACCGAGTCCTAAAGGGTCTAGTAATTGCTGCAAACAATCCCGTCGCTTAATTAAATCGGGTATGGATATTTTCATATAGGAAAGTGCTGCAATTCTTTCTCCTAGACCTAGAGACATTAAAAATAGTCCCTGCTGAGTAAAACCTACTTTTTTTAATCCGTAGTGTTCCCCCCACTTCTCCAAGGCTGTAAAATCAATATGGGCAGTTATATCTTGTTTACCGATGTTAACGTAGGGGTCATTGTGACTGTGATGCTTCCAGTAACACTGTAAAGTCCCTTCCCTACGTCTAGGATTATAGTAACGAGTGGCAGGATAGCCATAGTCGATGGTTAATATATACCCCCTCCGCAGCTTCGTAGTTAATGTCCCTAAAAGTTCTATGGCATTTAAATTAACTTCACTACGATAACCATCCGAGTAACTTCTGATATCCACATCCACCATGTCGAAATACATTGAGATTTCTAAGGTAGAAGGTTCCCCTTTAACTTCCACAAATTCTTTTCTTTCCCCAGTATTGCTGCTTGCTGTAGGAACTAAATTATCGGTAGTAGTAACATAAATTTCCTTGATATCACCAGTTTCCAGTTCAAGTTGATGTACAGGCAAAGCATCTAAAAGTTCGTTAGAGAAGAAACAACCTGTAATGGAATTATTGGGTATCTCTTCTATATTGCACCAGCGTACTTTCAAACCTTTTAAACGTTGCTGCTGTATATCTATTAAAGCAGGAGATTTTTCTATGATGATGTATGTTAAAGCCTGATATAAAACAGGTTCTTGAGTAAGTATATATCTAAGAACATCTGCTGCAAGGTATCCCTGACCAGCACCTAACTCTACTAAGTGAAAAACAGGAGGTTTACCCATAATTTCCCAGATTTGGATAAACTGTACTGCTAGCAACTCCCCAAAATCTGCTCCTAGATGAACAGAAGTATAGTAATCTCCTTCTCTACCTAAGTTAATGGTTTTACGAAAATAATAACCATGTTTAGGATGGTATAACACCATGTCCATATACTCAGCAAAAGTGATTCGTTTTAGAGGACTAGCAGTAATACGGTTCGCGATCGCTTCACATAGTGCTGGGTTTGAGTCCATAGTGATTTAATTCCGTCGTAGCAACTTCTTGGATTTAAATTCTAAGTCCGAAGTGGTCAAATCGGGAAAATAAATCTAAATTTTTATTTGATTAAATTTATTTGACTAATACTGTTTGTATAAATCTCATATATATTAATCTCATATATATTAAATTCTTGACTATCTACCAAATTCCGGCAGAAAAACAAATCGGTATTCTATGGAACGGAGAGGGGGGGATTCGAACCCCCGTTGAGTTGCCCCAAAACGCATTTCGAGTGCGCCGCATTCAACCACTCTGCCACCTCTCCAGGTATTTTGATAAGTACTGATTGATTTTTTAGATATCAATAGAGCAAAAAACATGATATCACACTTTTTATGGTATTTACAGAAAAATAAAATAATCCATTGTACTAGTTGCTCTAGGAGCAGTTAGCTACGCTATACTCCGTAAACCCTCAAAGCATTGTGGCAGACTGGGGAAACTTAAAAAATTATAATCCCATAATTAAAAATTAGGTGCACTGTGCGTGTTCCCAGTAGTCTGATACAGCGCTTTGCAAGTATATGAGTCCCTACTCGCTGCTCTCTACCTCACTTAGATGAAATTGGCTATAAGAAGGTAAAAATGTTTGCATCCTCAAAGGATTACCTGATTAATCGCAATTTGATAATAGTAATTTGATTAATAATAAATTGTTCTGCTTTCATGACAGCTACACAAAACACACATCATTGGTAACAAATTCCGTAACGGCAACAATACTTTAGTGTTTCACCGTCTAAATTAAAGAATACTTTAGAAAGGTCTCGCCAGATGGCTGATAATGTTTTTCCAAGACCCTAGAGACTACCAAATACTATTTCTGAGCTTATTTCTAGGATTAGGAATAGGTACACGAGATTGGACATTGCGACCAGAGTTAATTTTAGTGGCAATTATTACTTGCATTTTAGTGCAATGGTTATGTAACTTTGCAATCAACACTAAAGAATCTGCCCAAGTATCTACCAAAGAATTAACCAAAGAATCAACAAAAAAACCGATAATCGATTCTTTTGCAATTCGCAGTCCCTTAATTACCTCCCTGGGAATCAGTTTACTCTTACGGGCTGATAACTGGGTAACTATAACCCTAGCTGCAACTTGCGCGATCGCCAGCAAATCCATATTTCAATATCAACATAAGCATTTTTTTAATCCAGCAAATTTTGGCATTATCGCAGCATTAGTTTTTACATCCGATGCTTGGGTATCACCGGGACAGTGGGGTGAAGATTGGCTTTATGCAATGCTATTTATCGGTGCTGGGGGTATGATTTTGCAAAAAGTCGGACGTTGGGACACCACAGCAGCTTTTTTGGGTGCATACGCAGGTTTAGAAGCAGTACGTAATATATGGTTGGGTTGGACTATAGACGTTTATTTGCATCGTTTAACCAACGGTTCTTTATTGTTATTTGCCTTATTTATGGTTACAGACCCCCGTTCTATTCCCAACTCCAGAACCGGGAGAATAATTTGGGCTGTGATAATTGCTGCTTTAACCTTTATTTTACGTAATTATTTCTTACTATCCACCGCCGTATTTTGGTCCTTATTTGCGATCGCACCATTAACTTTATTCTTCGATATCATCTGGTCAGAACAGCGTTTTTCTTGGAATCAAGGAAACAAAAATCAAAATCAACCCATAGAAATTAATTAATCACCAAATCACTCATTCACTCACCTAAATTAAATGAAAATATCCCGTATATTAACTTCATTATTAGTTATATTCGTAACTATATTTTGTTTTGCACCATCAGCTTGGGCTTTTTGCGGATTCTACGTTGCCAAAGCTGATAGTAAACTATATAACAAAGCCTCTCAAGTAGTTATTGCTCGCAAAGATAACCAAACTGTCTTAACAATGGCTAATGACTATCAGGGTGATGTCAAAGATTTTGCGATGGTTGTACCCGTTCCAGTGGTTCTCAAAGAAGAACAGGTGAAAGTTGCAAAACCTGCAATTGTGGAAAGATTAGATGCTTTTAGCGCACCCCGTTTAGTAGAATATTTTGATGATGACCCATGCAGTCCTGTAAAGTATAAAACACAAAGAGCGCTTCCATCTGCTGCTAACGCTGAATCAGTTCCAGATAGAGCTAGAAATAATGCTGACTTGGGTGTAACTGTAGAAGCTAAATTCAACGTCGGTGAATACGATATTGTAATTCTGAGTGCAAAAGAATCCAATGGTTTATCAACCTGGTTGAGACGTAATGGTTATAAAATGCCCAGGGGTACCAGAAGGTTACTCAGACCATACATTCGTCAAAGGATGAAATTCTTTGTTGCAAAAGTTAACTTAGAAAAATTTGCAGAGAAAGGTTATAAATACCTGCGTCCATTGCAGATATCTTATCAGTCTCCCAGATTCATGCTTCCTATTCGTTTAGGAATGGTTAACTCTACTTCCGAACAAGATTTACTAGTCTATATTCTCTCACCCAAGGGACAAGCGGAAGTAACTAATTATCGTACTGTGAAAATACCTTCTAATACCAATGTTCCTCTCTTTGTAAAAAAGGAATTTGATGACTTTTATAAGTCCATGTTTCAAAATGCATATGTAAAAGAAGATAAAAAAGTTGCGTTTTTAGAATATGCTTGGGATATGAGCAGTTGTGACCCCTGTTCTGCGGACCCCCTGAACAGACAAGAACTCAAAGACGCTGGTGTATTTTGGTTAGACGACCCAACAAGTAAGCAACCTGTACCACAAAACTTCCGTCGTCGTCCAGTTTCCAACGGTGTTTATATTACCCGTCTCCACGTCCGTTATACCCGCGATAAATTCCCCGAAGACCTAATGTTTCAAACCACATCCAATCGGGAAAACTTCCAGGGAAGGTATATATTACAGCATCCTTTCAAAGGAAATTTAGAATGTAAAGCAGGTCAACAATATCAACGTTCTTTACCTAGAAGATTTGAGAAAGAAGCTCGTAATTTAGCGAAACTAACTAACTGGGATATTACTGATATTCGTGCAAAAATGAATATTAATGGTCAGCAAATTAGTAACTGGTGGCAAAGTTTCTTTAATTTAGTCGGGTTAAGATTCTAGAAAGAATTCTTTTTAGTTTGATATTGGAAGTCCCTAAATGAGACGTTCAGTTGAACGTCTCTATATTCATGGAAAGGAAATATAGAGGTATGCTTTCGGGTTAGGACGTTTTTTCATAAGAAGAAAGACTAGGGGTAGACTACTCCAAACCTCCTCCAAATAAGAAATATAAAAATGTCTTAACATAATCCTAAGTCGGTAGGCGCAATTAAATATAAAATTCCTTCAGGGGTAGTAATCAGCTTCAAAACTTTATTCTTACTCACTTATCACTAGTTACTACTCACTTTTTATAAGACAATTTTTTCCACCCACCTACTTAGTAGTGCTATATCTATTTATCTTGATTAACCTGCTTGATAATTTTTTGTTTATTTTGTTCAATATAATCTCGTAGTTTATGTAATCCCTGAGTTGTTTGAATATACTGATTGCGAAATTTACTCTCATCAGTAAAACTGTTAGGATTTTGTCCTTCCCAAACCAGAACTTGGTCTATAATACGAATCCAATTATCTGGTTTTGTAGCTAGATACTTATTTATGGGTCTACCTACAGTTTCTTGCAGGGTATTAAAAAGAATCAACGCTCCTTTTTCACTCTGATTTGTTTGTAAAAGAAATCTGTAGCGAAGTTGTCCAAGGTAAAATACAAATGCAGCTTGGTCTTTATTACCTTGAGCAAATAGTTTTTGTGCTTGCTGATAATAATATGCAGGATGTTTTGAACGTAAATTTTTATTGATTGTAAAGTTAATATTTTCAGCTTGTGCAAGAACTCTTGATTCACTATTAACATTGGAGCTAATCACGGTAATTCCTATAGCTATAGAAAGTAAAGCAAAACTAATTATTTTTTTCATAGGATACCTCGCTCATAAATATTTATCTACTTGCTTATAAATACAAATATTATGAAATTGTTTCGGATTTCTATGTAATATTGCAGACAGTTAAATAATTGTCCTTCACTGACTTATCATTTTTCTGCTTCGGATTAGGAAGATGTTGATTGGACTGCTTCTTAACTTAGAATTATAGAGGCAGAAACTCTGTAAATGCTTTTCTCTCTGAAACTCCAGGGAGCAGATGTAAATATTAAAAAAAAGCAAAAACCCAGTTTGTAAAAACAAACTAGGTTCTTAAGAATAGTCAAAAATTAATAAATAATAGCAACCTGCACTAGATATACATCGGCAAAATAGTACAGATAAATTATACCGATTCTTATGGATTCATTTGCCGCTCAACACTCTCAATTGCAGCATTCAAGGCAGCTAATCTAGTTTCCAGATGGTCTCTCATTCTTTTGAGAAAGGTTAACTTACGTTCTTGATGTGTTTGATATGAGGTTGACTCGGAAGCACAACAGAAATGATCCCAAAAAGGAAACATAAATTTATCCTTTACTTACTAAGAAATCTCTACTTATTATTTTGGCACAGCTTTTTTGAGTTCTTTTCAGAATTGATGTGAGATTTCCTGGAAAAATATTACTAAAGGTAAAGTTTATTTCTACAATTATTTAGAAAGATTACACGATTAACATTAAATAAAAAAAATTAGTTATCCTGTATTCCCTACATGTAAACTTCTTACTTATTTCCTATCATTTCAACAGCAGCGATCGCTTTTTCTACCATTTCTGCTGGAAGAGGGACATAACCTAATTCTTCACTGAATTTTTGCCCTTGTGTTAATCCCCAGTTAATGACGTCCTTAATAGCTTTGGCTTTACTTCCATCTTCGTAATTTTTATAGGCTAATAACCAACTGTAGGTAACAATAGGATAAGATTCTTTACCATCTGGGTCAGGAATAAAAATTCGTAAATTATCAGGAATAGCTGCACTGCTTAATGCTTGAGCAGCAGAAGCAGTAGAAGGTTGGATATACTGACCACTCTTATTTTCTAAAGCTGCTGTAGATAAATTTAACTGTTGAGCATAACTAGATTCAATGTAACTGATAGTACCCGATGCCTGCTGAATTTGAGCACCTACACCAGCATTAGACTTGATACCCACCCCCGTTTTCCACTCAACGCTTAAACCAGAACCAACTTTTCTATTCCATTCCGGACTGATTGCACTTAAATGAGAAGTGAATGCAGCAGTTGTACCGCTACCATCAGCCCGGTATATGACAGTTATCGGTGCAGATGGTAAATTTAAATCTGGATTAATACTAGTAATTTTTGGGTCATCCCAACGAGTAATATTACCCAAAAAGATATCTGTATAGACCTGACGAGAAAGCTTTAAACCACTCTTGATATCAGGAAGATTGTAAGCGATCGCAATACCACCAGCTGTTGTAGGTACTAGAATTACACCTTTTTCTACTTTATTTATTTCTTCATCCTTCATAGCTACGTCACTAGCACCAAAGTCAACGGTATCAGCGATTATTTGCTGTATTCCAGCAGCGCTACCAATGGCATTATAGTTAATCTGAATATTGGGATTTTCTTTGTTATATTCGCTAAACCAGCGTTCGTAGAGAAAAAGCGGAAAGGTTGCACCAGCAGCGTTGATAAATATAGAATTTCCTTCAGTTTGATTACTCCCGGTATTAGTTGGAGATGTTGTCTGAGATTGAGGTTGACAAGCAACTATCCACAGTAGAACAACTGTAAATAAAGGAATTAATTTTCCAAACAATAAACGACGATTCATTATTTTGATAATTATTAATTGGTTTAATTGGTATGGATATATACAAAATAAAATTCATCTATTTGTATCATCAACTTAAAAAAATCAGTACTATGTTGATAGTAATTAGCTACTCACTATTTACCACTAATTTCTCAGCACTAACTCTCCAAACAAAGCTTTTCACCTAACTTAGTATGACAAGTTGCTTTTTCTTCCTCAGTTAAATCCTTCCATTCCAAATCTCGACGGACAACCATACCATTATGTCCGGTAAGAAATCGGGGAAGCTGTTCGTATTTAATTAAGTTGAGAGTTTTAATATCGTAGGTTGTATAAGTAGTTAGTTTGGAATCATCAAAATTAATATCAATTACCGTTATAGCTTTGCTTGGTGGTAGTTTACTATCAATTAAAGGACGAGGACCCGAACCAAGAATACCCATGTGTAGTAACTGTAGTTTACCTTTGCGTGCCGGGTAATAAGCGTGGTGATGTCCGCTAATATAGGTATGGACTTTGTATTTTTCTAACATTGCTCGTAACTGGTCAGCATTTTCCATCACCTCAGATGGTTTATTACGTCCCACTGCTACAGCATATAAAGGTAAGTGTCCTAATAGTACCCGCATCTTAGCATTTTGTGCTTCCGGACTTGCCAGAGCTTTCTCCACCCAAGCTAGCTTTTCGGGGGGAATTTTACTTGATGAGCCATCCCAAGCCATGAAAAAGATATCTTTATGTTTAAATGTATAGTAGAAAGGGAATTCATTACGGTCAATAAACTCGACACCAGGATTATGTTCGGTTTTATTCCAATACTCCGACGCTAAGTCTCTTTCTTGCTTAAATAAGAACTTATTACCAATACCTACAGCACTAGAAGCGTCATGATTCCCTACAGTAAAACCATAGGGTAACTTAGCTTCCCTTAAAGGTGCTCCAACATGTTGATCAAAAGCATTCCACATTGCTCGAATTTGCTTCGGGGTGAGAGTAGGTTTTTGTCCAGCGACCATGTCTCCACTACAAACAAGCATATCCGGTTTCCAGAATGGAAGTAAATTAATACCTTTATCAACCTCCGGGTCATAATCTGTAGAACCGTAAGCAGCATTTAGGTCACTAATGACCGTCAAACGAACATCACCACGGGGAGGATTATACAAATCTTTTTTACCAGCACTTTCAAGAATTGCAACTGTCTGGGGTGGTAAAACCTCCTCCTCCTGTGCTTTATCTGGTGAAACCACGGGAGGGGGAGTATTTTCAGTAGTAGTTTTGCGACTATCTAAATTGGTACAAGCAATACAAATGCTGAAAATTAGACCCAAAGCTAGAAAGCAGAGAAAACGCCATTTTCTAAGTATCTTATTTAGTGTCTGGTTCATTATTTGGGAATTCCAAAACCAACAACACAGCTAAATATATCTCACTAGATAGATTTTTACTTTCAAAGCAGGATACAAAAATACTTTAAGATAGTTAGTCAGATTTCAATTGAAGGTTTCTAGTAATTAACTAAAATACCACCTTAAATAACTAATTATTCCTATGCGATCGCTTAGAACCGGTACTAATGAACTTTCTATAAACTATTTTCCTTTAACCCAGACTTCGATTTACTCCTGCTTAGACCTTCATGAAGGGAAAATCTAAGAAAATATAGTTTTTTCTATAAATAATTTAAAATCAACTGATTAAGATATTCTTATATTGTCAAGATTTATAAAGAAAATTTATCAAAAAACATTATATACTTGTGAGTGTCCATAAATATGATTAATACCGAAAGTCCTTTAAATAGTAACTCCACAGAAAATATACCCGCAGGTGGTAGCGAACCAGAATTTTTTCAATGTCAGGAAGCATGGTATCCGGTTCACTATCTGAAAGATTTAGATAAATCCGTACCTACACCTTTTACACTTTTGGGTAAAGATATTGTTATCTGGTGGGATGAGAATACCGATTCATGGAAAGCTTTTGTTGACCAATGCCCCCATCGTTTGGCAAGATTTTCGGAGGGGAGAGTTAATGAGGATGGACTTTTAGAATGTCCTTATCATGGTTGGAGTTTTTCTGGAAGTGGTGAGTGTGTAGACATACCACAACAGGTAAAGGGTGGAAATGCTCAAAATTCACAACGAGCTTGTGCGGAATCTTTACCGACTATTGAAAAACAGGGTTTGTTGTTTGTTTTTCCTGGTAAGGTAGAAAATGCCGCTAAAACTAAAGTCCCAGTTTTAGATGCTTTGGATGAAGAACCCGAAGGCTGGCTTTTGATGGATATGTTTCGAGATATCCCTTATGATGCATTAACCCTACTGGAAAATTTATTAGACCCCTCTCACGTTAACTTTACTCATCATCAGACAGTGGGGAATAGAGCAAATGCAGCACCCTTAGAGTTAGAAGTAGTAGAGTCTGGTAAACATGGATTTAAAGGTCTTTGGAAACAGGGTTTAAATTCTCAACAGAATGGAGAGAGAAGCACAACTTTTATTGCACCATCTTTAATGTGGCATGATATCAACTCAGAGAAAGCTAGAGTCATCACCTTAGTTTACGCTACACCTATAGGCAAAGGCGAATGTCGAATGTTTGCTCGTTTCCCCTTCAAGTTTGCTTCTAAAATACCCAGTCTGTTGATCAAGCTTAGACCGATTTGGTATCAACATATCGGACAAAACGGTGTATTAGAAGACGACCAAATTTTTCTTTATCATCAGGAACGTTATTTACAAGAGAAAGGAGGTAGCTCTAATTTTACCAAAGCATTTTATCTACCCACCAAAGCAGATGCTTTCGTCTTTGAGTATCGTCAGTGGATACATCAGTACAACGCAGAACCGTTTCCTGGGGAAGCTTATCCTCCATTATTGAGTAGAGAGCAATTATTAGAAAGGTATCATTCCCATACCAAAAACTGTAATAGCTGTAAAAATACACTCAAAAGAGTCAAACAGTTGAAGTTTTTATCTGGAGCGATCGCACTCTTGAGTCTAGCTTCTGTTCCATTACATAGTTACTTTCTAAATAGTAACTCAGTTTGGATAGCTCTCTTAGAAACAGCTATACCTTTAGTATTTGTCTATGTTTACTTCAGATTACATAAACTAGAAAAGCAGTTTTTTGAAGGAAGAATAGTACCTCCACGTAATTATTTATCTTAAAGTTATTACTAATCGCTTCATCTAAATTTGATTTAACTTTATATATATTAAAAGTAATTTGTATTTTAGATGTCTTGTTTTATCTCGTATAAATTAGCACTATAATATATCAATTAGATTTATTTATTATCTTTTGATAAATATTAATATTACTATTAAAGATAGTTAATAAGGGTGAAAATAATTACCGCTTTCGATATCTTTTAGAAAAAATCAATTTATTTAACTGAAATTATCAAGTAAGAGTTATGAATAGCGATAAAAAGGTAGAAAAAAGTAAAATAGCACAGTCTTCTCAATGTCCTCTCCCCTATTTAACAAGTCAGATGGCTTTAGGGGTATCGGTAATAGCGTTAAAAAATATTTCCACTCAAGATACTCAAGAATCAACAATCAAACCAAAGGACTCAGATTTACACTCAGCGATCGCTATGAATTCCGAAAAACCAAAGGACTCAGAGTCACCGGTTGCGATCGCTCTCGACTTAGAAGTACCCAAATATCCAAAGTACGATAATTATCGAAAATCCAATATTAATAGCAGCGACGAATTAACATATATTAGCACTCAGATGTCAGAATTAATATCTGATATGCGCTCCGTGATGAAGAGAGTTTCAGATTTACAGGAAGTAATTCTAAAATTAAAACAAAAAAAGCTATAATTTCAATAGTTTATAATCATAAATTATTAATTAATTAATTAATCAAACTCATTAGTCCAATAAATTAATTCAACAAATATAGTGTAAAAGTAAGGTGTCTTAGACTATCATAATGCGCTACTCCTATTTTAATCGCTATTTGGGAAGCCAGAGGGAAGAAGGATTATTCAATTTACATCCCTAAATAAATAAATATTAAAAAGTCAGGACTTACGCAATGGAGATTTGTCATTGCGACCGAAACGTAGTCTAGGGAAGCAATCTCAGAGTTTTTGCGATTACGTCGCTATCGCTCGTAATGACGGAGTTACGTAAGTTTTGCGTAAGTCCTGAAAGTATTAAACTAAATTTCTAGACTAAAATTTTTGTCCAGTAGTAATTTCAAACCTGGTTTCTCCCCTGTCACTGACTCCAAAGTCACCACGAATTAATCCAAAAGGCGATCGCACTCGTAAACCAAGACCATAACCGAATCCATCTCCGGGTTTTTCTCGTCTGACTCCTGGTTCTCCAATCACGGTGTCACTGGAACCAAAGTCGGAAGCAAAGTCTGCAAAAATAACTGCACCAACTAATTTATGGACAGGGAAACGATATTCTACTGATGCTAAACCATAACTACGGGCACTTGCAAGTTCATCTCCTTCATAACCTCGTACCGAGTTAATTCCACCGATATTAAAGGCGTTTGCTGGAGGAAATCTACCTATAATTGTACCTGCTTGTAGGTTAAATGCTAGCATTTCTGGATTTTTTCTATATCCACCATTACTTATGAAACTTACTGGTACATACTGTATATAGTTAGCACGCAGACGATTACTGCTTATTTTACCCAGTCCGATGGGAATTGCTTGTTCTGTGCTTAGTTGGAGTAGGGAACCTTGGTTTGGATATTCGTTACGGTTTCTGTTATCTTGAGTCAAGTTTAAGGATACTGTATACAGGTCATCTATTCCAGTTCCGCTTGCAGATAAGGGACTACCAGCACTATCAACTGTAGCAACTTTAAAATCTCCATCCCTTGAGCTAATTCGGGTGTAATTGAGGGATAATGCTCCACCCCAGTTATTATATGTACGTAGTAAAGCAGCGCTTACACCGAATTCACCCTGACGAACTCGACTACCGTCGGGTAATCTGATATCTTCACTAAAGGTATTGGAGAAGTCTCGTTTGCGATAAGCGCTAATTTTATAACCTAAGTTGTTGGGTTTTCCTATACGGTAAGGACTGAGAAATTCACTTTCAAATTGAACATCTTTGCCGCTAATTTGCACTTCACCATCAATCTTTTTACCGTTACCGTTTAGATTTGCGTCTTTATAACCGACTTGTCCATATATTCCAATATCGTCATTACTACCACCACCAAATCTCAGAGATGGGTAGCGATTTTCTTTAATGTCGTAGGTAATATTAATTCCGTCTATATTTTCATCTACTGCGACTTTTACTGTTCCAAATGCTTCTATGCGCTGTAATCTTCGCAAGTCTTTAGCAAGTATTTTTTGATTAAAGTAATCTCCTTGTTTTAACTGTATATTATCTAAAATTAAGCTTTTTTGACTTTTTCCTGAGATAATTTGACCTTTTTTATCTTTGGTAGAACCTTTACTATTTACAAAGCGAATTTTGATTGATTTAATTAGTTTACCTTCAATATTATTTGTAGTCAGATTTTTTATATAGTTACTGATATTTTCTGGTTCGGATAATAAGTTATTATTTGTATTTAGATTGTTATCTAAATTGCTATTGTTGAGATTATTATTATCTTTATTGTCTGTACTACGACTTTCGATGAATAAAGAATTGCTTTCGCTAGGATTATCTCCTAGAGTATTTGGAATATCTTTTGGCTCAGCAGCAAATACTTTTTGAAAAGCTATTTTACCAGATAAAGTTATAAACAATATTGGTATTAATAATGATATTCTAATATTATTATTAATACCAATATTATTATTTTTAATAGTATATTTCATATTCTGATTCCATAGTCTGATAATAATGATTTTTGATCATGATGCAAATGTAAATGAAAATCTATATCTTTATATCTATAGGACTCCTATAGGAATCCTACTTTAATCTTGCTAAGTATACTGAGAACTACACCTTTATGGAACAAGCATCCAGCCATCTTGGTTTTTCAAAAATCTGCGGAGGAGTCCTATATCTCAGTAAGAAATCTCAATAATCAGTCTAAGTAATACATATCTCTGAATAAATTAGGCAATTTTTCTATTAATAAACTAATAAATCAAAATCAACCCTATAAATTCAAAAATCCAGTATTAATCAAAAATCCAGCATTAATAATTACTTTCGTTGAGTTTATCACTTCTAAATCTTGATCCATAAGTACAAAAGATACTTAAAATTAGCAACATATTTTGACTTTATTCAAGTATTTTAAGTATTTACACGGCTTTCTTGAGTTGCGATGTTCCCAGACCCCCTTTCAGCGATCGCGCTTACTAAGCCTAAAATTTTTTCACCGGGTCTGCTAACATACTTTACATAACATTAGTTTACATAACTTAACTTTTGAAAGAACACACCTATAAGAATCCTAAATTAATAGAAAATACTATTGAGACTAGTTTTCTACTTGAAACGGATGTAGAAAGTGGAGCTAGTCCAAACCAGGGTAGTATTTTAGGAAGTACCACTTTAGTTGCTGGAACTACAGTAGGTGCAGGAATTTTAGCATTACCTGCTGTTACCCTACCTGCGGGTATTCTACCTTCAACACTTTTATTAATTGGTGTTTGGTTCTATACTTTGATATCTGCATTGTTGATTGCAGAACTAGTGTTGAATAGTACGCAAACCGAAGGAGCTACCAATGTAGGGTTTATCGGGATAGTAGAAATCTATCTTGGTAAAACTGGGGGGAAAATCGCTGGTATCGCTTACCTATTTTTACATTATGCCTTATTGGTCGCTTACCTTGCAGAAGGTGGAGAAGTTCTATTAGAAGCAATTTCTACTCTAGCCTCTAGGTTTAATTTACCCCATACTCTACCAGGATGGTCGGGAAGTACAATATTTGCCTTGATAATGGGTAGTATTTTGTGTATTGGCAGGGGTAAATTTGTAGAGAGAGTTAATAGTATTTTTGTGGGTATAGTAGTCGCTTCATTCATCGGATTGCTGATAATCGCAGGAGAACAGGTGCAAATATCTAACTTTGTATACCAAAATTGGCAAGCATTACCAATTGCAGTTCCCATCATGTTAGTAGCATTGTTTTACCACAACATTGTGCCTGTAGTTGTAACTCAATTAGAAAGAGATGTTAAAAAGATTCGTAAATCGATTATTATAGGTTCTGCCATTCCTTTAATAATGTTCCTTGCATGGAATGCAGTCATCTTAGGCAGTGTTGATAATATAAGTATAGATAATGTAAACCCCTTAGAACTTTTGCGCTCTGGTAGTAATGGATCACTACTAGGAATCTTGATATCAATATTTTCAGAATTTGCGATCGCTACATCTTTTATTGGTTTTGTTTACGGTTTACTAGATTTTTTCGGGGATTTGCATCTGTTTTCATTTAACAAAAATACATCTAATCAAAACTCTCGTTTATCGTTGATATCGTTAGCTTTAATTCCCCCCACTGGTTTATCTTTACTCAACCCCGATATCTTTCTGACTGCTTTAGATTATGCTGGAACTTATAGTACTTCGATTTTAGGTAGTATTCTTCCAGCACTGGTGAGTTGGAAGCAAAGAGAAGAATATAAACTCCAGCAGGTTAGTCCAAAAATAGGACAAACTCTTGTTCCTGGAGGTAAGATAACTTTGATTGTACTGATTCTAATTGCTTCATTTATTATTTTGCGTCAGTTCTTATTGATAATATAGTATTTTTTTGATTTATTTAGTTTTATTCTTAATTAATATTTGACGATTTTTGTTTTATGGTTCTTTTTTTATTTGATTTATTTTAGCTTTATTTAGTTTTATTTTTAATTAATAATTTGACGATTTTAGGACTTACGCAACAAAGATTTGTCATTGCGACCGAAACATAGTGTAGGGAAGCAATCTCAAGAACTATGCGATTACGTCGCTATCGCTCGTAATGACGGAATTACGTTGCTTTTGCGTAAATCCTGGATTTGTGTTTTGTGATTCTTTTTTTAACTTGATTTATTTTTATTTTATTTTATTTTATTTTATTTTATTTTATTTTTAATTAATCTTTGACGACCTGTCTTTTGTCATTCCTTTTTAAAAATGATACTTTGTTGAAACTACATACTTAAGTAGTAAAATTCTCATATATATTTCTCATATATATAATACATTTTGGTCGAACTATCGAGGATTATTAAACCCCATTATTTCGTCCCTAATTTGTATATGCTTGCGTATTGAGAATTTTTATAGCTGGTAATTATCTTACAATTTAGGGTAAAAAGTTAACCCATGCAACTTATTCCTATATCTGAAAAACATCAAAAATATTGACATCACCTCCCATATATTCTCGGATATACTTTCAGGTAACTTAGAGGTTTCTATTCAGACACTCTTACCTGGTTACTCATCATGGTGACTAATTGCGAACTTTTCTACCATTCAATTGAGCAAATAAATAACTAAAAATGCAAACAAACCAATCAAGTGAAGTCTATTATTTCTGGCAAGATACAGAAAGTAATACTTGGGGTGTAACAGTCGCTGATAGCGAAGCAGATGATTTTTCCGTTATTACAGAATTTACCTTACCAGAACTGTCCGCAATTACCGCTCCAGAGGACGAGGGAGGAAATGGGGAAGGTGCAGCTTGGGGAGATGCTGTTGTCAGTAATGATGGAGAACGGATATTTGTTAACGCTAGAAATGCAGATAAGGTAGTAGTTATAGACACCGAAACCCGTGATGTTGAAACTATCTTAGACGTAGGAGACCGTCCCGTCCACAGCTTTGTGTATGAAGATGAGCTTTGGGTTCACGTGGATGGTGATGGTGGATTTAATGTTATTGAACAAGATACTCTGGAAGTCTCGGAATTAATAGAAGCGAATACTGTGGGTACAGGACACGGTAAACTCCTTATCTCAGAAGACTTGGATTCTAATACTTATGTTACTAATACCCAAGAACCTGCGGTATTCCCAATCAATCTAGAAACCAGAGAAGTAGACCCTCCAATTGAAATTGCTGGAGGGAATCCTGACATTGGAACTCACGATAAAGGTTATGACCCCGCGACTGGGTTAGCATTTTTTCAACTGACTGGTAGTGCTGGATTTTCTTTTATCGATGTGGAAACTAATCAAGTAGTTTTAGACCAGGTTCCCATTACAGGTAGAATAGCTCATACTCCAGATGACGAATATATTCTGATTCTGGATGCTGGAGCGGAGGAAAACGATATCGGTATTTGGGATACTACTCTTGATACCCACACCCAACCAGATTTTGATGCTCAAGTAACTATCGGTGGTGGTGTCAGCGTTAATGGAACTGAATTTTATCTAGATGGTAGTGATTGGGAAGCTTGGATACCCCAAACAGTCGGAGATAATGTTGCAGTTCTGAATTTGAGTACTAATGAAGTAGACTATATTGATGTGGGAGATTTAACGGTACCAGAAGGTACACGACACTTCTCTCGTATTGGTGAAATTGACGATGACTATTTCTTTACCTACTCCGATGAAGGGGGTAAAAGGATAGATTTAGATACCTATGAAGTTTCCGATACGATTCCCCTGGGTGGACAAATCTCCAGAATGGCTGTTGTGGATACTGATGAACCAGTAATTGAGACTTTCAAGTTTGACTGGACTGGTCAAATTGCAGAATTTGGTGTGGAAGGTGAATTTAGCTATGATTCTAATCAATCCTATGAAGATGGAATCATTCGAGAAGAAGATTTAATCTCTTTTGATATTTCTTTTCTCGACCCAGAAGGAAACCTTCTTCAAACTTATGAAGATAATCATTTAACTTTTTCTGAATTTAATTTTGCTTTCGATACTAACACCAACGAAATTTTACAAGACGGAGTATATTCGGAACCCGATGGTCTGAATGTTGGTGAAAAGACTCCCGTAGGAGATGACCAATTTACCGGTTTAAATTTGTGGTCACGTCCCTCACTTAATCCCTTCGGAGAAGTTCCACCACCACACGTTCATTTCGATGACTGGGGTGACGAGTTTGACCTTCCTCTTGGTTTTGGTTCCCATGAAGATGTAACATTTTTCACTCTGATAACGGAAGAGCTTATAGACACTGGTAGAGTCGGAGACACCTATGTTGACCAGCTACAGGATAGTCTTGACTCCGTTGGACAAAAAATTAAAGTCACCCCCGTAGAACCTGAAAATCCTCCAGAACAATCCTTTGAACCATTATTTGGAACCACACAAGAGGATATTGTAGAAGTTACAGGAACCAAGCAGCTTATCTTTACCGGTGACTCCAACGACTTAATTGATGCTTCCCTCGGTGGAGGTGATAATCGGATTTATGCTCTTAGCGGTGACGACACCATTATTTTAGGTAGTAACGACCGTGCGATTGCAGGAGATGGTGCAGATAAATTCTTTGTAACCAACGGTGGTGATAACGTCCTAACTGGTGGTGCAGGTATTGACCAATTCTGGATTGCTGTTGCTGAAATTCCCGATACAGCAAATATCATTACTGACTTTACCAGTGGTGAAGATGTCCTTGGTATTACTGGTTTGGGTATTGGGTTTGAAGATTTAAGTATTACTCAGCAAGAAGATAATACCTTGATTGCTGCCAATGGTTCAAATTTAGCAATATTACAAGGTATTGGTAGTGATGGTTTGAGTGCAGATAATTTTGCTTTTGTTTAAATTTATGAGTTACGCAAGTATAACCATAAGTTAGGTGTTTCAGACTTCACTAATTTCCCAATCCCCCTTTTTTAGGGGGTACTTTGCATAAGTCCTGAAGTTATAAAACTCAATTTATATCTGTCAATTAGATATTTATCACATAGAAAAAAGTAGAGACAGTTTTTAAAAACTGTCTCTACTTTTTAAGTATCAGGACTTACGCAAACCTTATTTGTCATTGCGACCGGAACTTTGTTTCGATTTCCCCGCAAAGGATTGTCGTAGACTAGCAATCTCAAAAACTCTGCCTAAAGCCTCTCCGGTATGGCTAACGCTTAAGACAGAGTATGCTCAACAGAGCTTATATGTCGATATGCTACGCAAACGTAATGAAATAATTTTCCCTATACATGTCATTCCTGGAAAGCTAATCGTTGTAAAGTTTTGCGGAGACTAAGTTTCAGATTTTCATTTTTTAACATTTTAAAAAATAAAACCTCGAATATAGACTGGATAAAGCTTACAGTTTTTAAGCTCGATTTTTGTTTTTCGAGAGTGATATAAGAGGGTTATGTTGCTTTTGAGTAAGTCCTGATCTTTCCATTGCAAATGCCTTAGAACATAGAAAATCAAGTTTGTCGATATCTATAAAAATATCTCGCTTATTTGGGGTAATATTGTTCTGATTTGTGTCTTTACCTTGAAGGTAAGAGTAATAAGCATTTCCGTAGTTTGATAATGCATAAAAACAGTTATTAACGTAACCATAAGGTATTAGTTCAATAACACAGGTTTCTGGTTGTATAAATAATAGATTAGTTAAGGCTGCACCATGAGGAGCAACTATTATTGAAGCTTCTGAAAACATTTCAGCTTGCTCAGCTATAGTTTTATTATCCATTGATACTATTTCAAACCCATATCTCAGCAGTAAATTAATAACTTCTGACTCATTAATAATTTTTCTTCTCTTAACTTTTCCTCGGCTAACATATATTCTTCTATTACGTGAATTAGGTAATAAAAAGTTAAGAAACAGATTTCTAGTAAAGAGATAATTTTCTTTTACAATAGGCGCTAAACCAAATTCAAATTTAGTTACTGAAGCAAAATCTGCAAATCTACTGCTCAAACCTACAATTATTCTATCTGCTATACAAGCTTCTTGAAGAATTTTACTATCATCAATACCCAACATATTTAGGGTTTCCCTATGAAAATCTAATAAAGAAGAGTTTCCAAAATAAAAGTAATCTATAGATTTTGTATTTAAGAATTTTCCATATATTCCTATTAGTGGAATAACTAGACACATCCAATGGTAATAATTACTTGTATCTGTATTCGATAAATAAGCTACTGTACCTGTAAGATACTTAACTTTTTTTGGAAGCATTTTTGTGAATATTGGTATGTCTTTTAACTTGGACCCACCAAACCCTTCAATAACATTCATTTTCTCGTCTAACAAATGATTATTGCGAAACGAAAATAGTTTATTTCTTATTTCTAATATTTGTGTTTCTGTTCTAGCAATCAGAGGCTGTATATAATCTAAATTTTGTCCGCTAACATGTATTGCAGAATTAGTAATTACTTCATTCTCTTGCTTTAAACTATATACTTCTACATTTTCAAGATTTTTTACTATTGCCTTTGCACTTGAATTGTCGAGTTGTACGTATCTTTTTGCTACTAGAATACCAACTTTTTCAAATAAATCTATATTCCTTAATATATAAAAAATACTTCTTTTTATTTTCGTACGTAAATATAGAGGTATTGGTATTAATTTACTGATCTTTATTCTCAACTGCATAATTTGTAAATAAAAAAATAGCTTGTTCTTGTCACTTTTTGTAGATGCTATTTAGTCATGTTAGCTGTTAGAGAGATTTACCCCTCCATATGTTCTCGAATTCTTTTTCAAAAATCAAATCGAATTAAGCGATGTTGATTGACTCACTAATTGCTTCTGCTTTTGACTATGTTTTTATACCAAATCCGGTTCTGAAAACCCTCTTTCTATAATTTTCATGAAACTCTTTTACCTATTGAAGTTTGCCTCTTGTTTAGCCTCATAAATAAGGGGGTGTGGCAATAGAATTTGGTATTATTAGTAGACAAAATACTCTCATCGGTAAACCTTATTTTTCGTTAAATTCATATCCAAACTATTTAATCAATAGCCTATGCTCTAAATTTAGATGCATTTGCCCTGAAAATGAATGTCAGTTAACTTGGGAAAAATTCTACGGTCCCGTAATAAACTTAGTTGTTCATGACCTACACAAACATGGGATTTAATTTGAGAGAGCGATCGCTTTCAGGTTTGATTTTCTTAAAGAATCATAAATCTGATTGATTACCCATCCTAGATTTAAATATAAAAATATCGCATTCATTAGCTTCACTTTGTACAACACCATCAACATCATTCGCTGCATAGTGAGTTTTGATAGAAGGTGGAAGTAAGTCTAAATTCTTGGCTAGGAAGATAGGCTCTACAATATCGGGATAGTATTTTTTTTAGTAATAGGCTGTAGCAATAGTAGTAAATTCGGTACCACCAATACCAGGGTTACCCTTTTCTGGAAACCTTAGATCAATATTGGGATATCTTTGATTTTGTAAGTAGAATCCCACTTTGATTAATGGCTGCATTATTGTAATAGATATAATTACATATCTAGTATAAACATTGAATCACAAAATTGCTACTAAGTGATGAAGAAAAATTTATATTTCCGTAATAAGCGCCGTTGATTGATTATTTGGTGATTTCAAAGGAATAGCTGTCAGCAGAGTATTTTTATTTATTCGTATATAATTAACCCGCAGTCAAAAGGCTGCGGGTAAGATTACTGAGGATAATATTGAAAGAGGACTAGAGAGAAATTCTAATCTTCCTCATAAGCATCCATCGGTAAACAAGAGCAAACAAAATTGCGATCGCCGAATGCTGCGTCGATTCTACTGACGCTGACCCAGAATTTATGTTCTCGTGTCCAGGGTGCTGGATATGCTGCTTGTTCGCGGGTGTAGGGATGATTCCATTCCCCTGCGATTAAGCTTTCGGCGGTGTGGGGTGCGTTTTTGAGTAAGTTATCTGTAGAATCTACCTTACCGGTTTCAATTTCCGCGATTTCTTGACGGATGGAAATTAATGCGTCGCAAAATCTATCTAGTTCTGCGGTGGATTCGCTTTCTGTTGGTTCTACCATGACGGTTCCGGCGACGGGCCATGATACGGTAGGTGCATGGAAACCGTAATCCATCAGGCGTTTTGCAACGTCATCGATTTCTACGCTGGCTGATTTTTTCAGCGATCGCAAGTCTAGGATACATTCGTGGGCGACTAGTCCGTTTTTACCTTTGTATAATACTGGGTAATGGTTTTCTAATCTTTTGGCGATGTAGTTGGCGTTGAGGATGGCGATTTTGGTCGCTTCTGTTAAACCAGTTGCTCCCATCATGGCAATATACATCCAGGAGATAACTAGGATGCTAGCGCTTCCCCAAGGTGCAGCAGATACAGGGTCGTTGTCTTGCTGGTTCTGCATTTCTATGACGGGGTGACCGGGTAGGAAGGGAACTAGGTGGGAAACCACACCAATGGGTCCCATTCCAGGTCCTCCACCACCGTGGGGAATACAGAAGGTTTTGTGGAGGTTGAGGTGACAGACATCAGCACCGATATCACCGGGACGACAGATACCCACCTGTGCATTCATATTTGCACCATCCATGTACACCTGTCCGCCGTGTGCGTGGACGATGGCGCAGATATCTTTAATTGCTTCTTCAAATACCCCGTGAGTTGAGGGATATGTGACCATTAAAGCTGCTAGGTTTTGGCTATGTTTTTCGGCTTTGAGTTGTAGGTCATTGACGTCAATGTTACCTTCTTCGTCGCAAGCTACTGCTACTACTTTCATACCGCACATGACGGCACTTGCGGGGTTAGTCCCGTGGGCTGATGTGGGTATTAGGCAGATATTACGGTTAGTTTCTCCTCGGCTTTGATGATATTTCCGAATCATTAATAAACCGGCGTATTCTCCTTGAGCACCGGAGTTTGGCTGTAATGAGATACCAGCAAAGCCAGTAATTTCACTTAACCACTCTTCTAACTGTTCAAATAGGATTTGATAACCCTTGGTTTGGGAGAGGGGTGCAAAGGGGTGGATGTTACCAAACTCTGCCCAGGTGACGGGAATCATCTCTGCGGTGGCGTTGAGTTTCATGGTGCAGGAACCCAAAGGTATCATTGATGTGGTTAATGATAGGTCTTTGGTTTCCAATTTATGCAGGTATCGTAATAATTCGCTTTCTGAATGGTAACTATTAAATACTTCGTGGGTGAGATATTCGCTGGTACGGATTAAGGATTGGGGAATTTTGCTATCTGTAGTAGTATTTGCTGGAACCTTACTTAAAGAGTCTTGTAATTCTTCTAAGTCCGTAGGTAAATCATTGCTACCAGCAAAAACTTTCCACAAATCAATTACATCTTCTTCCGTGGTGGTTTCATCCAGGGAAATACCAACATTACCATCATCAAAAGCTCTTAAGTTTATAGCTTTTGATTCTGCGTCCTTTAAAATTTCTTCTAAAGTGCGCTGGTTATCAAGATTAACCTTGATAGTGTCAAAGTAACTCTCAGAAGCAAGACTATAACCAAGGGACTTCAAACCCTTAGCTAAAATCGCAGTTTTTCCATGAATAGTTTGAGCAATATTCTTCAAACCCTCACTACCATGATAAACAGCATACATTCCTGCCATCACAGCTAATAATACCTGTGCTGTACAAATATTACTAGTAGCCTTTTCTCTTCTAATATGCTGTTCGCGGGTTTGTAATGCTAAACGTAAAGCGGTATTACCACTCACATCCTTCGATACACCAACAATTCTGCCAGGAACCTGACGCTTATATTTCTCCTTTGTGGCAAAATAAGCAGCGTGGGGTCCACCGTAACCCAAGGGAATACCAAAACGCTGAGTACTACCAACAGCAATATCAGCTCCAAATTCTCCTGGAGGGGTCAGCAAAGTTAAGCTTAAGGGGTCAGCAGCGACGGTTACCAAAGCACCGGACTGATGAGCCTTATCTACAAAAGCCTGATAATCGTAAACAGTACCATCAGTTGCCGGATACTGTAAAAGCGCACCAAAGATAGGTTCAGAAAAATCAAAACTTCTATGGTCGCCCACAATCATCTTAACTCCCAAAGGTCTGACCCGTGTCTCCAACACGGCGATTGTTTGGGGATGGCAATCTTGGGATACGAAATAGGTATCAGCTTTATTTTTGCATACACCGTAGCTCATGCTCATAGCTTCAGCAGCAGCAGTAGCTTCATCAAGTAAAGAAGCATTAGCAATTTCCAAACCAGTTAAATCAATAATTGCGGTTTGAAAATTCAACAGAGCTTCCAAACGACCCTGAGCAATTTCCGGTTGGTAGGGAGTATAAGCAGTATACCAACCAGGATTTTCTAAAATATTGCGCTGAATTACCCCAGGAGTAATACAGTCATAATACCCAGTACCGATGAAAGAACGGAAAACCTGATTCTTGGAAGCGATCGCTTTCAACTCAGCTAAAGCTGCATATTCACTTTTAGCCGATGGTAAATCCAGCAAACGGGACAACCTAATAGACTGGGGGACAGTCTGGTCTATCAAAGCATCCAAACTATCCATACCCAAAACCTTGAGCATATGAAGCACATCATCAGACCCAGATCCAATGTGTCTTCTACTAAACGAATTTAAATTTTGATTGCTATCATCAAGTTTACTTTGATGAGTAGACTGGGGACGAGGGGCGTTAATTACCACTTACTTAATAAATCTCCAGATGTTGGTACTTAATATTTTGCAATATATTTTTGCAATAAGTTTTATTGAAGTATATTTGTGGTGCACAGTCCAAGTATTATTAAGGAATTAATATTTTTTTTAGATAAATTGGTTACTATTTCTGATTACATATCACAATATATACGTGAAAACTGTTACTGGTAAGCATATCTTAGGGATTTTGAATTAATACATCCCCGTATTTTCCCGCTCTAATCCTAGAAGGATTGGGCTAATTTAGATGAAGCCTGATGAATCAGGCTGTGCTGTAGATACATGATGAGAGAGTTAAGTCAATCAGGAAATAATCATAGGACAGGAGCAGCGTGCGATGGCGGAACACCCGCCTTCGGCGATCGCAATAACTATCCACAATAACGGTTATAGGACTTACGCAACTTGACATTTTTTTGTAGGGGCACGTGACGGTCACTAAAAATCTTCCCTCTTTAACGATTGATATTCATATTACCGTCACGCACCAACGGATAACTAATTTTCAAGGTAATGATAAGACTTGTGGTGTCACGCACCAACTAGTATTGTAACAATTGCGTAAGTCCTAGGTTATTTAAACACACTTCACATCACATCAAAATCCGCTATCATACAACCAGTAATTTCCCGTAATCCTGAAAAATATCATCCTAAGAAACATAACTTGTAGTGAACTGGGACGCTTATCTGGAATCTGTTTGTAAAACCTATGCTCAATGGTGGAAGTGTTACACCATTACTGACGTTGTCGGGAAGAAGCGGGATAAAGACAAAAATCCTTCTCCCCTCCTTCATAATTTGATGGTGGAGAAGGTTAAACAGGAGAAAGAAGAAGAAACCGAAAGATTAACGGTTTTAGAAGGTTTACTCAAATACGCTACGAATCACGTACTGTTAATAGGTCGTCCCGGTTCAGGAAAATCTACAGCGTTATTACGATTACTTTTAAAATCAGCAAAACCTGTCATTGCGAGAGAAGCAGAGCGAAACGACGCAATCTCATCAAATATCGGGAAACACGAGTCACCCCAAACTCACCTGGAAATTAATTTCCAGGCTAACAGTCAAAGTCGTCTCAAGACGACTGAATCATCCAGTCCGTTGAAACGGACTTCGACTATGAGACAGGGAATTGATTCCCTGGCGGATTCGCGAGAAAATGTAAAAATCCCCATCCTTATCGAACTCCGATTTTACAAAACTTCAATAATTGAATTAATCAGCGATTTCCTCAAACGTCATCAATTGTGGTTAGAAATCGCTGAAATTGAGAAATTGCTGTTTGCAGGACAATTCCTTTTATTATTCGATGGAGTCAACGAATTACCATCAGAAACAGCGAGACAAGACTTAAGGAAATTTCGTCAAGATTACCAGCAAACCACACCAATGATTTTCACCACACGGGACTTAGGTGTGGGTGGTGATTTAGGAATTGAAAAAAAGCTGCAAATGCAACCCTTGACAGAAACCCAAATGCGGGATTTTGTATGCAGTTACCTCCCTGAACAAGGAGAAGAATTACTCAAGCAGTTATCAGGACGCTTGCGGGAGTTGGGAGAAACACCTTTATTATTAATGATGCTTTGTTCGGTATTTAAAGCTAACCAAAATAAAGTACCATCAAACTTAGGTTCGGTATTTCGTCGCTTTACCGAGATTTACGATAATAAGCTCAAACAAGATATTCCCGTTACAGATGAATCTCGACGCTGGTGGAAGCGGTTATTACAGCATTTAGCTTGGGTAATGACTCACGGAAGTTCGACAACTGGAGAACTAAAAACCGAAATTCTCGTTGCGATTCCCAAACAACAAGCTAGAAATGTTTTAACTGAGTTTCTCAAAAAGCAAGATTATCATCACCCCAGAGACGCAGAAAAATGGTTAGACGATTTACTCAAACATCATTTAATTCAACTTGGTGCAGAAAACCAAATTCAGTTTCGTCATCAACTATTACAAGAATATTACACTGCGGAAAGATTATTGTCAGAGTTACCAAAGTTGAATGATTATGAATTGCAGTGGGAGTATTTTAATTATTTGAAGTGGACTGAACCTGTAGCGTTGATGATGCAGTTGGTAGATCAGCAATCTCAAGCAGTAGGTTTAGTGAAATTGGCTTTGGGAGTTGATTTACAGTTAGGTGCAAGATTAGCAGGGGAAGTTAAGGAAAGATTACAAAAAGATACTGTTGGTTTAGTTGATGGTTTAAAAATTCCTCCCTTATTAAAAATTCAGCTTTTAGATAAAGCAAAATCAGAAGCGGTAATACCGGGGTTAATTAAACTTCTAGAA
>ERZ1740062.294-NODE-294-length-33327-cov-6.449567_pt1 | contig 33327 bp, 30 predicted proteins | sample MGYA00581741_ERZ1740062 | MGnify/ENA primary metagenome ERZ1740062 (study PRJEB43018, sample SAMN04849747) | marine metagenome | isolation source: floating plastic debris | place: Pacific Ocean | collected 2008-09-01 | study: EMG produced TPA metagenomics assembly...
CGATCAGCACATCGCTCTCGCCGATCGTGAACGAATCGTCCACGGCGTCGGGGGCAGCGTTTTCGTTAAGGCAGAAGGTGAGCGCATCGATCCGAGCGAACTCGTGCGCATCGCGCGATCCGCGCAGCGTGATAACATCGCCCTGGTTCAGCTCGAGTCCGGCAATCGTCAGCGTCGATATGGTCGAATGGTCGTTACCGTTGCCGTTGTCGTCCTGGTCGAGGAGGATGGTTTCGACCTCCGTCCCATTGACCTCGACGACGATCGAGCCCTGGCCGTCGTCCTCGTCGACATAGGCAATCTCGAGATCGTAAATGCCGCTCTCGGCGCCAAAAACCAGCTCTGCGGCACCTTCCTTCTTCTTCAGCTTGATGACTTCACCACCGGAAGCTGCATCGATGTCATCGGTCCGATAGCCTTTCAGCGCCATGTCTTCGGCTTCGATTGTAACCTTTCCGTCGTCGTTCAGATCCCACTTCAATCCAGCCGAGAGGTGCTTGTACTTCAGAAAACTCCCCGTAACGTTGCCGGTGCTGACCACGGAGAGTTCCGCGCCTGGCGGCGGCACGTCGCCGTAGAACGTGAAGAAATCATCGGCATCGCCGGCGGCACTCCCCGCGAATTCGATCTCAATCAGCTTGTAAGTGTTGCCGTCCTGATCCTCGACGATGGTATATCTCTCCGCGTAGATCTTCACATCGCTTACAACTGCAACGCCATCGAGTTCGATATCGGCGGTCTGTCCTTTCCGATCGTCTGCGACATCATCCTTCCGCGTATCGCCGGACAAGCGAGAGTCGTTGTCTGTGACCGTTATGCAGGCGGTGGCGGAGAACGGCATGGTAAAGGTATCGCCGGTCGAAAGTTGATCATCGCCTTCCGAGAGCAGGTTTGAACCGGAAAACGCGGTGAACTCGAATTCTCTAAAGCTCTTCCTGAAAGTCATTTACGTCCACCCCTATGCCGTACCGCGCGTCCGCAGCCGAACCATGTTTTTTCCGCACCGATGTCACCCCTGGCGCGATCACGGAGAAGAATACCGTCTTCAGCTTAGAAACTGAAAGAAAATGCGCCCGGCGCACGATAAGGCCTCTGAAAAATGGGCCATTTCAAGGCGCTAAGCAGGCTTTCTTCGCAAATTGCGACAAAAGCATACGGGGCATGCACCGCAGTTCTCAGATTGCATTCAATCGAGCGAAATTCGGTCGCCTCGCGACGTTATCCAGACTTCGTCGTAAGGATAGTCAGCTTCGGACTTTCCGCCCCAGAGTTGTCGAATCACTTCGATCTGAAACTCGAGATACCCCATGCTGTAGGGCGCACGACCCGCCCCTTCGGTCAACCTGGCGTTTAGGCTGGAGAGGCTGTGGAAAGGAACAGAGGGAAACGCATGATGTGCCGTATGGTACTGCATGTTCCAGCATACCCAACGCATCAAAGCGTTCGTCCGGGTTGAACGGGTGTTCGCCAGGATATCGTCTTCGTGACTTAGTCCGAGATGTTCGATCGTGTTCTGGAGCTGGTGCACGACCTTCATCGCCATCATCGGCGCGAGCCACAGGATCACTGCTGCCCAGCTTTGCAAAACGAGGGACAATATCGCGATCATGACATAGAGCGCGACGTGCATCCGGGCCTCGCGGATGACCAGTGCCTCCTGATCGGGCCGGATATAGGGTTCGAGCACGACAGCCCGACTCAATCGAAGCAACCTTGTGATCCGGCTCCACCAATAGGTTAGTCCGAAGAGCCACATCAAATAACTACGCAGAGTATAGGGTTCACGCGCAAGCTCGCCATCGCGCGCCCAATCCTGTGTCCACTTGTGATGCGCCGTGTGCTGGATAAGGTCGAAGTCGCGCGGATAAAGCATCAGGAATCCGATCAGCCGACCAAGCCATTCGTTCAGCGCTTTCGTCTTGAAGGGTGTTCCATGGCTGAGTTCGTGTTGTCCGGCATACAGGAAGTTGATCAGAACGCCGTGAGTCATGAACACGGGGACCGCCCACCATGTGCCCCATGACATCCAAAGGGTCGTACCGGCGAGTGCAATCGCTCCGAAGTGACTGCCAGCCTGGAGCGCGCCACGCAAATCCGACCGCTGGCAAAGCTCGCGCAGCACCTTTGGATCAATCACCCGACCGCGTACGAATGTTCCGTCCATCGTTCCGCCTCCTGTTGCGGTGCAACGTGAGGGCAATTCGCGACGGCGTCAATGGGACCCGCGCCGCCGGAAACCGGCGACGCAGGATGTCATATCGTCAGAAGATCGAACTGTTGGTCGAGACCAGGATCTTGCCGATGGAGTCGTATTTTTCGTCTGCGACCCAATTCCGGTTTGCACCCAGGTAGCTGCGTGGATCTTCTTCGAGCAGTCCGATTAAAACCTCGGCGACGATACGCGCGCCGACAGGGCCGAGGCCCTCGCCTTTTTCGAACTTGCCGTTGTGCCCTTCGCGGCCGACCTCTGCCGCTTCGGCGAGAATGTATAGCCAGAGCGGAACACCCTCCCGGATACGCCCCTTCGACATCTTCTCGACCGTGTGGCGCACCTTGTCGATTTCGGCCTCGTCCCGGCCCATCACCTCGGCGACCTTGTCACCGCCCGGCAGCAGGAACGAGTTGCCGCGCAACAGGTTCCGGGTCGCCAACGAGCTTTCGCCCGATGTGATGAACGGTAAGTCCAGCAGGTCCGCGGCAAGCTTCGTATCCATCTTCTCGGCGCGCTGAGCACCTGCGCGATCCGGGAAGAACATCAACTCGCGCCAGTCGACAATGGCGTCCTGGTTGGGCACTGCCGAGAAGCCTTCGCCGAGCGCTGACCCGAACAGTTCGAACTGTTTCGATCCGTCTTGAACCTGCAATCTCATTGGCGCCATCGAGTGCCCGAACCGGTATGCGGCCACCGAGAACTCGACCGGAATGAATGGCTCGACCGGGCAGTAGAATTTCCGCCCGCAGGACAGGATGTCCCAAACCACGGCATCGCCACACATGGCCACCAGGAAGTCGTTCACAACGCCCCATTGGTAGTGCCAAGTAACCTCGCGGCGCGCTTCCTCGTAGAGATCATGTCCCTCGGCGCCCGTCGCGGCATTGATCTTGTCGCAGATGTCGTTGTGGAATTTGATCATTGCGAGCTGCAACTGGCTGACGATGCGGTTTTCGTCATTGCGGTGGTCGCCGATGATCGCACGACCATTTACGGACCGCAGAAGATCGTTTGCCACCGCGACATTGCCGGGATCGACATCCGCACCGGTTAGCAGTTTGGCGCCGCCGAATGCACCGCCCTGCACATACATGAACGGCGCATCGTCCGGCCCGGCACCATAAACACAATCCAGATCCAGCGTTGGCGTACGGAAGTTCGGCAGACCTTCTTCAGCAACCGCTCCGAGCGACGAGGTCAGGTCCAGGGTGATGTCGTGATCGACGAACTGTCCAAAGAAAACATGGCCTACGGGCACGGTCTTGGTTCGATTGGGCTTTTTGCCGCCATCCATCGGGCCGCCAACCCGTCCGAGAGCCGCCAGGACGTCGGCTGGGACATAAGCCGGAGCGAGGTCGGGGAAAAGTCGACCGAAACGGTCCTCGCGCGTGCTCTGATGGCCGCGCTTACAATGGGCGCCTAGCCCTTTCAGGGCCTGGGTACCATGGTGTTTCGCCATAATTTGTCTCCAATGGTTTGAATTTCTGCTTGCCGGGGCTCGCCCGTCAGCAACTTTGGCGTGAAAATTCTACCATGATTCGTCCATAGGGATGCGACGGTTGCTACAGACTCAACCACCGGTTCATGCGCTGACTGCCTTCAATTGAACGAAATCTAAACGAATTTGCTTCATACGCATTCAGTCGAAGAAGTCTGACCGCAGGTGCCCGAATGCATGATTACTCCGAAACGCGCGAATGTCTGACCCGTGCCCGCACAGCCCTTGCCGAAGCTCATCTGGCTGCCGGACGCACCAATCTTCCACCGATATCATCGCCCAGATCCATCCGATTGCAGATCGACGAGGTCGAACGCATCCTGCGTGAAGCAGCGTTTGAGATCGAGGCTGCGCGCGCGGCCTGCACGGAAGCTGGACGGCGAGGTCTCAGCGTCGTTTGACTGGATAGCGTGCGACGGGGTTAGTCCGTGCGCTCGACAACCGCCATGGTCAGACGCGAGATGCAGGTCATCTTACCGGCTTCGTTCCGGATCTCGATGCTCCAGACCTGACTGCGCCGGCCCAGCATAACCGGGCGCCCGGTCCCATAGACCCAGCCTTCGTAGTTTGGGCGCAGGTGATTGCCGTTAATCTCTTGTCCGAAGACCCGAAACCTTTCGGCATCGACACAGGCCGCGGCCCCGCATGATCCTATGGTCTCGGCCAGCACGAGCGACACGCCGCCATGGATGGTGCCATAGGGTTGCCGCGTACGCGATGTCGTTGGCATCTTCGCGATCAGGTGGTCGTCGCCGATCTCGGTAAATTCAATCTCGAGATGCTCGACTGCCGTATCGGTATGCGTCTTGGCGATGCTTTCGATGGTTGGGCGTTTGAACCAGATCTCGCTCATGTCTCGGTCTCCAGATGCGCCCAGATCCCGCGGACGCGTTCCCGGATGTGTAGCGCTTCTTCCCAGCGGTTCGAGAGCTCGCGGCCATCTGCCCCGGTGATGGCATATTCGGGGGGGCCGAGTTCGCACAGAAAGTTGCATACGCCCACCGGATTTCGTGCGCGCCACGCGCGAAAGCCGTCCTCCCACCAGCGCGCAAAAAGGTCATACCACTTCTGGTTCTGCGGAAATCCGATAGGCACCTGGATCTGTTCGCGGGAGGAAACCCGGCCTTGGAACGAGTCCGATCGTGCGAGAATCCGTTGGATCAACGCATCGTCATAGTCCGAAATCGGATACCAGAACTCCCGGTCGACCAGGAAGTGCGAGAGGTCGGCGCAGAGCCGCATTTCCGGGATCGTGTCGATCAACTCCAGCGTTGTATAAAGATCATTCGTGATGCAGTTGCGATGGGTTTCGAACTGGACAGGAACGCCCTCCTGATCGGCGATGTCGATCCAAGCACGCAGGACCGGGACCATCTCGGTCAGTGTTAACGCTGGCACCTGGCCAATCACGTTGACGCCGATCGCGCCGAAATCCTTGGCCATATGCAAAACCGGGCGAAGACCCTCGACAGTTTTTGGGAACGCCATGATCAGGCAGCCCAGTCCGGTTTTCTCGAACAGGGGTCGGGTCGCTCGCGCGGCATCGATGTCCGCGACGCCCAGATCGATTGCCATACCGTCATACCCGGCGTCCGTGACCATCTCGAACGCCCGCTCGACCGGGACCACTACGCCGTCCGGTCCGTGCGGCTGCATCGCCCAGAGCGATTGGTAGATTTCGAGTGTCTGCATCCATCTCTGTTGGCATCGTGTCCGCCGGTGTGCAAGCCCGATGGACGCGGCATTCCGGCTTTGCTAGGAGCAGGTTTTCCGGGCGGCCCGCCAACGGCGGAACGACGCAAGGGGGGGGGGGGGGGGGGGGGGGGGGGGGGGGGGCGCCACCGCCCCCCCCCCCCCCGGGGGCGGCCGGGGGGCGGCCCGCCTCCGGCGCGCCGACGCTGGCGGAGGCCCACCCGCCCACCCCCTCCGCCACCGCCGACCACCGGAGGCGGACCGGTTTGAGAGTAGACGATGCTGACGATCTCCGATCTCGGGTTCTCGATTGCGGGAAAACCGTTGTTCCAGAGCGCATCCGCGCAGATCCCGGGCGGCGCGCATCTGGGGTTGGTTGGACGAAACGGTGCGGGCAAGACGACGCTGTTCAAGCTGATCCTTGGTGAGTTGATGCCGGATCAGGGCGAGATCGTGTTGCCGCCCCGCGCGCGGATGGGCACGGTGGCGCAGGAAGCCCCGGCGGAGGATCGGTCACTGGTCGAGACAGTGCTGGCGGCCGATACCGAACGCGCAGCCTTGCTGTTTGAAGCCGAGACAGCCGAGGATCCCACGCGTATTGCCGAGATTCAGACGCGTTTGGCGGATATCGGCGCGCACTCTGCGGAAGCGCGCGCGGCGACGATTTTATCCGGGCTCGGCTTTGATCATGCGGCTCAGGCGCGGCCAAGCCATGAATTCTCTGGCGGTTGGCGGATGCGTGTCGCCTTGGCGGCGGTACTGTTCGCAGCGCCGGACCTGTTGCTGCTGGACGAGCCGACCAACTATCTCGATCTGGAAGGCACTGTTTGGCTTGAGAATTATCTGGCCCGCTATCCCTACACGACACTGATCATCTCTCACGACCGGGGTCTGCTGAACCGCGCCGTAAATGGCATCCTGCACTTGAACGCGAAGAAGCTGACCACCTATTCCGGCGGCTATGACACGTTCGACCGGGTGCGCCGTGAGAAACTGCTGCTTCAGGCTGCTGCGGCCAAGAAGCAGGAGGCCCGGCGCGCCCACATGCAGTCCTTTGTCGACCGGTTCCGCTACAAGGCATCCAAAGCCCGTCAGGCGCAGAGCCGCATCAAGATGCTCGAGAAGATGGAACCGATCGCGGCAGAGCTGGACGGCTCGATTGCGCCGATCGGGTTCCCTGATCCCGAGGAGATGGCGCCACCGCTGATGCAACTGGATGGTGTGAATGTCGGCTATGAAGAGAAAACCGTGCTTTCTCGGATCAACCTCCGGATTGATCAGGACGACCGGATAGCGCTGCTCGGCGCGAATGGTCAGGGCAAGTCGACGCTTGCCAAGCTGATAGCAGGGCGTCTTGGTCCGATGCAGGGAGCGCGCAAGGCTTCCGGCAAGTTGCGCATCGGGTTCTTCGCCCAGCACCAGGGTGACGAGTTGGTCGCGCACGAGACCGCAATCGACCACATGCGCCGCCTGCGGCCCGAGGAGCCGCCTGCGAAGCTTCGGTCTCGCCTCGCGCAGGGCGGGACGGGCGCTGACATAGCCGAAACACCGATACGGAACCTCTCGGGCGGACAAAAGGCGCGGCTTCTGCTGACGCTGGCCGCACTTGACGCGCCGCATGTGATGATCTTGGACGAGCCGACCAACCACTTGGATATCGAAAGCCGCGAGGCACTTGTGGCGGGCCTCAACGCTTATCAGGGCGCCGTGATCCTGATCACCCATGACGCACATCTGATCGAGTTGATTGCTGACCGGCTCTGGCTGGTGCGTGACGGCAAGGTCGCGCCATACGAAGGTGACATGGCCGCGTATCGTCGGCTTCTTTTGGGGCAAGCCGAGCCAAAGGTGAAGGAGCGAAAGGACAAACCACCCGACGCGCCGAAACCGAAGCGCAGTCTCAGCCGTGAAGAGAAGAAAGCCTTGGGGCCGCTGAAGGCAGACGTCCGCACTTGCGAGGAACGTCTCGCCAAGATCGAGAAGATGCTGGAACAGGTGGACTTCAAACTGGCAGACCCGGGTCTCTACAATGGTCCACCGATGCGTATCGAGACGCTGCAGAAGAAACGCGCCGAGATCCTCGATGCGCAAGACCGTGCCGAGGACCTTTGGATGAAGGCGGTCGAACGCCTGGAAGTGGCGGAGCGATGATGCTTGACCCGGTTCTGATCGACGATGCCATCAATACGTTCACGACGCTGTTTGTGGTGATCGATCCCGTCGGGAACGCGCCAATATTCCTCGCGTTGACCGTTGGTGCATCCCGGCTGGAGCGCCGCCGGATCGCCCTGCGCGGTGTTATCATCGCCTGGGGCATCCTGATGCTGTTCGCGCTGACCGGGAATGCGGTGTTGGAGTTTGTCGGCATATCGATGCCGGCTTTCCGTATTGCCGGCGGATTGCTGTTGTTCCTGACGGCGCTGGACATGCTCTTTGAAAAGCGCACTGAACGCCGCGAACGTCGCGCGGGCGAGGAAATCGACGATCCATCCGTGTTTCCCCTGGCACTTCCGCTGATCGCCGGACCAGGCTCGATCGCCGCGCTGATCCTGCTGATGCATGAGCATGATGGGAATGTGATGGGGCAGGGCATGGTGCTGGGCGTCATGACAGGCGTCCTGTTGCTGACGCTGATCTTCCTATTGCTCTCGGCTCCGCTGGAGCGCTTGCTACGGCGCACCGGCACGATGGTCGTCACGCGTGTTCTGGGAATGCTGCTCGCGGCTCTATCGGTGCAGTTCGTTTTGGACGGGTTCGCAGCACTTGGCATCTTGCCGGTCTGACAGCTTGGAATTCCGCTGCGCCGCGCCGATATCTGATGAAACGGGAGTGGAGCGCCGCCATGTTGCCTGACAGTCCGGATTCGCAAGCGCAATTATTCTACCTGATTATCCTTGGTGGGGCGGTCCTGCTGTGGACCTTGCGGAGCTACGCTGGACGGATGAGTCAGGCTGTGCAGCACGCCGCGATCTGGGGGTTGATCTTTGTTGGCGTGATCATCGCGATCGGCTTCAAGGACGTACTCATTGCGCAACTGTTCGACGACGAGCCGCAGAGGGTCAGCGCTGATACACTGGTTCTGATGCGTGACCGGGGGGGCCAGTTCTATGCGAGTGTTGAAGTCAATGGCCGCGATATCCGGTTCCTCGTCGACACTGGCGCGTCTGACCTGGTGTTGTCGCGACAGGACGCCGAGGTGGCGGGTATCGAGATGGACAATCTCTCGTTCTTCATCACAAGCCTGACGGCGAATGGCGAGGTCAAGAGTGCCCCTGTCCGATTGGACAGCGTCGCCATGGGCGGCTTTGTCGACTACGATGTGCCTGCACGGGTGAACGGCGGCGAACTGGACATCTCGCTGCTCGGCATGACCTATCTCGACAAGTATCAGAGCCTGCGGGTCGAAGGTGACAACATGTATCTCACGCGATGATCTCAGGAGTGTTCTCAGGGATCATTGCCTTGAGTGATGACTATTTCTTCCGCACCGGCCGCATCAAGCCTTCCTGCGCGACCGAGGCGATCAACGCCCCGTCCTGCGCAAAGATGCTGCCGCGATTGAAGCTGCGCGCGCCGCCGGCGAAGGGGCTGTCCATGCTGTAGAGGTGCCATTCGTTGAAGTTCAGCGGTGCATGAAACCACATCGCATGGTCCAGGCTGGCGCCCATCATCTGGCCCGAGAGCCACGAGACGCCGTGCCGTCGCGCCGCTGATGACAGAATCGACATGTCGGACGCATAGGCCATAAGGCAGTGATGCATCCACGGCGCAGTGTCGATTGCCTGACGAACACGGAACCATAGGTGGTTGGCGTCGGATCTAGGCGTCGGGTTGAACTGATCCTCAGGGTCGATCTCGCGGATCTCGATCGGGCGTGGACGCAGCAGGTGCATCCTGTGACGCTCGGGTACCTCGTCGGTCCGTGCCTCGTCCAGTTCTTCTCGCGGACGCAGGTCTTCGGGCGGCGGCACATTCGGCATCCCGTGCTGGTGGTTCCAACCCTCTTCTGTTCGGTGAAACGAAGCGGCAAGGTTGAAGATCTGCCGTCCATGCTGGATCGCGATGACGCGCCGCGTGGTGAAGCTGCCACCATCCCGGGCACGATCGACCTCGTATATGATCGGAATCATCGGGTCACCGGGATGGATGAAGTATGCGTGGAGCGAGTGGCATAGACGGTCTTCGACAGTGCGGTAAGCAGCGACCAGCGCCTGTGCGATGACGTGGCCGCCGAACAGCCGCGGCCGGGTCTCGGTCTTTTCGCCGACGCCGCGGAACAGGTTCTGCTCAATCTGTTCGATGTCGAGAAGGCTCAGCAGATCAAGCGGTTCGATTGTCATGGAGCCTCCTGGCGCGGCGATATAGCGGCATTCTGACCGCGCCTTGTCGCGATGCAAGAGGGCGCGGTGACGCTCAGGCTTGGTCAGCAAGCCTTGTGATCGCGGACGTGATCGCCTCTGGATGGGAGTGATGCGGCATGTGCCCCACCCCATCGAGCAGTGTCAGCCGAGCCTCGCGATGCATCTCAGCCAGCGGTTCCGCATGGATGAAATGCGGGACGATGGTATCTGCGGTGCCGTGAATGATCTCGGTACGAACCGCCAAATCTGAATTGCGTTTAGCCTGTTCGCGTATCTGCTCGTAGAGCCGTAGCATCATGACGGAGTTTGTACGGAATGTTGTGGGCCGCAACGCGAGTTCGGCGCCGCCCTCCTCCAGATATCCTACCGGTATCGGCTCGGGATCAAATACATTCGCGATGGCTCTTGGTAGTGCGCTGCCACCTCCTAGAAAGCGTGCTTTCCGGGCAAGCACGTCACCCATGACCGGGCGCCCGCCCACGTGATAGTGCGCGCCGATGCCGCCCCCGCCCCAGTCCATGACCGGGGCCGAAATCAGACAAAGGCCTTGCACTTCATCCGGATGATCCAGTGCCCAGCGCATCGCGAGCGATCCGCCATAGCTGTGACCAACAAGGATGTACTCATGGACGGCCAGTACCCTCAGGCCCCTGCGCATGTGGTCGATCTGATCGATCAACTGCCAGCCATAATCCGGGAGGCGATCGGAGAACCCGAAGCCCGGCCTGTCTATTGCGATCGTACCGTGGTGCTCGGCAAGATCCTTGAAAACGGACAGACTCCAGTCCCGGATGTTCCCGCTGGCGCCGTGGATCAGGACAACAGGGACATCGTCGCGCGGCCCCGCGCACAGGACATGCATCTTGTGCCCGTTGACGTTGATAAGCTCGCCCAGAGGCGGAAAACGGTGCTCGACAATCCGGTCAAAGTGAAGAAACCGATCGAACAGCGACATCCGCATCGCACCAACTCCCGGAGAAGCAAAGAAGCAGGCCGTCAGGCGACCCGGTCTCCTTTTTTCACCTGAACTGCGCGGTTGTCCACCGCTGGCAGCATCCGCGCCGGATCGCGTGTCACCATCACATCGATCACGCTTGGGCGACTGCGTTCGGCGAAGGCAGCAGCAAGGGCGGAAGCGAGTTGGTCAGGGCTCTCGACGCGTTGGCCGTGACAGCCCATCGCGTTGGCAACTTTGGCATAGTCGGTTTCGGCCAGATCCGATGACTGATAGGCGCCCTCGCCATACATCAGGTGCTGGAGTGCCTTGACGTAGCCGGACGCCGCATTGTTCACAACGATCACGGTCAGGCCCAATCCCATCCGCCGCGCCGTTTCCAATTCGCCGAGCACCATGTTGAAGCCGCCATCGCCGGTCAGACCGACCACGGTGGCACCAGGAGCTGCGAGCTGCGCGCCCATGGCACCAGGCAGGCCGTAGCCGATCGATGCAAAGCCCCGGTCGGGAACAAAGCTCCGCCCGGCTTGTTGCGTGTCGAACAACAATCCACCCCAGTGGGCTGCGAAACCGCCGTCTGCGATCAGGTAGCCATCGGCGGGCAGGGCTGCGTTAATCTCTGAGACCAGCCGCGCCATGTGCACTGGAGTTTCGTAGGAGTGGAGCCGGTCCGAGACGTCCGCACGCCATTTGGCCATCTTTTCAGGGATCTCTGACACGTAGGTGGCGCGGGTGGTGCGCTGGGCTCTTGCCGTCTCGGCCATCGCCTCGGCCAAGTCTTCAAGTCCCGCGCGGGCATCTCCCCAAAGTTTTAGGGTGGGTTGATAAGTTCGGCCCATCTCCTCGGCCACGATATCCAGATGAATCACGGTCTTGCCGGAGCTTGGGATCGTGAAGCGCTTTGTAGCGATCTCACCCAGCTTGCAGCCGACCACAAGCAGACAGTCCGATGCTTCGATCAGGTCGTTTGCGATCCGGTCATAGCGTCCGAACAGACCGGCATTCAGCGGGTCGGTGCAGGCAATTGCGCCCTTGCCGGTCATCGTGTGCGCAACGGGGATGCTGATGGCTCGTGCAAGGGTCGTGACGGCTTCCGAAGCATTTGAAAGATGGACACCGCCGCCGCACAGCATCATCGGGCGCTCGGCACCCGCGATGATCTTCGCCGCTTCGGCTGTCGCTGCCCGGTCCGGACGGGTGCGCAAGGCAGGCGCGCGGATGTGGATCGGGTCGATGTCAAAATCGCCGTCTTCGAAGCCGTGCAGACCATGGGCGATGTCTTCAGGCACGTCCACCACGACGGGGCCTGGCCGCCCGGACGTCGCCACCGCGTAGGCGCGCCGGATAGCCTCTGGGATCCGTTGGATCTTCTCAACTCGGATCAGTTCCTTGCAGGCCGGGCGCAGGATTGCGACCTGATCGGTCTCCTGCGTCATGTTCTTGCCTGCGTGGTCGCGCTGAGCGTCACCAACAATCGCGATCAATGGCGAGCCGGCGTTCAGCGCCTCGACCAACCCGGTGACGAGATTGGTGGCGCCTGGCCCGAGCGTTGCGTCGACCAGCCCCGGTTTGCCGGTGATCTTGGCATAGGCATCTGCCGAGAACACTGCGCAACGTTCGTCATTGATGAGGTTGTGCTGCAGACCGAGCCGTCGCGCGGCATCGTAGAAGGGCAGCAACTGGAACCCGCCCATGCCGAACATGGGTCCGGCTTCATGCGCCAGCAGCATCCGAACGAGCGCCTCACCGCCGGTCATCTCGTTGGTGGTCATGCGGTCTCCTGTTGCTTCTGTGCGACCCTGAGCGCGCTGCTAAACCAGTTCGGCGTCCAGCGGTGTCCGGCCCCTGATCATGTCGGACGCCTTGTCGGCGATCATCATCGTTCCGGCGTTCAGATTGGCCGATAGCATCATCGGCATGATCGAGGCATCGACGACGCGCAGCCCGTCGATCCCGTGGACCTTGAGTTCATCGTCGACGACAGCGCTCGGGTCGGTGTTCGGCCCCATGCGGCAAGTGCCCATAGGGTGGAAGGTGGTGGTCCCGCGTTCCTTCGCGCAGGCCAGCAGCTCGTCGTCGGATTGTACGTCAGGGCCGGGATACATCTCGCGTTCATAGAACGGTTTCAGCGGATCCGAGGCGAGCAGCGTGCGGGCGATTCTCATGCCTGAGAGCAGGACCTGCCGGTCGCTTTCCTCAGCAAGGTAATTCGGATCGATGGCAGGCTGCTCGAACGGATCGTTCGAACGGATCAGGCAAGTGCCATGGCTGTCAGGGCGTTGCTGCCAGGCGGCCACCGTCATGCCGGGCTCACGCTCCAGGATGCCCTGGAAGCCCTCGGCATAGCTTGCGGGTGTGAACGTGATCTGCAGGTCCGAGTTCTCGACGGTCGGATGCGATTTGCAGAAGGCGTAGACCAGTGTTGCCGGGACACCGAGGATACTGCTTTGCCCGGTCAGCCATTTCACGACTTCCCCTGCTAGCTTCAGGCCGCGCGTGCTCTCGTTAATCGATGCCGCGTCCTTCACGCGCGCCGCAAAGCGCGGGGCATAGTGATCGCGCAGGTTGCGGCCGACGCCGGGAAGGGCATGGACGGTCTTGATGCCAAGCGGGGCCAGATGTTCCGGATCGCCGATGCCCGAAAGCTGCAGGATCTGTGCCGAGTTGAACGTTCCAGCGCACAGGATCACCTCGCGCCGCGCGCGGATTTCGTGCGCCGCACCGTCGCGCCCGCCTTGCACATAGCGTACGCCCGTCACGCGCTTGCCCGCGAACACCAGCCCCGTCGTGATCGCCTTTTTGCGAATCTCGAGGTTCATACGGCCCTTGACCGGATGCAGGAACGCCTTCGCCGAACTGACACGGCGCCCGCTTCGGATCGCGCGTTGGGAGTAGCTGACACCTTCTTGGACGCCGCCGTTGTAGTCCGGATTGCGCGGGATGCCGTTCTGGACAGCACCCTCAATGAACGCTTCGCAAAGCGGGTGCGTCCAGTCGGTCTCGGTCACCGTCAATGGGCCGGACCGACCCCGCGTGGTATCATCGCCAACCTCGGTTCCCTCGATCCGCTTGAAGTATGGCAAGACGTCTGCATATCCCCAGCCGCGGTTGCCGCGCTGCGCCCAGTGATCGAAGTCCGCTGCCTGTCCGCGATTCCAGACATGGCCGTTGATTGCCGACGAACCGCCCAGTGTCTTTCCGCGCGGCGCCAGGATCTCGCGCCCGCCAGTCCATGCGCTTGCGTCCATGGTGTAGCGCCAGTTGACCGAAGGCATGTGGAACAACTTCATGAAGCCTGCGGGGATCTGAATCCACGGGTGCCAGTCCGCGCCGCCCGCTTCGAGCAGACAGACCGTACGCCCACGGTCGGCGCTGAGACGGTTGGCCAGGACGCAGCCTGCCGACCCGGCGCCGATGATGATGTAGTCAAATGTGTCCATGCCGTACTCCACCTGGCCGCAATCCATGCGACGAAGCGCCGAGTGTGGCAAGGGGGCTTGGCGAGCCATTCTGCTGATGATCAAGGGTGCTGACGGGACTTGAGCGGACATGACGGCGAATGATGAGGACGACGCGCTGGCCGAGGCGTACAATCGCGGTCTGGATCTCGAGAAGGCCGGTGATCTTGACGGCGCCGAGGCAGCCTACCGCGAAGCGCTGATCCTTGACCCTGACGATCATGGCGGCGTCTCGATCCGGCTCGCAGCCATGGGGCGGATGTCAGCACCCGAGCGCGCCCCAGATGCCTATGTGGCCACGCTGTTTGATCAGAACGCGGTGAATTTCGACGACATGCTGGTCGAACAGCTTGGCTATGCCGTGCCTATGATGGTGCGTGAGAAACTGGAAGAGTTGGCGCCAGGCCCCTATCCGCGCCTGTTGGATCTGGGGTGTGGAACTGGACTGACTGGCGTCTCGCTGGATGATTGGTGCGATCACATCACAGGGGTCGATCTGTCGGAGGCGATGCTCGACGAGGCGCACGAACGCGGTGTCTACGATGATCTGTATGTCGCCGAGGCTTGCGACTTTCTGGAAGCATCGGAAGATGAGCCGTGGGATCTGATCGCCGCGACGGACGTGCTGCCATATATCGGCGATCTTGGCAGATTCTTCGCAGGGGCAGCGCAACAACTGCGCTCGGCAGGTCTGGTTGTCGTTTCATGCGAATCGGAACCCGATCAGTCTGCGGACTATACGGTCGGCGCAAAGCACAGATACGCGCATTCGCCGGGGTACATTTCTTCTTTGCTACAGCGGCACGGGCTGGACACTTTGGCGTTCGATCCGATCACTGTCCGGTATGACGAAGGCGCGCCCGTTCCCGGCTACTTGGTGGTTGCTCGAATCAGGTGATGCGCTCCGTAATCGTTCCTACGGGCTAGACCTTTTTGGCTGACGTCTCGCGTCGGAAGGCAATCGTTCCCGGTGGAATGGTCCGGTTTGCGGCTGTGCTCATAGCACCAATCTTGCGATCAAAATGCTCAATAGTTTCAACAAGTTCAGCGCGAAGATCACGGTCAATCCGGCTGGTGTAGCCCAGCGCTTCGAGCATGCGCTGATAGCGCTGTCGGGTCTCAATCAAGTTTCCCATGTTAAATTCACTTTCGTCGGTGTTCTCACTCATGGGGGGAATGTGGTCAGACGTATTATAAATGTCAAGATGACTCTTAATATGATTTTTAATAGGCATGCTGTGTTCTGTCAGTTGCGTCCGGTATCTGCGCGTAGCTGAGTTCACCTGAACCGGAACTGAAACGATGCGATCCAGGGCTAAAGTCTGTTGCATAACCATGGGGGAGGAAGCCGTCGTCGCAGCGACAGCCAACTTCGCAGGATTGGTTGGTCCAACGCCCTCCGGCACTGGGATCTCAAAACGGAAAGTGTGCCGCCGAGGCGCACTCCCGATCTGTTCGAAGCGCGCCGCGGCGCTGCCCGACATGCAACAGCTTCAGGTGATTGACGTCGAGGACGAGCGTTTGCACGAGTTGAGCAGCGCCCAAGGAGCGATTGCGGACGCGTTTTCGTTCGACCCGGGCCGCTCGTCAGAACCTCAGTTCGGCGGTACCGCGCGCGTGCATGATAAAAGGATCAGCGCCGAGTGACGCGGCGTTCGCCTGTTCTTTTTTGGTAAGCGCTTTTTTAGACGCGGGAAACGGCCGGAGAGGTACTTCGCTCCGCCAGATCACTCGGCTTGAACGTCTGTTCAGAACTGTCCATGAACAAGATCGGCTGAACCCCGTCAAATTACGGGCTTTTATGAGGACGTTTGAGGCGTGATACTGCGGCCTTTCTCGACCTCAGACCTGCGCGGTAGACTGCAACCAGTTGATATAGATCCGCTCGGCATCCCGATTGAATGCAGCCATATGCTGGGCGCAGGCCGCCTGCATCCGTGGTAGACCGTCCGCTCCGAGCGCCTTCTCCAGCGCGCCAGCGTACTCCGGGATTTCCGCCCAGTTGCTGACCGTGTCGGATTCGACCTCCATGTGGAATTGCATCGAGAACGCCCGCGTGCCCCAGCTCATCGCCTGGACCGCACAATCGGGCGACGTGGCGAGAACCGTCGCGCCTTCCGGCACCTTGGTAACCTCGGCAGAATGCCATTGAAGGGCATGCAGCGGCGAGTCGACACCGTCGAAGAACACACTTTCGACGCCGCGTTCTGTCAGGATCACAGGCAGGACACCAATCTCAGGCTTACCGGGTCCGCAATCGCCGCCAAGCGCGCAGGCAAGCAACTGATGCCCCAGACAAAGTCCCAGAAATGGCATCCCACGTTCGGTCACGGCTTCCCGGATCAGAACCTTCTCGGCTGCCAGCCAGGGATGGGCATCTTCCTGCCAGGTGTCCATCGGTCCACCCATGACCCAGAGCGCGTCGAATCCATCCAGCGGTGGTGGCGTCTCGCCCTGATCCATCTCGATCGGCACCCATTCGTGGTCATCCTCGGCCAAGAGACGCCGGAAGAAACCCGGGTGTTCACAATCGGCGTGCTGCAGGACGAGGATCTTCATGGACGGTGCCTTCGGTCAGTCGCGAATGCGAAGAGGGGTAGCACGGATATCGGACGGAGCAAGATCATCGGCAACGTCGACATCGGCCAGCATGTCGATCAGCGTTGTTCGTGTAGTACCAAGCGAGGCGCGGGTATCGTTAAGGGCATCCGAGGTAGACCAACGAACGTCCGCGAACACGCCATGCGGGATTCGCGGGCCACGAAACCCGATCAGCCAGTAACCTCCGTCAGGCGCTGGGCCAAGGACTGCCTGATGAGACTTGAGCGCTTGAAAGGCACGCGCGATGTGGTGTGTGCCAATGCCAGGAATGTCGCCTCCGATCAGGATGGCTGGGCCCGGCATCGCGCGCCAGAGTGCACGCTTCATACGATCACCGAGACTGCCGCGACCCTGGGGCCAGCGGTTCAGGTTAGGTGGGAACGTGGGGCTGCGCAGTGACCCGTCCGGCGCGATACAGAGGATCGTGTGCCATCGAGGGTCGCGTGTCACAGCGCGGATCAGCGCGCGCGTCTGGATGCGGAACCACTGTGCGGCCACAGTCATGCCGACATCGCGCCCAAGCCGTGTCTTGACCTGACCGGGTCGCGGTTCCTTCAACATCAGGATCAGCGTTGGCCGGTGGTCACCGTGCTTCATAGCGCTTTACCAGTGCTTCAGGCTCTCGCCCGGCAAGATAGAGAGCAAGCGTCGTAAGATTGCGCAGTCCACGGCGCTGCCATCCGTCCCGGTGGTAACGTTCAGCAGAGGTTTGGATAGCGCAAGGCAATCCGGTCAGGCGACGGCGACCCAGTTTGCGAACAAGGGCGACATCCTCCATCAACGGAATTTCACGATAACCCCCGACGACGTTATACAGACGTTGCGAGATGAGCAGACCTTGGTCGCCATACGGCAAACCAAAGGCGAATGACCGGAACGTCGCCCAGCGTTCGACAACGCGGGCTTGCCAGTCCGGGCTGTCGAACCGCAGGCGGAACCATCCGGCACGATCGGGTTTCTGTGCGATGTGGTTCTGGACAGCGTGATGCCAGCCAGCATCCAGAACCGAGTCAGCATGCAGGATCATCAGCCAGTCCGAACGTGCCATTCTCGCGCCCGCCGCGAGCTGTGTGCCGCGCCCCTTCGGCGATGTGACAAGTTTTGCGCCGACGGCGTCGGCGATCTTGGCGATATCGTCGGTGGAGCCGCCATCGGCGAAGATAACCTCGGCAAGAATTCCTTCGAACAGTGCTTCACCCAATGCACCCAGGCAGGGACCGATCCGGTCGGCGGCGTTCAGTGTCGGGATGATCACCGTCACCGGCGCGGTCACCGGGGCGCTCCGCGATCCGCGAGCGTGATGAATCCAAATGAGCACGCGCCGAGCAGGGCGAACGCCGTCAACAGCGGCTCGACGGTACCGTCAATCTGTCCGGCGAAGTACATGCCGATTGGCGTCGCCAGAAGTGTCGAGACGGACATCACGACGGCCGACGCGGTGCCCGCCACGTGACCCAGCGGATCAAGCGCCAGCGCCGTCAGGTTCGAGAACATAAGCGCTGATCCGACAAAGATCGGCAGAAAGCCCAGAAAGAACACCCAGAATGGCGGGACAGGTCCGAAGTGGAACTGCCCGAGCACATAAAGCGTGACCGCCGAAATGACGACCATCCCGGCTGCCGATTTGCAGATCCGCCGCATTCCCAACGTCATCACTAGACGGCTGTTGGCAAGTTGGGCAACGGCAAACACGGCCCCTGTTGCTGCAAACATGGCGGGGAACCAGTGACCAAGGTCGTAGATCTCCTCGTAGACTTGCTGAGATCCGGCGAGGAATGCTGCGAAGGCACCGAAGATCGCGGACGACGCCATCGTGTACAACATCGTGGTGCGCGTTCTGAACACCTCTACAAAGGCAGCGGCAAGAGGCTTCAAGCTGAGCGGACGCTTGTGCTCCGGCGCCAGAGTCTCGGGAACAACTGCGAGATACCAGCCGACGCAGACGATCGCCATGGCAAGGTAGAGTGTGAAGATCGCGCGCCATCCGGCCATGATCTCAAGTCCTTGGCCAATCAGGGGAGCCAGCATCGGAACCAACATGAAGACCGCCATGATCAGCGACATGATCCGGGCCATCGCCCGCCCCTCGTAGATGTCGCGTACGATCGCTGCGGCCACGATCCGCGGCCCCGCGGCACCAAAGCCCTGCAGGAAGCGGCCCGCAAGCATGCCTTCAAGCCCGCCCGCCAGTACGGCAACCAATCCCCCGATAATGTAGACCACCCACCCGATCATGGCTGTTTTCTTGCGTCCGATCGCATCGGCGAGCGGACCGAAAATCGGTTGCCCAAGCCCCATGCCCGCGAAGACCACAAGCACGATAAGCTGCCGGTCGGATGCGTTCTCGAAACCCAGATCATCCGAAATTGCGTCCAATGCAGGCAGGACGGCGTCAATCGTCAGCGCGATGACCGACGTCATCAGCGACAGGAAGATCAGAAGGCTCAGGGGTGCGCGGCCCTGGCTGCGATCGGACTCGGCGGGAAGGAGCATCAGACCTCGGAAAATCTTGGGGACACCATATACGCTGGGAAGTGCGCGGCGTCATCTCTATATCCGCCACAGAGACGTCGGGTCACGGGAGATGGAGATGTCGAAATTCGTCGGGATGGTCGAACGGTCGCGGGCGGTGCTGCGGATGGCCGGATCCGATGCCCGTACCGTGCTGCAGGATGTGGTGACGAACGATGTCGACGCCGTGGCGCCGGGTCAGGCGGTCTATGCTGCGTTGCTCACCCCGCAGGGTAAGTACCTCTGCGATTTCTTCCTGCTCAACGACGGCGGGAACGGTCTCCTGATCGACGTCGCGATCACGCAGGCCGAGGATCTGGCGCGCCGTCTGCAGATGTATTCACTACGGCGTGACGTGAAGCTTTCGCATGCGAAGGAGCTAGAGATCGCGTTGGTCTGGTCATCAGGCGGGGCAGTTAACGCTCCGGCGACCGGATCAGAGGATGTCTTCGTTTCCGATCCCCGTCTGCCTTCTCTGGGCTGGCGCCGTTACGGCCCAGCTGCGGAGGACTGGCTGGCGAAGAGCGAAATCGAACCTGCGGGAGACTCCGATTGGGCGGCCTTCAGGATCGAACACGCAGTGCCGGAGAGCGGCGTTGAACTGGTTCCGAACGAGACTTTCATATTGGAAGCAGGGTTCGAGCGTCTGTCTGGCGTTGATTTTCGCAAAGGCTGTTATGTCGGGCAGGAGGTTACGGCCCGGATGAAACACAAGACCGAATTGCGCAAAGGGCTGGTGCGTGTGGAAGTCGATGGCGAACTCCCGCCCGGCACGGCTCTCTTAAGCGGCGGCAAACCCGCTGGAACACTGTACTCCAACCACGCGGGGCAGGGGTTGGCGCATCTACGGTTTGATCGTGCCAGCGAGGGTATGGAGGCAGACGGAACCCGCGTCAGCATGGTTGCCGAAACCCCGGTTTAAGTCGACCTGCCGCTGTCTGCTTCCATCGCGAGCAAAGCCGCGAGACCCTCTCGATAGCTCGGGAAAGCAAGGTCGACGCCAAGTTCCTCGCGGATGCGCTGGTTTGATACGCGCTTTGACTCGGCGTAGAAACTGCGCGCCATCGGCGACATCTCTGCTTCTTCGATTGGGATCGCAGCGGGCGATGGCAGCCCGAGCAAGTCTGCCGCGTGGGCAATCACATCTTGCGGTGGCGCAGCTTCGTTGTCGCAGACATTGTAGATTGCCCCCGGGTTTGGATGCGCAATCGAGGCTTCCAAGATCGACGCGATGTCCTCGACGTGGATGCGGCTGAAGACCTGGTTTGGTTTGATGATCCGGCGCGCAGTGCCGGCCCGAACCTTCGAGAACGGGCCGCGCCCTGGGCCATAGATCCCCGCGAGCCGAAAGATGTGCAGCGGAAGGCCATCGATCGACTGCCAGGATTGCTCGGCATCAAGCCGCCATTGTCCGCGCCGTGTCGACGGGAGGCACTCGGACGTCTCGTCAACCCATCCTCCGTCGCGATCGCCATAGACACCGGTGGTCGAAAGATATCCGACCCAAGCGAACTGCCCGGCGCGCGTCGCGATTTCATCCTTCAGGACGCGCAGGACCGGATCGCCCTCTGCATCGGGTCCCGCGGAAACCAGCAAATGCGTTGCCTGATCCAGATCGGCTGACAGGTCCGTTCCCGGCCAAACCCGTGCGTCGATCCCTGTGTCTTGCAACGCCGCCGCACGATCTTCGGATCGCGTCGTACCGACAATCTGCCAATCCGTGGCCAGCAATCGACGCGTCAACACCCGCGCAGAGTAGCCATGGCCGAAACTGAGCAGAAAGGGCGACTGCGTCATGGAGATACCTGTTGGTCCACGTTAAGAGAGCGTTGTCCAAAGTAAGACCGGGTGCAGAGAATGCGAGCAATGAATGCCTTGATGGTGATCGGGATGATTGCTCTGGTGGTATCCACGCCCGCCAAGGCGGTCGAAGACTACGACGCTTGCCTCGATCTGATTGGGTCTGATGCGGATCGCGCGGAGCGGGAAGCCGGAGAATGGGCGCGGTTCGGCGGCGGGGCCCCGGCGCGCCATTGCTATGCGCTCGCCTTGCTGGCCATCGGCGCCCAGTCGCGTGGGATCGACGAATTGCTTGGCATGGCGATAGAGGAACCAGGGCTCGAACCCGAGGCGCGCGCGGACATCCTGATCCAGGCCGGTGAACCTCTGATGGAAGAGCCGGACACCGTGACAACGGTGGCAGAGCAGGCCTTGCGGTTGGATCAATGGAATGTCGATGCTCTGGCCTTGCGCGCCAGGGTGCGGCTTGCCAACGGCGACTCGCGATCGGCGCTCCGCGATCTTGATGCGGCTTTGCAGCGTCAACCCGGCAACGCACGGTTTCTGACTCTGCGTGCCGCCGCAAATCGCCGACTGGACCGGCATGTCGAGGCACGGGACGACGCCTCGTTCGCCACGGAGAGTGATCCGGGCGATGCTTCGGCCTGGCTGGAACGTGGGCGTGCCGAGGCCGCTCTTCGGGATACCAATGCCGCCCGGTTCTCGTTCCTCGAGTCAATCGCGCTTGACCGGGACGGATCGACAGGAGCGTCAGCGCAGCGCGCGTTGCAGCGCATGGAGGCCGGGATCGCCGATTGATCCCAGTGAGTTCCGATCAACGTTACCGTTCTGTCGAAAAAACGCGGTAGGAGCCTCTGAAAAAGCGATCCGGGGAGCCTGCGATGTCTGCCATTCGTCAATCCGCCTTTGCGGCGCCGGGCCGCTTCTGGCGCGGTAACATACACACCCATTCGACGCTCTCTGACGGTGTGCTGCCGCTCAGCGAGGTCTGCGCGCGGTATCGCGCGGAAGGCTATGACTTCCTCTCAATGACCGAGCATCTGGTCGGGTTGTATGATTATCCGATAGCGGACACAGCGCCGTTCCGGGCCGAAGATTTCACAACGATCCTGGGAGCGGAGGTACACACCGGGCAGTTGGGAAACGGCGAGATCTGGCATCTGGTGGCCGTCGGCCTGCCACCGGATTTCAAGAGCCCCGAGGCGCCGGACTTCGACGGCACGAAAGCACCGGAAAGCGCTGCCGCTCTGGCCCGGCGGTGTCGGGACGCCGGGGCTTTCGTTTCCATCGCGCACCCGCAATGGTTCAACATGACGCTCGAAGACGCCCGTTTGATCGACGCGGCGCACGCGGTCGAGATCTACAACCATGGGTGCGAGGTCGAATGTGCACGCGGTGATGGTACGGCGATCTGGGACCTATTGCTGACTGATGGCAAGCGGTTGTCGGGCTGTGCAACGGACGATGCTCACTTCAAGGGGCCGGACCATTTTGGTGGCTGGGTCATGGTGAAGGCCCAGGCCAACGAGCCGGACCTTCTGCTACAGGCGCTGAAAGAAGGCCATTACTACTCCTCGCAAGGACCGCTGCTGCATGATTTGTGGATCGAGGATGGAAGGATCCGCGTACAGTGCTCTCCGGCAGAGCGGGTGATTGCACTGGGATCGCGCGCGGCCGCCAAACATGTCCATGGCAAGGGCATGATGCAGGCAGAACTGCCATTGGCCGCATTCAAAAAGGGCGGCTGGGTACGCGTTGTCGTCGCAGACTGCTTCGATCGCAAAGCCTGGTCGAACCCGATCTGGTTGGACTAACCGCTTAATTCATCACCCCACTATTGTGCTGCTGCGAAAGGCCGTTAAGGTTTCAACGAATGGTCTGAGCGGGGACGGCCAATGTTCGACGAAATGTCCGGCACGGGCGACGAAATACGCGCTCCTTATGCGCGCGTTGCCAAGTGGATCGAAGATGCCGGCGTGGCCTTGCTGCAGAAGCGCTCAGAGGAAGCCGAGGCGATCTTCCGGCGCATTGGCATCACCTTCGCGGTTTATGGCGAGGGTGGCGATCCGGAGCGGCTGATCCCGTTCGATCTGATCCCTCGCGTGTTCGCGGCGCAGGAATGGGCGGTGCTGGATCGCGGGATCCGCCAACGGGCGCGGGCTCTGAATGCGTTCCTCTATGACGTCTATCATCGCGGTGAGATCCTGCGCGCAGGGATTGTGCCGGAGAAACTCGTCTACCAGAACGCCGCCTTCGTGCCCGCGATGATGGGCGTCGAGCCGCCGGGGCGCGTCTATTCCCACATCGTCGGCATCGACATCGTGCGGACCGGGCCGACCGGGTTTCAGGTGCTCGAGGACAACTGTCGCACACCGTCTGGCGTTTCCTATATGCTCGAGAACCGCGAGATCATGATGCGGATGTTCCCCTCCCTGTTCGCGGGCGGAGCGGTCCAACCGGTTGATGCCTATCCCGATCATCTGCTGAAGACGCTGCGTGAAGTGGCGCCGCCTGCTTGCAATGATGAGCCGAACATCGTCCTGTTGACGCCGGGCTCGTTCAACTCGGCTTACTACGAGCATTCCTTCCTGGCCGATCTGATGGGGATTTCGCTGGTCGAACCACGCGATCTGTTCATCGACAACGGCCTGGTGTGGATGCGTACGACGCACGGCCCGCAACGGGTAGACGTCATCTATCGCCGGATTGACGATGATTTCATCGATCCGCTGGCCTTCCGCCCGGACTCGCTGCTTGGCGTGCCGGGCCTGTTCGATGTCTACCGCGCGGGAGGGGTGACGCTCTGTTCAGCGCCGGGTGCTGGCGTCGCCGACGACAAGTCGATCTATATCTACACCCCGGACATGATCAGGTTCTACCTCGGCGAGAAGCCGATCCTGGACAATGTGCCGACCTTCCGTTGCGCCGACAGCGATGAATGCGCCCACGTGCTGGACAACATCGATGAGTTGGTGGTGAAGGAGGTCCATGGCTCCGGCGGGTACGGCATGCTGATCGGACCCAAGGCGACTGCCGAAGAATGCACGGCCTATTCCGAGCGCATTCGCAAGAACCCGTCCGAATTCATTGCGCAGCCAACCCTTGCGTTGTCGACTGTGCCGTCGCTCGGTCCAACGGGGATAGGCGCGCGCCATGTTGACCTCAGGCCATATTGCCTTGTCGGGCGCGACATGCGGTTGGTGCCAGGCGGGTTGACACGGGTCGCTCTGCGCGAAGGCTCGCTTGTGGTGAACTCGTCCCAAGGTGGAGGCGTCAAGGACACATGGGTGTTGAGCGAATGACCGGGCGCATACTCCTCTCGCGCACTGCGGAAAGCCTGTACTGGCTCAACCGCTACATTGACCGGGCGGATTCGACGGCGCGCCTGATCGAAATGGGCAATCGGATGGCCATGCTTCCCGGGGCCTATAGCCAGCAGGAATGGCGCTCGGTCGCGCGGGCTTCGGGCTGTCTGGATCAGTTCGAAGATCCCGAGGGCATCACCGAAGCCGCGATCGTACGCATATTGCTGCTGGACAAGGATAACCCATCCTCGATCCGGGCTTGTCTGGAGAACGCCCGCGCAAATGCGAAGTCGGCCCGAACGTCGTTGACCATGGCGATGTGGGACGCGCTGAACGATGGTTGGCGCAAGCTGGAACTGATGGATGTGGCGGCCGTTCAGCGCGAGCTTCAGGGTGTGCTCGACTGGGTGAAGTCGCGCACGGCGATGATCCGGGGGTCGTCGACCTCGACCATGCTGCGCGATGATGGGTATTTGTTCCTCGGGCTTGGCGGGCATATCGAGCGCGCGGATATGACCTTGCGTCTGCTCGACGTGAAATCCTACGTGCTGCTGCCAGAAACCGAGGTTGTCGGCGGCGGGCGTGATCATCATCAGTGGACCAGCGTGCTGTATGCGACATCCGCGGTCCGCGCCTACAACCACATCTATCGCAGCGACTACAGCCCGGGCAAGATCGCCGGGTTCCTGATCCTGAACAAGCAGTTCCCGCGGTCGCTGCTGTTCAGTTACTCGAAGATCGTCCGATGTTTGGATCGTCTCGCCGAAAGCCACGGCAGTCGCCACGCCTGCAACGAAACGGCCGAGAAGATGCAATCCGATCTGCAGCGTTTGCAGGTTGGCGAGATTTTCCGTCAGGGACTGCCCGAATTCGTGGCCGAGACGATCGGGACAACCCAGCGCCTGGGTGCGGAGATTTCCGAGGCCTATCATTTCTGAGGACCGGACATGTCTTTGAAGATCCGCCACGTCACGCGCTATAGTTACGAACCCGCCGCCTTGCAGGCTGGCTTGCGGATGAAGCTCTTTCCGCAAGTGACCGACGCACAAACTGTGCCGGTATGGTCCGTGACCGTGAATGACGACGAGGTCAAACCGCTTCACGTCGATGGTGCAGGCGACGCGGTGTCGCTTTGGCTGAACCATGCGGCGACAGAAGAGATCGAGATCGTCGCCGAGGGCGAGGTCGCAACGGCCGATCAGGCCGGTGTCCTGAAAGGCTTGCGCGAAGCCGCCCGCCCAGCGGTCTACCTGCGCAGCACCGAGGCAACCAAAGCGAACGAGGCGATCCGTGATCTTGCCGCCGAGATAGAAGGCGAAGACACGCTGCAGCGGATGCACGCCCTGTCGGCACTGATCCACAAGGTGATCGATTATCGCCCCGGTGTTACCGAAGCGACGACAACAGCGGCCGAGGCCTTGGCGCTCGGCTCTGGCGTCTGTCAGGATCAGACGCACGTGTTTCTGGCGGCCGCGCGGGTCATGGACATCCCGGCGCGCTATGTCGTCGGATATCTCGACGATCCGGACAGCGATGCGCCCTCGGACATGACCCACGCCTGGGCCGAGGCACATGTGAAGGGGCTCGGCTGGGTCGGTTTCGACGTGACCAATCAGCTTTGTCCGACGGATTTGTACGTGCGTCTATGCTCGGGTCTGGATGCTGCTGATGCAGCGCCGATCCGGGGCACGGTGCTGGGTGACACCGAGGAAACCATGGATGTCGAGATCGCCGTCGCCCGATCTACCGGTCAGTCGCAGACTCAGCAATAGGATCCGAGCATGACCTACTGCGTAGCTCTCAAGATCGACGCGGGTCTTGTCATGCTGGCCGACACGCGGACCAATGCGGGCGTCGACAACATCTCGACCTATCGAAAATCCTTTACGTGGGAGATCCCGGGCGAGCGGGCGATCTGCCTGATGACAGCGGGCAATCTCTCGATCACGCAAGGGATTCTCACGCGGCTCTGCGAGGCGATCAAGCGCGCCGAGGCAGGCGAAAGCGTCGAGACCATCCTGAATGCGACGTCGATGTACCGCGTCGCGCAGATCGTCGGCGACCTGATGCGTCAGATGCAGGACGAGCATCGCGTGCCCCTGCTTAATCAGGGCGTCGGAGCGGACGCGACTGTTATGGTCAGCGGCCAGCGCGCTGGCGGCGCGCACCGGATCTACATGGTCTACTCGCCCGGCAATTTCATCGAAGCGACGCCAGATACACCTTTCTTCCAGATTGGTGAGGCGAAGTACGGCAAGCCGATCCTCGATCGGGTGATCACGCCGCAATCTCCCATGAACGAGGCTTTGAAGGCCGTGTTTCTGTCGATGGACGCGACGCTGAAATCGAATGTGTCGGTCGATCTGCCTCTGGATCTGGTGGTGATCCGCACCGGCGAACTGGCCATCTCGGTCAACAGGCGCGTGCAGGCAACCGATCCCGACTGGGTGGCAATTTCGACCGGCTGGGCCGATGCGCTGCGTGCATCATTCGGGACGATGCCGGACGTGGCGATCTGAACACATGCTGGGCGAGATACCCGCACTATCGACGGGCGCCTCGATTGCACTGAATTCGCGGCCTTTCTGCACGATGATCACACCCGCTGACGCGCCTCTGACGTCTTGGTGATCAACGGAGCGGAAGCATTCGCTTCGTATTATATCCAGTGTGACCGCATTTTCGCGAAGGAGCCCGACCGATGGCGACGCCGATCTCCCTTTCAGGCGGCAAGGATTGCCGTGGAGTCCCGATATCCTATGGCGACCAGCGCGCGATCGACGGGCTTGAGGAGGCGATGCTCTGCGCTCTGTCATTCCGTGGGGACGCGATCGCGTTAATCGACCGGGTTCTGGCCGAGCATCCGCAATTCATCATGGCGCATCTCTTCAAGGCGTCCTGGCTGACACAGGCCATGGAGACGCGCATCTACGGCGAAATGGTCACTACGCTCGAGAATGCTGCCCGTCTGTCCGCGCGCGCCAACAACCGCGAACTTGGCCACCTCGCGGCAATTCGCGCTTGGGTCAACGGCGATTTCCATGGCGCGGTGCAGATCTGGGAAGACGTGCTGACCCGCTATCCGCGCGACCTGATCGCTCTGCAACTCGCGCATCTCAGCCACGTTCTGTTGGGCGACATCGTCGGTCAGCGCGATACTGTCGCCCGGGTCTTTCCGCTCTGGGACGAAACGATACCGGGCTACGAGTTCGTGCTCGGGTTCTATTCCTTCGGACTCGAGGAGAACGGCGATTATTTCCGGGCCGAGGAACTGGGCCGCGAGGCACTGGCGTTGCGTCCAGACAATCCCTATGCCGTGCACGCCGTCGGCCATGTGATGGAGATGAAGGGGCGTCAACAAGGCGGCATTCGCTTCATGTCGGACAATGCGCATCACTGGGGCTCGTCGAACTTTGCCAATCACCTCTGGTGGCACACCGCATTGTTTCATCTCGATATGAATGACACCGCAAGCGTGCTGGACATCTACGACAATCACCTGCGCGGAAGCGGTGAGGGCGAGCGCTACGAGGAACTGGACTCCTCCGCACTTCTTTGGCGCCTGAAACTGCTCGACGTCGATATGAACGGGCGCTGGGCCGAACTGTCCCGGAAGTGGGCGCCCGCGGCCGAAGACACGCTTTATGCGTTCAACGACGTGCACGCCATGATGGCCTTCGCCGCGGCAGGTGACGCGGACGCGAAACAGACGCTGCTGAATGCGAACGAGCGTTATCTCGAGCATGCATCGGACGCCAACGCCGCCATGAGTCGCGAAATCGGGTTGCCATTCTGTTTGGCGATTTGTGATTTTCAGGACGAAGACTACGGGTCTTGCGTCGATCGCCTCGTGCCCGTGCGCTACATGACCCACAAGCTGGGCGGATCCTTTGCGCAGCGTGACATCATCGGCTGGACGCTGCTCGAGGCATCTCTGCGGGCTGGGCGTCACGAACTTGCCCTGGCTCTGGCGAATGAGCGATGCGCTCTGAAACCCTCAAGCGCGCAGAACTGGACGTTCGTTGCGCGGGCGTATGAAGGTCTCGGGAATCACGACGGTTCGCGGAGGGCAAAAGCGCAAGCCGAGGTGCTGATCGCGGCCTGATGCCAACCGCCGCCCTGTCTGGCTGGCTACGTGCCAGCTATGCGCCGCGAGATGATGCATGGTCCGTCAGATCCAGCGCAAAGCGTTTTGCTACACTTCGGACCCAAGCGCATCCAAAGCGTCCTTGTGCCTGATTACTCCGTACGCCTGCGCGTTGCGTCGGCTCGATCGAACACCTCGGGCTTCAGTTCAGCAATCATGCCGCTGCCTTCCGGCAGGTGCAGGTGGCCATCCTCCAACACGGGCAGGCCGGTCGCGAGCTCGTTGTACCAGCCGGTATAGAACGCCCGCACGCTCTCCTGCACCAGGGCGTTCGGGGCGTTGATCGTCAGATTCGTACACGCCGCCCAGGCCAGCGGCCCGGTGCAATCGTGCGGGGCGATTGGCAGATGGAAAGCGTCCGCCATGTCGGCAATCGCTTTGGCCTCGGTCAACCCGCCGCACCAGCCAAGATCCATGATCACGACATCGACGGCTTGTGCCTCCATCATTGCACGGAAGGCCGCGCGCGATGCCATGGTCTCGGACCCAGCGATTTTTGGACGGACCTGTCGGCGCAAGTCGGACCAGCTTGAGAACGCGGTTGCAGGCATCGGGTCTTCGATCCAGTAGATGTCGAACGGTTCCAGGGCGCGCGCGATTTCCGCCATGGCGTGCGGCTGCCAGAGCAGATGCATCTCGGCCATGATCTGCATCTGATCTCCGACGGCGTCTCGGATCTTGCGGAAGGGTTCTATTGCCTCGGCCAGTTGCGCGGGCGTGATCGCCGCCCCGTTGCTCTCAGTCGCGGCATAGTCGAACGGCCAGATCTTCATGCCCGTGATTCCCTGCGACAGCAGGCTCTCGGCAACTTTGCCGGCATCAGACAGGAACCCGTCCAGATCCTCGTACGGTCCTTCGGCGTCCCCCAAACCCCAGTTGTCGGTCTTTTGTCCAACCCCGCCACGCACATAACGGTATCCAGCACATGTGTTGTACGTTCGGATCCGCTCGCGCGACCGTCCACCCAGCAGGCGCCAAACCGGCTGATTCAGGTGCCGCCCCCACAAGTCCCACAGCGCCATATCGATGGCTGAGTTGCCTCGGACTTCGGCCCCCGCACCGTTGTAACCAACGTAGGGATGTAAGATCTTCCGGATCGCCTCGCGGTTGCGGGCGTCTTGCCCGATCAGCATTTGTGCCGCCGTGTCATGCACGTAAGCGTCCGTTGCCGGAGCCGAGAAGAAACTCTCGCCGGTGCCGCGCTGGCCGTCCTCGTCCTCGATGATGACCCAGAGCAGGTTGGGAAACTCGGCGATCCGTAGCGTCTCGACGGCGGTGATGATCATGGTTGTGCCTCCCCGGGGCCTTGCGCCGGTATGCTCCGGCATTCTAAACGGTCGGGAACACCATGACGGGGGACGCCATGCGGCTCAAGGACAAGCGCATCTTCATTACGGCTGCGGGGCAGGGGATCGGCCGCGCGAGCGCCGAGGCATGTATCGCCGAAGGCGCGCATGTGATCGCGACGGACAAGGATGCGGGATTGCTGGCCGGGCTGGAGTGCGAGACGGCGGCACTGGACGCACTCGACGGTGCCGCGATCGTAGCGATGGTGCCGGGTGTGAAGGCGGACGTGCTGTTCAATTGCGCCGGGTTTGTACACGCGGGCACGATCCTCGACTGCACTGACGATGAATGGGACTTCGCCTTCAACCTGAACTGCCGGGCAATGTTCCACACCATGAAAGCGGCGATCCCAGGGATGCTAGAACGCGGCGGCGGCAGCATCATCAACATGTCTTCCGCCGCGTCCTCCGTGATGGGTGCGCCGAACCGCTTCGTCTATGGCGCGTCCAAGGCAGCCGTCATCGGGATGACCAAGCAGGTCGCAAAAGAGTATGTGGAACAGGGCATTAGAGCCAATGCGATCTGCCCTGGCACGGTTGATACGCCCAGTTTGCACGATCGCCTGCGCGCCACCGGAGATTACGAACAAGCGCACAAGGACTTCATTGCGCGCCAGAAGATGGGACGACTGGCCACGGCGGATGAGATGGCGGCGCTGGTGGTCTACCTCGCCAGCGACGAAAGTACCTTTATCACGGCGCAGGAATTCGTCATCGATGGCGGCTGGTCGATCTGAGCCAATGGTGGGCGGGGCGCCCACCCTACGAATTTCGGGAGGAATCCAATGAAACTGATGCGTGTCGGCCCACAGGGCCAGGAGAAACCTGCGATGTTGGACGGGTCGGGCGTGATCCGCGATATCAGTGACTATGTTGATGATATTAATGGAGAAATCCTGGGCGCCGAAGGATTGGCAAAGCTGGCTGCAATCGACCTGAGCGTCTGCCCGGAAGTCGCCGCTGGCACGCGGATCGGCCCGTGCGTCGGATCACCAAAAAACGTGATCTGCGTCGGACTCAATTATACTGACCACGCGATCGAGACGAACAATCCGATCCCGACCGAGCCAGTACTGTTCTCGAAAGCAGTGACGTCGCTCTGCGGGCCCAACGATGATGTCGAAAAGCCGCGCGGCTCGACCATGCTGGACTGGGAGATCGAGCTGGCGATCATCATCGGCAAGCGGGCGAAATACGTCAGCGAAGACAATGCGTTAGACTATGTGGCTGGGTTCGCTGTGTTCAACGATGTCTCTGAGCGCGAGTTCCAGACCAAGCGTCCGGGTGGTCAGTGGCTGAAGGGCAAGAGCCACGAGACCTTTGGCCCGCTGGGTCCTTGGATGGTGACGAAGGACGAGGTCGAAGATCCCAGCGATCTTGCTATGGAATTGAAAGTAAACGGAAAGTCCATGCAGAAGGGCTCGACCAAGACCTTCATCTTTCACCCCGCGACGGTGGTAAGCCACATCAGCAATTTCATCACGTTGGAGCCGGGCGACATCATCCCAACTGGAACGCCTCCGGGTGTCGGCGCGGGCATGAACCCACAGGTTTTCCTGAATCCTGGCGATGTGATGGAGCTGGAAATCGAAGGCTTGGGTGCACAGAAGCAGACCGTCGTCGCGGCCTGACGGCGCTGCTGTCAGAGGCATGCCGTTTTGACTGCCTCATTGGCAACACTTGGGGGGTGTGACGGTTCTGCTGTCTAAGGCTTCCTCTGCGTGTCCCGACCTAACTCCGAGAAATCACCTTCGCAGCAATGTAGAAGATCTCGGTTCTGTTTCAGGTTCTGGAGCCGGACACTTCGTCAGGTCCCTTGAATTTGGGCCGTACTCTCAGAGAAAGCAGCGGTCGGCTGCACGGCAGCGGTGGAAAGGACCGCGCCGTCTGCAGTACGTTGTCCTGCTTGAGCTCAGGCTGACAAGCCGCAGAACCGGGCAGGTCGGATAAAAGGCGTCATCGGCTATTTCCCTGGCTCTGGTCGAGCCGGCGTACGCTCAAGGCTGACGTCAGCTCGCTGCCATGGGGGCTGCAATGTCCGAGGCTATAGCCGCCTCGGCGCCGCGCCGTCTGGGAAATTCTGCGAGTCCGCTAAGCAGCAGCCACTTCGGCAGAGCCTTGCACGCCTGCGCAGAACCACTCACCCGGATATGTCCAGCGGCGATCTCGCTCTGAAGGTCACGAAATCCACGCCAGGCTTCGACAAACCGGCGAATGTCCGCGCTCACCGTCACATCAGGATCATAGCCCGGATGTTTGAGGCACATATCGACAACGCCGTCTTCGACCAAGAGCCAGAAACGGCCAAAACCTTGATGTGTGCCAGTGAATTCGAACTCCATGACGGTCCGCCCGGCCGGCATGGCTTCGACATTCAGACGCGTGTGCATGCTCCAAGCGAGAAAGGCCGGATCGAGATCTTCGGTCTCCATGTCCCGCGCCCACTTTTGCCCCCAAGCGGCAAGTTTCATGATGATCGGGTCGAGATCGCGTCCAGCATCGGTCAAGCTATAGATGTGTCCGCGGCCGGTCTTCATCGGCCGGCGCTCGATCAATCCAGCATGCTCCAACTGCGCCAGACGTTGGCTCAGCAAGGTGGCCGAAATCTTCGGCACGCCGCGGTGAATCTCGTTGAAGCGCGTGCAACCGTCGATCACGCGGCTGATCACCAGAAGTGTCCAGCGTTCGCACAAGACCTCTGCGGCGAGCGCCAGAGGGCAATACTGTCCATATCCTTTATACGGCATCGGTCCGTTCCACGATTGCTAACAACGATCGGACAATGATCCGTGAGTCGTCAGACTGCCGCAACTACAGAATCTGCAGTCCTCCATATTCCATAGTTTCGCAGCTTCCCGAATCTCTGCAGAATCCCTCTGAGACAGACAGTTCGCACTGAACGTCTTCGCATTGAACTTCGGCGGGGGTCGTGATGGATTTCGAGGTACTGAGGGCGCGACTGGGCGCGGGACTGATCAAGGACGGAGAACCGGGGTACGACGAGGCCCGACAGGTCTGGAACGCAATGATCGACCGACGCCCGGCAGTGATCGCGAAGTGCCAAACACCTGAGGACGTATCGACCGCGTTGGAGACTGCCAGATCCGCAGGTTTGCCCGTATCGATCCGGGGCGGCGGACACAACATTGCCGGCTCGGCAGTCGGTGACGGCACGGTGATGATCGATCTCAGCGCCATGCAGTCGGTCGTGATTGACCCTGGACGCCGTGTCGCCCGGGTCGGCGGTGGCACGACCTGGGCCGCATTTGATGCTGAAGCTCAGCGGCACGGTCTTGCGACGCCGGGCGGGGTTGTCTCGTCCACTGGCGTGTCCGGGCTGACACTTGGCGGCGGCTTCGGCAGGCACGCACGGCCGCACGGACTGTCGATCGACAACCAGAATGCGCTGGAGAATGTGAAGGCCGCTCGACGGATCGTCAC
>ERZ1740062.295-NODE-295-length-33323-cov-4.531532_pt1 | contig 33323 bp, 33 predicted proteins | sample MGYA00581741_ERZ1740062 | MGnify/ENA primary metagenome ERZ1740062 (study PRJEB43018, sample SAMN04849747) | marine metagenome | isolation source: floating plastic debris | place: Pacific Ocean | collected 2008-09-01 | study: EMG produced TPA metagenomics assembly...
CTTTGCGCCCGACACCGCAGGACGGCGACCAGGCGTTGGCTGAGGAAATCGCGGGCGACTACATCACTAACCGGCGTATTTTTGATGGCTTACTCAAAGTGCTCGCCGTGTTTGATGGTGCGTTACAGGTTAGCGCGCAGGACGGTTATTTGCTGACACCGAATCAGCCTGCGTATGTGCGCATCGACGACGATCTCTGGGAAAATCGCGAAGGTTCTCGTCTCGCAGTGGTTAGAGACGCCGATGGCAACGTGCTGCGGTTGCTGGGTGGATACGGCTCGACCCATCTCGAGCCAGTCACGTTTTGGACTGATCCCGGCAAGCTCAGACTCGCTTTTCTGTTAACGGTGTTGTTCGCGATCACCACCTGGCTCGGTTTGTGGCGACGGCTACGACAACAGCGAGAAGCGACGACAACGGGGCGCGTGTTATCGACGTTGGCCTTGTTGGGCATTGCGCCGTTTATCTGGATGGCCGTGCTGAGTGCGCGGGTAGCCGATGTTCAGAACCAGAGTTTTGCTGAAATTTTCGCCGACTGGCCACCTACACTAGTGCTTTGGATAGCGACGGCTGCAACGGTTGCGGTCGTGTTCGCGGTGGCATTGGCCATCGGTTTGCCGTTCGCTTGGCGGCGCGCGCGCTGGAATATCTGGCGACGCCTGCACTACTCGGCTTACGCGTTGTGTTATGCGTTTCTTGCCGTGATGTTGATCAATTGGCACGCAGCGCCGCAGGTCCCAGGGATCACGTGGTGATGACGGCGAGCTATGATCAGTCTGCGCGGATCAGTTCGATGCCGGCGAACTGGTCTGCACCGTTAACGACGATCGCAGGGCAGGCCCGCTCCTCGATGCCGTTCTCTCCACGATACTCGCAGTATTCAATCGTGATGCGAATCGTTAGCTCTGCGCAGCTGCCCGGATAGTTCAAGAGCGTCGTTGCACGATCCTTGGCCATGCCCTCGTCGTTCGGCCACTTGTAAACGGCTTGAAAGGGGATGCTCGTCGTGCCATCCGGCAGCACATAATCAGCATCACCACGAACCGCGAACAGACCGGTGTCGCCGATGTACGCCCAGTCTTTGCGTTTCGGTGTGCAGTTGCCGGAACCATCGGTTGCTGCCGTGTAGTTCAGGGCAATGCCGTTGTTTTGCTCTGCAGCGGTCGCGCCGACCAGAGATAATACCGTCAACAGGCCCGCGGTGAGTAAAGTCATTGTGGTCTTATCGTGATGCATGGGCGGTTTCCCTTTCTCGTTTTTGTTGCAGGCGTTCTGCCGTCAATGATGCCTTTGTCTCATTCGTACCGATCCGATCGCGCTGCTAGCTACCACGTTGCTGCGCCAGCCAGCGATCCAGCGCGTTGGCGAACTGCTGCTTCTCGCGTTGACCCAGCGCGGACGGTCCGCCCGTTTGTACGCCACTGGCGCGCATGGTGTCGAGAAAGTCCCGCATGTTGAGCCGCTCGCGGATGTTGTTCTCATCGAACGTGTCTCCACGCGGGCTGATCGCGATGCCGCGCTTCGCGATGACTTCAGCAGCCAGTGGAATGTCATTGGTGATCACGAGATCACCCGCCTGCATACGTTGCACGATCTCGTTATCGGCAACATCGAAACCTGCCGGCACCTGAACACTGCGAATGTTCGGTGCCGGCGGTATGCGTATCGGCTGATTGGCGACGAATGTCAGATCCACGCCCGTGCGTTTCGCCGCTCGACACAGGATCTCGCGGACCACGACCGGGCAGGCATCGGCGTCGACCCAGATACTCATGCTGCGAGCGCCGTGCCGGTGATCAGCGGCTGTTGTTGTCGTAGTTTGGCGATCAAAAATTGCATCAGATGCCGGATGCGCGGCGTACGCTTCAAGTCCGGGTGGGTCAGCACCCACAAATCGCGCGCTGCCTCCGGTTCTGTGCCAGGGATGCGCATCAGCGCCGGGTCCGTGTCTGCCATGTAGCACGCCGTGCGGATCATGCCGTGACCGGCGGCGGCGGCGCGCTGCAACACGATCAAGTCATCAACCTGCATTGCGATCGGCGCCTCCGGGTAGGGCGATCGGGCGATCCAGTCAGTAAATCGGTGACCGCCGGTATAGCGCAGCCAACGACGGTCGGCGGGTGCGGTCTGCTTCAGATAATCTGGTGCGCAGTAGCCACAAACGGCATAGGGGAACAGTCGCTGCCCCACGAGGTGGTCGCCGGGTTCGGCGCTGCCACGCACCACGACGTCCGCTTCCGAGCGATCGAGGTCAGCAAAACCGAGCGACGTATCGATTTGCAATTGAATGTACGGGTATTGACGGCTGAATTCTGCGATGGCGTCCAACAACAGCGTCTGGGCGATCATCGTGGGCAATGATAACCGGATTGGTCCTGCCAATTCGGTGACACTGGCGCGCCGCTGGCGCTCCGTCGTGAGTAGGATGGTCTCGATCTGTTCAGCGGCTGCCACCATCAACTTCCCGGCTTCCGTCGCCTGGTAGCCGCCCGTTACCCGCTCGAAAGGCTGCATGCCATTGCGGTTTGGCAGTTGCGCGAGCCGTCGGGATACCGTGGCGTGATTCACGCCAAGCGCTTTGGCGGCCCCACGAACCGATCCCGTGCGGTGCACGGCCAGAATCAGTCTATAGTCGTCCCAATGTTTCATTGGTGCGTTATCGCACCAATATGTCGTCAAATCAATCCAATTATTTCAATGACCGGTGCGTTATTGTCATTAATCCACGGTTTGGAGTGAATCATGATGCGTACGATAATGACTGTTCTAGGGCTGTTCGGCCTATTGTTTTTCGGGGGATGCGCACAGCAGCCCAAAGCGACTACCCGGTCTGAGCCCGTTGAGATTAGCGCTGACAAAGGTGCGCTGCTCTCGGTCATTTCTCTGACGCCGCGTGCCGGGCAAGCGGCCAGCGATGTGCGACAAGCGTACTTTGATGCCGCGTTTCCGCGCGCCCGCGAAAACGGCATGCGGGTGCTCGGAGCGCTGCCGGTCACTGCGATCGGTGTCGGTGAGTTTGCGCCGCAAGTCGTCAGCTTTTATGCGTGGCCCGATCTCGCCGCCGAACAGCGTTTCTCGACCCATCCAGACTGGCCAGCGGTCAAGGCAACGCGCCCGCTAGGTTGGGAAGCACTGCGTATTCACGACGTCGTACTCGAGCGTGACCTTGAGCTGACATTCAGACCAGACAAGACGTACACGATGGCCAGTGCCTGGATCGATCCAGCGCATCCGGACGCGTACGACACGTATTTGCGCAACATCGAAACCGGTGTCGCCGATATCGGTGGGCGATTCATCTATCAGATGGTCAATCCGTCACTGTCCTCGCTGCGGGGTGATAGCGCGCCGCATCGTGTCACATTCGTCGAGTGGGATACGGCGGACGGCTTACAGCGATTTCGCGAATCAGAGACGTTGAAAACCCATGGCCACCTGCTCAACCAGGGCACACAGCGATTTGAGTTGTTGGTGCTGGCTAATCATCGTCTGAATTAGCCGGCAACGGTGCTGCGTTATAGATGACTTTCCAGATAGTCAGCGAGTCGTCCGAGTGGCGTTTGAAGACGATGAGGTTATGGGTGGCAAACCGATAAGGGGGCGCGTCATCCTGCGATGCGACCTCGCCGATGACCCCGCCTTCCGCAATTACGACATCGTCTGTGATATCGAGATGCCGCTGCTCATGCCTGATCTTAATCCCCGTGTTGCCGGCGAACGCGGGCAGGTGGGCGCGCAGCGCTTCGGTGCCGCGCACCGCGGGCGCATCGGGTGCGAGCAACACGATATCGTCGCTGTAAAGCGCCAGCTGCGATGCCACGGGCAATGTCTGATCGTCAAGGGCCGCAAGGATCGTCAGCACTTGTTCTCGGAGATCATCGCTAGCCAGCGTCTCGTTACCTGGCATAAAAAACAGTGCGACTACGCAGACAATCCGGACGAGTCGCCAACGCGGTAACTTGCAGCACATGCTATTCGCCCTCGACGAACCCAAAAATGTATCGCATCGCTTCATCGAATGTGCGCTGCCAGACTGAGAGCTCATGGTCGCCGTCGACGACGCGGAATTCGACGGCCTCAGGCTGATGGTCGCGTAGCCTCTGGAATAGAACGGCGGCGTGGTAGGCGATGTCCAGGCCATCGTGGTCGCCGGAGTTAATGTATAGCGGCACGACCGTGTCTTGCTTCAGATAGGCCGGCAAAAACGCAGGGTAGTTTTGTGCGCGCCACAGTGCTGCGTCGAATACTTCGTCGTCGTCAATGTACGCCGGGTGCAAGTAAGCGGTGGAGCCTTCCGGCGGCAGGTCTTCGTACGATGCTGGTGATAGCGCGGCGCCAGCCGCGAACAGGTTCGGATACTTCAGAGAGTAGTTGACGGTCGCATAGCCGCCTGCAGATACGCCCGCCACGAGTCGACCCGCTCGGTCGGTTCGCGCGCGAAAGCGCTGTTCGATATACGGCAGCAAATCTTTGAAAAAGGCCGTTTCGGCGGGTTCGTTGCGCCCGTCGATCCACCAGCTGTTAGCCTCCGGCATCACCGCAATCAACGGTGGCAGTTGTCCGGCGTCGATCATACGATCGAAGGCTGTACCGACATCGAGATTAATCGACCAAAAGCCCGCGTCAGAAAACGAACCATGTAGCAGATACACAACGGGATACACTCGCTCGCTGTTCGCGTCATAGCCGTCTGGCAAATAGATCTGATAGCGGTAGTCCCGATCAAGGCGGTCGACAGGGAAGTTGTGGCTCGTGATCTCACCTGCGTTGCTGCGCAATGCGCTCAGCCAGAGTAGGGCCAAAACCAATGAGCGTGTCATTCTGTTTCTCCAAATGTGAGGTGTGTGGCCAGGAACGGAATGACGTCGGTCGCAATGCGTCCGCCAGCGTCGAAGGTCTTATCGCCCCAGCCGCCGTTGTATTCCTCGGCCTCATGCGGGATACCATATTCGTTCAGTTTTCTTGTGTAGAACTGATTCGAGTACACGTGATCCTGATTCCCGTCGTGTCGCCCCCAGTCGAACTTGAACGCGATCAGCGATTTTAGATTGTCGGCGAACCGTCCGACTTGCCGCTCGAGAAAGAAGCTGTCCTGAAGTTGATCAGTCAGCGCTGGGTCGATCACAAGTTTAGTGTCGATACGCGTCGCCGGCGGATCAAAGTAGAGGGGAGGCTTGTCCGGGTTCGGCAGGTTGGCCTGATAGATCGCCGTGAAAATCAATGATAGAAAATCGCCCTCCAGATCGGCAACACTGCGTGCATTTCCAAGCGTCGCCCAATTGGGCCTTGATTGCATCAGTGTATGCCCAAAGCCTGTCGCCACGGGGTGCATTGCGTAGACCACGCCGAATACATCGGGGTGGCGAGAAGCTATCCGTATCGCGCCGTAGCCGCCTGCCTGATAGCCGATGATCGCTCGCGATGCTCGCTCGTTACGTGTTCTGTAGTGTTCATCCACAAAAGGCACCAGTTCTTCGACCAGGAAATCGCGCCAGCGACCCGTGACGGGCGAATTGGTAAATAACGAGCCTCCCGCCGGTGTATTGAAATCGGCGGTGACGATAATCAGCTCATCGAGACGACCCGCTGCAAAGGCACGCTCGAAAGGCATGTGTCCTTGTTGTTGCGTAAAGAACGTATCCGCGTTTTCGAAAAACGTGTGCAGGAAATAGACAACGGGATAGTTGCGCTCTGATTTGTCGTAGCCAGGCGGCAGATAGATACGGACATCACGCGTCGCGGGAATACCGAGCACATTGTCCGCAATGTGTTCAGATGTGAGCTGCTGCGATTCAACTTGTCCCGTCGCAGCACTCGCTGTGCCGATGAGTAGCCCGAATAGCAGACAAAGCCGTTTGATTTGGTTCATGATGTTCCCCTGAGGTCGCTGGTTGACGGCAGAAGCCTCTGTCCATATATTCTACAAAATAAAATATATAGGAACGTTGGGTCGATGGGCAAGCAGAAGTTCTTGGGAGAGTTCGAGATGATCGTGCTGGCTGCGCTGCTGCGTCTCGACGACGACGCGTATGGTAGCCGTATCATCGATGTGATTGCTGAGCAGGCCGAACGCAATGTGTCGATCGGTGCACTCTACGCCACGTTGAAACGTCTGGAGCAAAAAGGTCTTGTCACCGTACGGCAAGGTGAGGCGACGGCTGTCCGTGGTGGTCGGGCGAAGCGCTACTTCAAGATAACGGGTGAGGGGCAGCGACAAATGCAGCGGTCGTTGAATTCGCTGCGTAACTTGCTCGTGGGCACACCGATAGGCGCGGTGGGATGAGCGAGCTAGACCGTCAACCACCCAGGCTGGCCATGTTTCTGACCGCTCTGGCCGCCGGACCCATGCTGCGCGACGTTGTGCTCGGCGATTTGCACGAGCAGTTTGTCGCGCACCAACACAGCCGTGGCTGGTTCTGGTGGCAAGCGTTGCGTTCCATCGGATGGCTTACGTGGCTGCAGTGTTGTGAAGCGGGTCGCTGGAGGTGTGCCCAGATTGGGCTGACGGCCTCACTAAGCCTCGCACTGCTATGGCTATGGGAGCTGCGCGTCGCGCAGACCTGGTCATGGCCGATGGCGAAAACCTTGCTCGCCTGGTCCCCGTTGTCGGCCACGGCAACCTGCCAAACCTGTTACGCCATTCTGTATGTCATGCCACTCGCGTTTGTCGCTGCAATGACCGCGTTGGGCGGGCGCCTTCGTTCGGTGCGGCGTCTGCGACTACCGTTGGCGCTGCTTGGTATGGTCGCGCTGGTACCGGTCGTGTTCTATTGGTTCAGTCCGGGGACACACGATGGCAATAAATTGTTCCGGCTCTGGCAGGCCGCATTGGTTGTCATGGCTGTTTTCAGCGTCGTTCTGATGCGCAGTCCGTCGCCACGACACCGATTGGTCGATGCCTGAGCACTCGCCAAACGGACGCTGATTCGCATCGGTTTCGACACACGTCAGTTAACAATACCTGGATTCAACCGCGTATTTCCCGGCCGTTCAGCGGATTTGTGGTATTTTTCGACGCTGCTAGGTCACAACAACAACTGGAATACCAATGAGTCAATCTACCGACGCAGCGCAGTCGGCGCACGCTGACGCGGTCAATACGGGATTTTTCGGGCACCCCACGGGCCTCAAAACGCTGTTCTTCACCGAAATGTGGGAGCGCATGAGCTATTACGGGCTGCGGGGGTTGCTCGTTTTGTTCATGACGACAGCGCTGCAGTCGGGCGGATTGGAAATGTCGGTAGCCACGGCGACCGCGATCTATGCGCTGTACACCGCCTTCGTTTATTTCATGGGTCTTCCGGGCGGGTGGATTGCGGATCGCTTGATCGGTGGTCAGCGCGCTGTTTGGTATGGCGGCATCATCATCATGTGCGGCCACATCGTGCTCGCGATACCAAACAATGACACCTTTTTCATTGGTCTGATTCTTGTCGTGCTCGGTACTGGTCTGCTGAAACCGAACATCAGCGCGCTCGTGGGGCAATTGTATCCGGCGTCCGACGTGCGCCGGGACAGTGGCTATGCCTTGTATTACATGGGTATCAATATCGGTTCGCTCATCGGTTACACCGTGTGTGGCCTGCTGGCCGAGAAAGTTGGCTGGCATTGGGGTTTTGGTGCCGCCGCCGTCGGCATGGCATTCGGTCTGATTCAGTACCAACGCACGCTGGATAATTTGCAGGGACATGGCTCTGCGCCGACCGCGCCATTGACCGACTCGGGTGCGAAACGCAGTTGGACCATCATTGTGGCGTTTCTTGTGGGACTGGTTGTTATCACTGGTCTCATCATGAGCGGCATCATGAGTCTCGATCCGCAACGCTTCGCCGGTTATGTCGCGATCGTGTTCACGGCGTTTTTCTTCATCTACTTTGGATTCATTTTCTTTTTCGGCAATCTGACCGCCGTGGAAAAGAAAGGCATGCTCGCGCTGCTACTGGTTTGTATCGCATCTGCCGTATTCTGGTCAGGCTTCGAGCAAGCCGGTTCGTCGCTGAACCTATTCGGACGCGATTACACCGATCGCGTTATTGGTTCTTTTGAGATTCCGACCACCTGGCTGCAGAACGCGAATCCGTTCTTCATCATCACGCTGTCACCATTCTTCGCGGCATTCTGGATCTGGCTCGGCAAGCGGATGATTTCATCGGCCTACGGTATTAAGTGCGCCGTCGGCATGATGATCATGGCGAGCGGCTTTATCATCATGTATTTTGCTGCACAGATTGCGGCCGAAGGCCTGAAGGCGGCGCCTTATTGGCTGGTCATGACGTACTTCGTACATACTGTCGGTGAACTGGTTCTGAGCCCGGTCGCATTGAGCGCGGTCAGCAAGCTGTCGCCGAAACGCTTTGCCGGACAGATGATGGGCGTGTTTGTGTTGACCTATTCGATCGGCAATATCATCGCTGGCATTTTCGCGGGTAACTTTGACCCGGAAAACGTCTCACAAATGCCCGCCCTGTTTATGCAGATCGTCAAGTTCAGCGTCGGTATTGGCATCGTGCTGTTCGTCCTTGCCTGGTTTACCAAGAACTGGGAAACGGAGGTGCAGGAATCGAAGGCCAATGAGACGTGATGCGTGCTCGCTAGTGTTCTGAAAAGCCCTGCCGATTAGCGGGGCTTTTTTTTGCGGCTAGCTGACGAGTGCTTCCGCTTTGGTATGCACGAAACGGTGTCGGGTCGCATTGGCAAGGGCTACCAGCGACAACATGACCGGCACCTCAACCAGGACACCGACCACCGTTGCCAGCGCGGCGCCGGAATTCAGGCCAAACAAACTGATCGCTACGGCAACCGCCAACTCGAAAAAATTGGATGTGCCAATGAGTGCGGCAGGTGCAGCGGTGCTGAACGGGACCCGCCACAGGTAGGCCCACGCGTAGGCGATCGCGAAAATACCATAGCTTTGAATGACCAGTGGCACCGCGATCAAAGCAATCACCAAAGGTTTGTCGATAATCGTCTGCGCCTGAGAGCAAAACAGCAGGACGACGGTCGCCAGCAAACCCATCACCGAGAATGGCTTGATACGCGCTGTGAATTGCTCGAGCCGTACCGGACGCTCATCGCCACTCAATGCGCGACGAGTCAGGAATCCGGCGACCAGCGGGATAATGACGTATAGCACGACCGACAAAACGAGTGTCATCCATGGCACGACGATATCGGTGACCCCGAGCAACACGGCGGCGATCGGCGCGAAAGCGAACACCATGATCAGGTCATTGATCGACACTTGAACCAGCGTGTAGTTGGCATCGCCCTTAACGAGTTGGCTCCAGACGAACACCATCGCGGTACAAGGTGCGACACCCAGCAGGATCATGCCGGCGATGTATTGCTTGGCGCTAGCGGGATCAACCAGGTCGACAAACAAGTATTCGAAAAACACGATCCCCAGCGCGGCCATCGTGAAGGGTTTCACGAGCCAGTTGATGATTAGCGTGATGCACAGCCCTTTCGGTCGTCGTCCAACCTCCCGGAGTGAGGAAAAATCCACGCCTATCATCATTGGATAGATCATCACCCAGATGAAAACCGCGACAATCAGGTTGACGCTTGCGATCTCGGCGCCGCCGACCCATTCGAACAGTGAGGGCGTCACAAGCCCAAGTGCTACGCCAGCTGCGATACACAATCCGACCCACACGGATAAATAACGCTCGAAGGCCCCCATCGTTGCGCTGTCGCTCATAGCAAGACGGTTTCGATTTGTGATTTCAGTTGCATAAACGCGGCATCAAACGCGGCGTCGATTTCTTCCGCACTGCCGGTCACTTTAGCCGGGTCCGGTGTGCTCCAGTGCAGACGTTCAAAGTCGCCCGCGAAAGCCGGACAGGTCTCGCTGGCTGCGTTGTCGCATACCGTAACGACGTAATCGAAGGGTATGTCGGTAAACTCATCCCAGGATTGGCTGCGCGGCTCACCGGGGTCTATGCCATGACGCTGCAGTGTTTCAATCGATTTCGGATGGACAAAGCCTGTCGGCGTACTGCCGGCACTGACCGCGCTGAAGCGGTCGTTGCCCAGCGCATTAATCAACGCTTCGGCCATCACGGATCGGCAAGAGTTGCCGGTACACAAAACCAGGACTTGTTGCATAAGTGAGTCTCGAAGTGCTGCTATCGCCTAGCCTGCAATGCTCGCGGCTATTGATGACGATTTGATGACAGTCACGCGCAGCAAGCTTTGAGTTCAATCACCGCATCGCCGGTAGCCGCGTCTTCCCGCACCTCGGTGAACGCTTCGCTGCAGCAGTCCTTGGCGACGAACGTCAGCAGTGCCTGGGTCAATGCGAAGTTGGCACTGTAGATAATTGACCGACCCTCGCGGCGGGACGACACGACACCGGAGTTCGATAAGTGATTCAGGTGGAACGACATCGTGTTGTGCGGTGTGCCGAGCGCTTCGCTGATCTTGCCGGCCGGCAGCCCGCCGGGCCCTGCCTTGACCAATAATCGGAACGCGCGAAGACGGGTTTCTTGTGACAGCGTGTCGAACACACGCACAGCCTGCTGAATATCCATATTTCCAGAATAGTTGACGTTTATGCTGCTTTCAATCTCTTCTCTGCTGTCGGAAAGGTTGTCGCGTCAACCGTGTCCCTGGCTGTCAGAAACTTTGCAGGGCTATTCGGATGCGTTGACGCGCAGACTCAGCGCATGAGCTGCGATGGTTTCTTCGTGATCATCGCCGAGAATTTTTCGTAGTGCGGGCAAGGCTTGCGATGAATCACTGGCTGCTCCGGCAATATCGCCGCGTGCTTCGCGAATCTCCGCTCGATGGGCGTAAGCACGCGCAACATCGATACTGTCGGCTGGATCGCCGACGGCCCGAGTCTTGACTCGAGTGATTGCCTGATCGGCAAAGCTCTCGGCAACCTCCCACTCACCGCGCGTTTGGTAGAGTTGCGCGCCCTCAATGATGGTCGAAATCAACTGGGCACCATACTCGGCTCTCGGGTAGTCGAGCTCATCCAGCAACACTTGTAGCGCATCGACCGCACGGTCGAGTTGACCGGCATCACGATAGACTTTGACTCGGAGGACCTCTGCGCCTCGGGTGACGCTGAGTACCGCATTTTGATTGTCTGCCGCGTACTCCCTTATCCTATCGAGATGCATCAACGCTGTATCGTGTTCGCCGAGGCTCAGTGCGCTGCGCGCGAGTCCCAGATCCGCAATGGCGGCACTGGGTCGGTCTCCCGAAGCTTCGGCCACTCTCATCGCTTCTTCATATAAAGGCAGGGACTCGTCTATCCGTCCTGCTCTTGCCAGTGTTTGTGCATACTGACCCAGAAAACCCGCTGAGCCGCGCTGTTCATAATCGGTAGCGCGGATGCGTTGTATGAGGTCCTCCCACGTGGCGAGTGCCTCAGGCAAGCGCCCAACAGATACCAATGTCACCGCTTTATTTGCAGAGACCCTCAAATACCCCAGTGACTGACCGCGACCGTTGGCGATGAGTAGTGCGCGTGTTTCGTCGAGCGTGTCGATGGCGTCCTGCATCCGTTCGGCATTGAAATACAGCTGTGCAATGTAGCCGAGTACCGGTCCACGCACATCCACTGACGCTGACTGCTCGATGGCGATCACATTCGCTTCTTGCATTAACGCAAGTGCTTGATCGGTGTCGCCGGAGCGCGCCGCGTCACGGGCTAACATCCGTAGGCAATCAACACTGGCTTCTAGAGAGGGACTGCTCAGCGTTGAATACAACTGACTGGCCTCGGTGAAATAACGCGTTGCCTTGGCGGAGTCGCGAGCGCCGACCGCGCCACTCAGGCGGCAGAGTGCCGCGGCCTGTAACGCGAAGTCCTGCTGGCGCGCCGCTGCCTCTGCCGCCTGCTCCAGCAATGCGATCTGCTTGTCCGACTCCCTGAGTCGCGCATACCGTCTCGCCATCTCGTACAGCGTGTAGGGCATGAAAGGACTGTCGATATCGTATTGTTGTTGCAGCAGCGCGGTGCCGCGATCGAGTAGCTCCAGTGATGTCATCGGCTGATCGTTGAGTTGATCGACCAAACCACCGAAAAACTCGTTGCTGGCGCGCGTGCGTTGCTGCTCAGCGAGCACCGCATCACGTTGCCGGGCGGCCTCTGTCGCCTGCCATATTGCAATAGCGGTGATGGCAATCAGCATGCTGGCGGTGGCGACGGCGACCCCGACTGCACGCGCGTTACGACGCAGAAAGCGACTCGCTCGATACCATGCGGTGGGCTCCTGCGCATCGACCGGGCGACCCGCTAGATAAGCGCGTATATCACGCGCAAAACTGTCGATCGACGCGTAGCGATCGTCGGCCTGTCGAGAGAGTGCTTTGTTGATGATTGCATCGATGTCCGGGTGAAGCTCCGGCGCCAACAGGCTTGGTGGCGGGGGGTTCGTGTTTCTCGCGTGTTCGATTGTGGCGGCCAAACTGAGGCCATCAAAACGATGGGTAGATGCCCGGTCAGTAGCACATAGGCCAGTACTCCCAGCGAATAGACATCGGTCGTGACATTCACGACCTCGCCACACAGCATTTCAGGGCTGGCAAATGCCGGTGTTACCGGACGATGTGCCAACTGCGTGAGATTACGGGCATTGTGCTCCGGTTCGACAAAGGCCGCGATACCGAAATCCAGTAAACGTACCCGACCGGTCTGGTCGACCAGCACATTGTTCGGTTTGAGGTCTCTGTGGATGACTAGATTTCGGTGCGCGTATTGCAACGCGTCAGCAATATCCAGGAGCAACGCGAGGCGCGCTTTCACCGACAGGGCATGCTGTTCGCAATACACGTCGATAGGAACACCATCGACGAATTCCATAACAAAATACGGCAGCCCATCATCACCTACGCCGCCGTCCAGCAAGCCGGCGATGTTGTCATGCGATAACTGCGCGAGTATCTGCCGTTCACGCACGAACCGCTCGCGTGATATCTCGCTGCTCATCCCAAATGGCAAAAGCTTGACGGCGGCTTGCTTGTCGAAAGCACCATCAGCACGCTCAGCAAGGTGGACGGTGCCCATGCCGCCCTGACCAATACATCTGAGTAACCGCCATTGGCCAACAAGACGGCCCTCGTATTCTTCGCCGTCGAAATAGGTTAGCGCGGACAGACTGACGCGCTCGACCATGTCATCAAAATACGCATCGCTTTGGCTCGCGGCGTCGAGCAACGTTGAGACTTCGTCGAACAGTGCGTTATCGTCGCCACACTGTGTTGTTAGAAATGCCTGTCGAGCATTCGGTGCCAGTGCGAGTGCTTCGGAGAATAGGCGGCTGGCGCGCTCGGATATCATCGCGCTACTGCGTGCCCAGTTCACGGAATACCCAGGCGCTGACCAGCGCCCAGTGACGCTTGACCGTCGCCGGCGAGATGTCGAGGGCACGGGCTGTCTCCGCGATCGTCATGCCCGCGAAGACTCGGTACTCAAATAGTCGGCAAAACGTGGGGTTTTCGGATTCCAGACGCTGCAGCACCCGGTCGATCTCAAGTAGCTCGTCGAGCGAATGGGATTGGTTGCCAGCAACACTGCCGAGTGTGAGATGGTCGGCGCCGCGACCGCGCTTTGCGGTCGCCATGCGTTCCGCGTAACTGACCAGCACCTGACGCATTGCCTTTGCCGCGGTCGCAAAGAAATGCTCCCGGTTGTTGAACGCCAATGATTGTCCGTCGGCAAGCTTGAGATACGCTTCATTGATCAGCGCCGATGTGTCGAGGGTATGGTTGCCAGACCAGCGCCGGCGCTGCGATCGCGCAAGGCTGCGGAGTTGTTGATACACGGCGGTAAACAACGCATCGTTTGCAGGGCGCTCGCCGCTCGCTGCGGCCGCAAGCAACTTCGTAATGTCCGACTCTGCCAAGCTCGCACCTCGCCGACCGTGCGTCGGCCCGGGAGAACCCGGCTAACGCGATCGGAACCAGAACAGTGGCACGAGCTTAGCATGAGTCGCGTGGCCTACGGCGCGATGAAGTGAGTGGCACCGTACTCGAAAATCTGATCGTAGTACCAGATCACAATAGCATTACCGGCGCTATCCATGCCGATATGCGGTTCGATGGCTGGAGCATTGACGTCATCGTCATCAATCTGCTCAGGTGGCGTCCATTCACCGGTGTCGATCTCAAATCGACTCGCGCGAATGCGCGAATCGAATTGACCGGTCTCAGCGATGTTCTGCGACCACACCACAATGGCGTTGCCGGCATCATCGCTAGCGATATCAAGACCACTGTCCAATGGATTGGCGCTGCCCGTGAGGTTCTCGAGCACAACGGGGGTTCCCCAGGTCTCGGTAACCGGGTCATAGCGATTCGCATAGACATCGTAGACTGCCGACTGCGGCTCCTGGAACCACGCGATGAAAATTGTGCCATCGCCGGCTTGCGAAAACTTCGGCAACACCGCGTCTTCTGTCGCACTTGCCTGAATTGTGCCGGTCGTGGTCCAACTGAGTGATACAGGGTCGAACATCCACAACTCCACACGATCGACGCCACCGGCTTCAGATTGCGTGGCGATAGCAAAGCGACCGTCACGCAATTTGCCCAGATACTCGTTGTTGCTGAATGGGAGTTCCGTCAAAAACGTAGGGCCCGTCCAACTGTCGGTGGCGCTGCTGTAGAAGTCGTAGTAGTTCCCTGTCAGACTGCTGTCGTTGAAGGCCTGAAACCAAAAGATCAGTCGGTCACCTGCGTCATTGATGACGACGGATGGCTCGCGCGCATCACCGGTGTCGTCGGACTCCGCCAAAGTCGCGCCCTCCCAATCGCCTGTCGTCGAGGACCACTGGTTACGCAGAATATCTCGCGGGTCGCTGTTGTTGCCATTAGATTCGAACGCGAGTGTCGCGTCACCTCCGCTGTTACTGTCCAGAGCCACGAAAAAACCCTGTTCGTTGGCGACGGACTGCAGCACCCAGTTTTGAGTTGAATCGTAGAGTGCGCTTTGCACATCGACTCTCGTTGGCCAGCTCGCGAGGATCCGGTCGTTATCGAGCATTGTGATTCTCGGGTCGAGCGCGAAACCGATGCTCGTGCTGCCGCCAGTCGGCTCGGGCGCAAGCCATGCACCGCCCGAAAACCGGGCGACGAGTATCGGATTGGTGAATGTCGCAGGATCTGTCGCGCCAACTAATACAGCCGCGCCGTTGCCGTCCGGATGCATCGCGACACTGTGATAATCGAAGCGCCCGCCGAGCGTCGTCGGCGCCTGCCAGCCGGGTGTGCCGTCATCGTTGACGATAGTGCCGGTTGCCACATTGCGCTGTACGACCGCATTGGTCGATACATTGCTCAGTGTCATCGTATAGGTCTCGTCGGGCTCGTTGTTAGTATCGGCGATGATTGCAACCACAATCTCGGCACTGGATTCGCCGGCCAGAATTTGGCTCGCGCCCGTGTTTGACACATAGTCTTCGCCCGCGATCGCTGAATCGTCGGTGGTTGCAAATTCGAAGCTCACCGCATTTTCGGCTGGCATGTCGAGCGATACGACAAAGCGCTGCTCGGTATCCGTGTCATCGCCTTCCTGACCGCTGGCGTCCGCCAGGCTCAGCCGAACGAGGGGTTCGTCGGTCAGGATGACACCGATACCCAGGACTCGGTCCAGCGACGCTTCACCGGTCAGGTTGCTCAAACGGAGCCGCAGCGTTTCATCGTCTTCCGAGAACGTATCGCCGATCACCTCAACGCTAGCATTTGCGACGAGCGAACCGGCTGGGATCGAGATTTGTCCATCGACGGCGACATAGTCAACGCCCGCCAAGGCAGAGCCATCCTCAGTCGCGAAATCGATAGTGATGTCGGTTGCGGATGGCCCATCGAGCGTAATGATGAAGGTGAGGTCGCGGGTACCGCTGTCGCCTTCGACAATCTCTGCATCGCTCACGCTCAGTCGGGGCAGCGGATCGGTAGCGTCGCTGTCGTTATCGGCAATCGTGCCTAGTACCGTCGTGGCGGGAAGCACAACAGCGCTACTGAGATTGGTTACTGTGAGGGAGAATGATTCGTCCGGCTCCTCATCCGTGTCGTTCAGACTGGTTACCGGCAGCAAAGCGGATTGATCGCCTGCGGGGATACTGATCCGCGTAGCCACGTCTGTGTAATCGACCCCTGCAGTGGCGGATACGGCCGCCGTTGCGACGTCGAACGAAAAGTCCTCCGACAACGGTTCTGTGAGCAAAAACAGGAACTGCATGGCAGTTGTGCCCGTGTCGCCTTCGGTGATACCGGCGGGTTGCAACAGGAGTGAAGGTTCCAGGTTCTGGCCGTCATTGTCGATGATCGTTGCAAGCGCCAGACTCTGGTCGATGATCGCGGCGCCGTCGACTTCTGGCAGTGTATCCAGCATGACCTCGACCGGCTCGGGTAGCGTGTCGCCGATCACCTCCAATGCAACCGTTGCACTCGTGTCCCCGGCAGCAATCACAATGCTGGCATTGGCAGCGACGTAGTCTTCGCCCGCCGTTGCGGTCACATCTTCCGTGACGTAAGAGACGATCACGTCTTCAGGCGATGGCGAATCCAGCGAGATTGGCAGCGCCAGCGTGCGACTATTCGCATCGCTTTCTGTAATACCGCCGGGCCCGATCGACACCTTGGCGAAGTCGTCATTGATGATTAGGCCAGTGGCTTCGTCAACCGCGATGCGGGCGTTTGGCGATGGGTTGAGCAAGTTCACAACAAATTGCTCATCGGCCTCAATATCGGTGTCGCCGATGATCGTGATGTCGACACTAGCGCTGACTTCACCGGCATCCAGTTGCAGTGATCCCGTTACTGCGGTGTAGTCACTGCCGGTTTGAGCTGCGGCATCGGAAGCTGCGTAGTCGACCGTAACAGCATCGATTCCTGGTCGATCCAGCGAGATCGTGAAGCGCATTGCTGTGACACCGGTGTCGCCTTCGGGTTGCGAAACGGATTCGATGCTTAGTAGCGAGAAGTCATCGTTAGCGATCGTTCCCTCGCCGACGTCGTCGGCTAGAGTTGCGGTTTGTGGGTTGCTGAGTTGGACGCGCAGTCGCTCATCCCGCTCAATGGTCGTGTCACCCGTCACGGGGATATCGATACTGGCGGATGTCGCGCCTGCAGAAAAACGCAGCGTGCCTGAGGTCGGTGTGTAGTCGCTGGCGTCGGCCTCGGTGTCTTCTGTGGTGAAGTCGACGCTGACCTCATTGGTCGTGGCAGCGCTTAGCGACACCGCAAACTCCAGAGTCGCTGTACCACTATCACCTTCAGTGAGTGTCGTATCGGCGATCGATAGCGTCGGCACGGCGACTCCGCCGCCATTACCACTGTCATCCGGCGCGTCACCGCCGCCGCCACCACCGCCACAAGCGGTGAGTAGGCAAATCGTAAGCAGGATCGTCAACGGGGAATGGGTCGTTTTCATAATGGTTGCTCTTGAGAGGTGTTTATCTCTGTCAACCGGATTCAGTGATAAATTGGCTCATCGCGCGGCAAGAAAATTCCTGCGATCTCTGCGTGCGGGGTCTTTTGACGCTACACTTCAGGCCTAGGAATCGTCTGGGGGAGTATGCTGATGAGGGTATTGCGGCACTGGCCATTGATTGTGATCGGCCTTGGGATTTGTGGTTGTGCACAGACGCAAACCGAAGCGACCGCCGACTTGACCGGCGATGATACGCCTGCGCCACCAGCGATCACGCTCGGCGACGGTAAGGCGAACTGGATCAAGATCGCCGATGTGCGTCGCAACGGCGCCGAGTTGATTGTGCCGGAGGTTCTAATCGATGCTGACGGCTGGCTGGTGATCCACCGTTTCAAGGATGGTAAGCCATACGGCAAGGACTATCTGGCCGCCACCTTCGTCAATCGCGGTACCAATCTCGACGTGCCGATCACTTTGCCTGAGGCGCCTGCGCCCGGTACACCGATGCTGATCATGTTGCATTCCGATGTGAATCAGGATGGCCAGTTTGATTTTGTGTTTGTCGACGAGCAAAACGTGCTCGACAAAGCGGTGTTCGAAGGCAGCACGATGGTCGCGAAAATCTTTCAGGCACCGTGAGTCCGGGTTAACCGGCGAGATCCCAGAGGGCGCGGACCAGCCGATTGTGCAGCTCGCGCTCGCGCGTGAACAAGCCAACTTCCAGTGGTTTTGGTGGATGCGGTATCGGTAGCCGCAGGACTTTGTCGGCCAGCGGGCTGTTATCGAGCACGATACGTGGCACCAGCCCGACACTATCTCCGAGACTGACCATCGTCACGATGGCCTCATTGCCGGCGACCTGATGGGTGATGCGTGGCACAACCTTGCGTTTGCGAAACCACGTCAGCGCGTGATCGCGTGCGACACCGCGCTCAGGCAGGATCAGCGGCTGGGTTTGCCAGTCAATGCGCGTCGGGTGTTCGGATATCGCGTGCTGCGCCAGCGTACTGTTTCGAGCGGCGATAAAGGTCAGCTCAGTCGTCGCGATGCTTTTGAATTGCAATGCCTTAGGCAGACGCGTGGGTTTTGCGCCAAGGCTGACGTGTGCGCCGCCGGATTGTACGCGCGTGATCGCGGCCTCCGGATCACCTGTCTGCAAGTTGATCTCAATGCCGGGATGTCGGTCGCGCAACTTGGCTAGCAGCGCAAACAAAAAGCTGTGACTGGCAGTGACCGAGCCGTAAAGCGTGAGTTGACCGCTCAGGTGGCTGGCATCCTGAATCAATACCTGTTGCAGCTGTTCCCAGCGCGCTATCGCGTCCCGTGCATAGTCGCGAAAACGCATCCCGGCAGAGGTCAGCGCCACTTTGCGCTTGTCGCGTACAAACAACGGGCAACCGACGGTTTCTTCCAGTCGCAGAATGGCACGACTCAGCGTCGACGCACTGACGTGGCTCGCAGCAGCAGCGCGTCCGAAGTGTAGCGTTTCTGACAACGTCAGGAATTGTTGCAGGGCTCGCACGTCCATATACCTATTATTGCGTATAATGAAATACAAAAACGTATTTATTTCAATTTACGCACCATAAGCTTTGCCCTAAGCTGCTCGCCTTTGATTGTTTCCAGCACCGCGAGGAGAAACTGCGTGCAAATTTACTACGACAAGGACTGCGATCTGTCGCTGATCCAGAACAAGAAAGTCACCATCGTCGGCTATGGCTCGCAAGGCCATGCACACGCACTGAATCTGAAGGACAGCGGTGTCGATGTCACGGTCGGTTTGCGGGCTGGCTCAAGTTCGGTCGCCAAGGCTGAAAAGGCCGGACTGAAGGTTGCCGAAGTCCCGCAAGCGGTCGCCAGCGCGGACCTTGTCATGATGCTGACGCCGGACGAATTTCAGGCGTCGCTGTACCGCGATAGCATCGAGCCGAATTTAAAGCAGGGCGCCACACTCGCATTCGCGCATGGTTTCGCGATCCACTACAACCAGATCGTGCCACGCAGTGATCTTGATGTGGTGATGATTGCGCCGAAAGCACCCGGTCATACGGTGCGTAGCGAGTTTGTGAAAGGCGCCGGGATTCCGGACCTTGTCGCTATTGCCCAAGACGCCACTGGTAACGCCAAAGCGCTTGCGCTGTCGTATGCGAGCGGTATCGGTGGCGGTCGTACGGCGATCATCGAAACGTCGTTCAAGGACGAGACCGAGACTGACTTGTTCGGTGAGCAGGCGGTGTTGTGCGGCGGATGCGTGGAGCTCGTCAAGGCGGGGTTCGATACACTGGTCGAAGCCGGTTATGCCCCGGAGCTCGCCTACTTCGAGTGTCTGCATGAGCTCAAGCTGATTGTCGATCTGATGTTCGAAGGCGGGATTGCGAATATGAATTATTCGATCTCGAACAACGCTGAGTACGGCGAGTACGTGACCGGTCCACGCGTGATTAATGATGAGTCGCGCGCTGCCATGCGACAGGCGCTGAAGGACATTCAAACCGGTGAGTATGCCAAGCAGTTCATCGCCGAGGGCGCGATGAATTACCCGTCGATGACGGCGAATCGCAGGCTGAATGCAGCACACCTCATCGAGACGACGGGCGGTCGTTTACGTGACATGATGCCGTGGATTACGGCCAACAAGCTGGTCGATAAAGACGTCAACTAATTGCTCGTTCGTTGATACCTCGACGGCCGCCTGGCGCGGCCGTTTTTTTTGGTTGCACAAGGCCGTGGCGAACAACCGGGATCTTTTCTCGGTAGACTCTGACGTACCAAAGCAAAGACTGGCGGATCGATGGAAGCGTTACTGATTATTTTCGGGGAAATGTTGTTCGCCTTGCTCGCTCCGTTATTCATCATCGTGTTCGATGTGCTGGCTGCCATCGCCGCAACGCTGTTTGGCTGGTTGTCGCCCGCAGCTAGTTCGATCAGTGTCAGTCGGCGCACTGCGCGTCGTATCGGCGTTGTGCTGGGTGGTGTCGCTGCGGTACTAGTCGCCACAGTGTTTGCGATCAACACGTTCTTCTTCGATCAGGCCGCGCGCTTCGCACTCAATCGTATCGAGGCACGCACGGCGATTCAGATCGATTGCGAGTCGATCGAGGGTTCGCTGATCTCGGGTGCGCTTTCGGCAATCGACTGTGACATTCGTCGCAGCACGCACCCTCGAACAACGTTTGCGTTTGAACTGAATCGTATGGCGGTCGACGTTGATATGACTTCGTTGATCGGCAATGTCCGAGTCAATTCGGCAACGGTGAGTGGTGTGTCCGGCTGGTTACAGCGCCTGCCGCCGGAAGCGTCTAAGGATGAGCCCACGAAAGCGTTCCGGCCACGACGTGTTTTTGTCATCGATCAGCTCGATGTCGACACGGTCGACGTGACCACCATCGGCGTCAACAAGGACGGTCGGCCATTCGATCTGGACGTGCAGCTCGAGCAGTGGCAGAGCGCCCCTTTCCGCTCGGATGTAGCGTGGTTCGACATGCTGTTTCGATCGCGGCTGAACGGTACGCTGGCAGGTGCACCGTTACAGATTGAGACGCAGGAGCAGCAGGGCGGTCGCGTAACGCGGTGGCGCGCCAGCGCGCTGCCCATCGCAGAACTCGGAGCTGTCACCGGCGGTGCGCTGTCGTGGTTCAGCGCCGGCACTGTTGATATCGAAGTCTATGATGAGTGGTCACTGGATGACGGGACGGACATCGAGATGGACTGGCGATTGGAGCTTAGCGATGTCGAGATCGATGCACCCACCGGTACCAGCCTGCTGCGTCGCGCCGCAACAAAACCTTTGCGAGCGTTCATTAGTCGCTTCAGCGACAAAGTGCCATTTACGTTTAAGATGGTGCTCAACGAAAACCAGTTTGAGTTCCAGTCATCGCTGGCCGGTACGGGTTTCTGGGATAGCGTCGGTGAGTATGTTGATCGTCTGCTGGCTAAAGCCGGCGTCGAAATAGAAAGTGATACGCCAACCGGTACGATCCTGCGTGATTCGGCGATCGGCGTTTTGGATCGTGTACGCAAGCGACGCAATCCGGATGAAGAGCAGACGAATGACTAAGCCAATATTATCGACACGCCCGACAATCCGTCGTTGTCTATGGATATTGACGGTCGTTGCACTAGCGGCCTGTCAAACCCGGCCGCCGATCGAGTCCAGCAGCGACACGCGGCGCCTGACCTTGCTGTTCACGAATGATGTCGAGAGCGCATACGACCCGATTCCGGCGTTCTGGCTGGATGATATCGATACGATCGGCGGGATTGCCGAGCTCGCGGCGTTGATCGAGCAAAAACGCGCGACGGAGCCGGCGGTCTTTCTGTTCGACTCGGGCGATATCTTCACCGGCGCGCTGGCTAAGCTGACGCAGGGTGCATTAGCCTTCGAACTGATGGCGACGATGGGCTATGACGCGATGGCTATCGGTAATCACGAGTTCGAGTATGGTGTTGATGTGCTGGCATGGCAGAAGAACCGGGCGCCGTTTCCGGTGCTCGGCGCCAATATGTTCTACGCCGGTACCAATCATCCATTCGCTCAGGCGCATACGATTATTGAACGTGACGGGATTCGCGTCGGTGTCATCGGCATCATGGGACAGGATGCGCGCTCGGCGATCATCCCCTCGTATATCGCACCGCTGGATATCACTGATCCGGTCGCGGCCGTACAGCGATCCGTGGATGAGATCCGCGACGATGTCGACATCGTTGTGCTGCTGACGCATCAGGGCAAGACCGCGCCGATGCAGACGGATGCCGAAAGTGATCCGAGACTACAACGCGATATCAACGCGGATATCAGGCTGGCCGGCGCGGTCACAGGTGTCGATGTGTTGCTGGCGGGGCATGCGGATGCCGGCACACCGGACCCTGTCGTGCACCCGGACACGGGCACTTTAATCATGCAGACTTATGGACAAGGGACACACCTCGGGTTTCTGCAGCTCGATATCGACGCAGCGGGTCATATCGTTGGCCAGGATGGCAGGCTGCTGCCGGTGCTGTCCGACCAGCTCGCCCCGGCGCCAGCCGTAGCGGCCAAACTCGCCGACTATCGCGCTCGATTTCCGCAACTGCGCGAACGCGTTGGCAGTACGGCCGGACCCATGGTGCGACGCTACATTCAGGAGTCGACGATCGGGCATTTTTTCGCGGATGTGTTTCGCTCGGTCAGCGGAGCGGATATCGGGTTCGTGCACTCCGGCAGCCTGCGCAAGGACTTGCCTGCTGGTGATCTGCTCCGTGTCGATGTGCTCGATGCGTATCCGTTTGTCGATGATGTCGACGTCAAACGTCTAACCGGCACTCAGATTATTGAGTTGCTCGAACAATCGTTTTCGCTCGAGCGTGGTCTGCTACAAGTTTCTGGGCTGCGTATCCGTTACGATCTCGCACAGCCCGTTGGTCAGCGCGTGCTGACTGTGGCCTATCAGGGTCGACCACTCGAAGCGGAGCGGCGGTATACCGTGGCAGCACCGAGCTTCCTCGCTGAAGGCGGGGACTTATATACGACCTTCAGTGAGGTGCCGCTGGCAAGCACGCACGGCAAGGTATCCGACGTGGTACTCGATTACTGTCGATCGCAGTCTGTGATTGCGGTACCCGATCTGGGTCGACAACTGCCCGCACGTCTTGTCCCCTGAATTGATGACAGGGGGCTGACAATCCATGGCGTCGCCGGAGACGTCACCAATTTACGTCTCACCGGCACGGATACCGCTTCGTATGCTCGCCTCACCTTTCCACACAACGGTGAGCACCATGAAAACACTAATCAAGATTGCCGCGATCAGCGTTGGCTGGTTCGCATTCGGCAGCAGCCAGGCACAGACGATCAGCGACAGCACTAGCTGCCAAACATTCGGTGGTCAATGGAGTACCCAGACGGGTCAACCTGCGCGCTACGGTGTTTGTCACATCAGTAGCCGCGTGACGGTACCTATCGGTCAAACGCTGGCGCTCGCACCGAGCGTAGATTTACAGGTGAATTTTGGCGGCCGCTTGGTCAATCAGGGTCGGATCGATCTCCCCACCGCGGCATCGATTATTGTCTTCCAAGGTATCCTGCACAACGAGGGTACGCTAACGCTCGATAATCGCGCCTCGATACTTTACAACCGCGGTTGGATCTACAACTGGGGTGAGATCTTCAGCGAAGGTGACATCATGGTCAGCAACACGTTCGTTGATTCGAAGGGCGTACACGAGTGTTTCCAGAACTATGGCACGTTGCATCTGTTTGACGGTGGCAACCTGCATAGCAGAGGGTGTGTCGATACCCTCGGTAGTGGCACGTTGATCCTCGATCGTCAGTCGCATTTCAGAAACCGCCCCGGCGCGATGTTTCGCGGCGGGCAACGCGATGTGATCCATGGTCACTTCGAGAATTTGTATATTGCCTATGCGGAGCTGCGCAACGTGCGAGTGAGCGGGATAGGCAGGATTAGCAACGATGGCCGGATTCGGGTTGCGCTGGGTGACTTTGTGATTGAACCAGAGGGTACGGTAATCAACAGCGAAAACGGCACGATCGAGTTTGACAGCAGCACGCTGCGAGTCGATGGCTTGCTGCGCATGACCGGTGGCTTCTTGGACGATCGCTCGCTGCGCAATGTCCATGTCGGACGTAACGGCATGATCGTGTTGGAGAACGCTGCGCGAGCCTGGAATCTTGGCAATCCCATCGCCGTCGACAACCAGGGTGGTATTAGTGTCGGCTGTAAGTCGCATTGGCGGCCGACGCAAAGGCATAACGGTTATCCCGTTCAACTATCGATCTGCCCGCGTTATCCGATCAACCCATTCCCAAGACCGCTGCCTTGGCTGAATTGAACGAAGCAGCGCGCGGTGTGAGCCGCGCGCTGGTCGTTTGGGCATTGTGTTAGCACTTGCTACCATCTGCGTATCTGATCGAATGTTTGCGAGAATCGCTTGGCAGTAACACAGGCAGCACGATTAAGCCCGGAAGACTGGAGCAAGTACTGGCGGCAGCCTGCCATCACGACGTTCTCGCAGCAGTTTCCGGGCAATTACGACGGCGAAATCGCAGCGTTCTGGTCGCAACAGTTTGCTGACCTCGCCGATGGCAGCACCGTCATCGACCTGGCTACCGGTATTGGCGCTGTAGCGCTGCGGGCGGTTCGCGAGGCGGCCAAGCTGGGACGCGCCTGGACAGTGCGTGGTGTCGATTACGCCGACATCCGACCGACGACGGATTTGTCGGATCTCCCGGACGTCCAACTAGATCTCGGTGTCATCGAATTCATCGGCAAGACCAATATCGAAGCGACGGGTTTAGCGGATGCCAATGCCGATTTGATTGTCAGCCAATACGGATTCGAATATAGCGATGTCGAGCGGGCGGCTCATGAGGCTTACCGTTTGCTGAAGCCCGGCGGACGCATCGCTCTTATTGCTCACCACGCACAATCCGGGGTGATGCAGGAGTCCGCCGAAGGGCTATCGCAGATGCAGTTCATGATGCACAAGGAACAGCTCGATCAACGGGTCGAAGCCGTCATTCGTGCCGCAGATCAGGCTTCGGATGCAGGTGACAAGCGGTGGGTCGTCGCACGCAAGAAACTCAACTCGACGTTGCGACGCCTGCAGGCGAGAGCCGCCAAAGCGGCTGAGCCACGCGGATTCATAAACAGCGTCGCCCCCAGTTTTGTCCATGCTATTGAGGGGCTCGCCGCTAAAAATGCACAAATGCGGCTACAGCACGTTGCGCGCATGCGCGACGAAGTCCGTGCTTATCAGGAACGGATGGCGGACCTGCGCTCAGCCGCGTTGGATCAAGCCGGTTGCGATACGCTCTGTGAGGCACTGAAACAGGCGGGTTTTGAACAGCTCGAGCGCGGTATGCTTCACTATGGTGCGCAGCAGATTCTGATGGGCTGGACAGTGACAGCGGTACGTCTGCGGCGTCACGCATGAGATAGACGTTTGGTCTGTGTCAGTGTTAACTAATAGCCAAACAACTGAGAACATCTGGTCAAAAGGGGTAATGGCATGAATATTTATAAGAAGTTAATCATGGCAGGTGCGCTGGTTTCGGTGACGTCACTCGCATACGCCGCCGACGAACCCGAGATTCCTAAGTGTGACAAAACCTACGGCAGCCTCGCGATTCGCGAACCAGAAAACAACTGGTGGCGACGCTATGAACTGGAAAATCCAGAAGCGCTGATCAAGTACTACGTCAACGAGTCCGGCTGTTTTACGATGGTCGATCGCGGCGAAGGTCTCGAGATGGGCATGAGTGAGCGCGACCTTGCTGCCGCTGGCGAGCTACAGGTGCAATCCAATATGGGTGGCGGACAATTGCTGGCCGCGGACTATTTTCTGGTACCGGATCTGATCACCGATGATGAAGATAGCGGTGGTAGCGGTCTGGCGGGTGCCATCGGGGGACGTGTTGGCGGCCGCGTTGGTGGTTTGCTGGGTGGACTAAAGTCCAAAAAGCTCGAGGCTGACACCATTCTGACACTCGTTAATTCCCGTACTGGTGTTCAAGAGCTCACCGCGCGTGGTGAGGCGAGCAAACGTGATATCTCTCTGGGGCTCGGTGGCCTGCTTGGCGTGGCTGGGGGCTACACGAGTTATCAGGACACCGAAATCGGGCGTGTTGTTGCGGTGGCTTATGCGACGGCCTATACCGAGCTCGTTGAAAAGGTGAAAGCCAGCGGTGGTGCGAGCAGCGCGGCGCCCGTGGAGTCCTACGTGATGGCCATCGATACGGATATGTATCAGCAACCGGCGCGTGGCGATACGGTACGCAGTCTGCGCTCTGGCATGCGCGTGTTCCCTACCGGTGAACGCGATGGTGCGTTCCTGCAGGTCAAGGACAAGTTCGGCACCGAAGGCTGGGTTTCTGTTGAGGACCTTCAGTAGTAGCAGACTCGCCTTGGCGGCGCGCGTCAGTCATCTGAACGGCGCGTGTTGTCCAAGCGCATCTCGACCACGTTCGGTTTAAAGCCGAATTTCTCGTAAGCAGAGATTGCCCCCGTGTTGGCGGCATACACATCCAGGTAGCAGTCGGGAATACCCCGCGCTAACGCCCACTCGACCAGTCGCGTCAGGATGCGCTGGTTGAGCCCCTGCCGCCGCGCGGCGGGGGCCACGTACATGAATCCCAGGTAGGCATGACGGTCGTGCACGAAACAGGGCTCCGACGCGATGATTTTGACGTAACCGCTCGCCACGATTGTGCCGTCAGCTTCTGCGACGATCACACAGGCATCCGTCGATTCGATCAGTGCGGCAAGGTCGTAGTAGGTGACATCCGCGTCGCGAATCATCGGGTTGAACGGACGTTCGGCCTGAACAACGCCTTGCTCAAACTCCTTGAGGACCGGCAGATCTGCAAGCGTCGCTTCACGAAAAATAATATCTGTCATGATGCATCGACTCGGTTGGAGATTGTCTCGACGGGCATTTCGAGCAGGCTTAAGTCCGAGGCTTCATAAACGACCAGCCCGTGTTGCGCTGGCCTGCGCTTTTTTAAGTCCCAGCAATGTTGTGCCTGCTGTTGTGACAGCGTGGGATTGGCGTCTCGAATGTCGCGCAGATATTGCAGGTAGTTGTTGCAGACATCGATATCGCGTCGTGCTCGGGGTTGTTGTCTCGCGCGATCGATTTGATACCACGCGTCAACGGCGTCCGCTAGCGTGAGCCCTGTGTGCTCCTTTACCCAGCGCATGAACTCGCTGTGACAGACGAAGCGATCGCCAATAGTCTTTTTGAAAAACCCGCGCATGTTAGGGCCAAACGAGATGTTGTCAGTGATGGGCGTTGTCGGCGTCAGAGTCTCCTTGGCCCAATTGAAGCGACTGGTCGGTCGCTTTTTCGGTCGCTTTTTCGGCTCACGACCACCGAGTCCGGTTGCGACACGTTCTCGTAGCATCGCTTTGCTACCGTCGGCAGGTAGGTCTAATCGCTCGCAGAATGTCTTTAGTAACTCAACAGACCAATACCAGCGCTGAAACTCGCACTCCGTTTCAACGGTGGTGACGTCCGGCCGCCAGTCATCGTCCATCGTCGTCACTACTTTTACCGATTCGCTGAGCTACTCATCACGGACCGCCAGACGCTGTTTGCGACGCTGTTCCGCCTGCTTGAAACGCTTTCGTTCAACATCGGTTGTCGGCTCCAGCGCCGGAACTGCAGTCGGTTTGCCGTCTTCGTCGAGCGCAACAAAGGTCAGGTAAGCGGAAACGACATGGCGGTCGCGGCCGGTGCGACTATTCTCGGCGGTCACGCGCACACCGATCTCCATCGAAGAGCGCCAGGATCGATTAACCGCTGCCTTGATAATCAGCGTATCGCCAGAGCGCGCTGCGGCGAGAAACTGAAAACTATCGACAGCGGCTGTCACACAGGCGTGTCCGCTGTGTCGCTCCGCGACGATCAGTGCAGTGCGGTCGCAAAGACTCATCACCAGCCCGCCGAAGACGGTGTACTTCGAGTTCAGGTCGTTGGGAAACACCTTATAGACGTTTTGTTCGACCGCTGACTCGGCGACGGTTTTTTCGAGCAAGGATCACCTTCCTTTCGCGATTTGAGCGCTTCAGATGCTGCATCAAACACGCTCGAAGCGCCAGTCTCATTGGTCACCTGGCCCGACTCCGCGCTAAGCTCTCGGCTTGATGAGACAGGCATGGGAAGTAAAGATGCGAGAGGCTTTTATCTGTGATTACCTGCGCACGCCGATCGGGCGATTCGGTGGTGCGCTGGCGCCTGTGCGTCCCGACGACCTGCTCGCGCAGTTAATACGCTCGCTACTTGCGCGTCATCCCGATCTCGATCCGGCGCAAATCGGTGATGTCATCGTCGGCTGCGCCAACCAGGCTGGAGAAGACAACCGCAACATCGCGCGGATGGCGCTGCTGCTCGCTGGGCTGCCTGTCAGTGTGCCCGGCGTGACGGTCAACCGGTTATGCGGGTCGGGTATGCAAGCCGTGATTTACGCGGCTCAGGCAGTCGCTGCGGGGGATATGGATATCGCATTGGCCGGCGGCGTCGAGAGTATGTCGCGTGCCCCGTTCGTAACGGCGAAAGCGCCGCAGGCCTGGTCGCGACAGGTAGAAACCTATGACACAACCATCGGCTGGCGCTTCGTTAATCCCTTGCTGAAGGCGCAATACGGCGTGGACGCGATGCCTGAAACTGCGGAGAACGTAGCAGCCGACTACGATATCAGTCGCGCCGACCAGGACGCTTTCGCGCTCAATTCGCAGCAAAAAGCAGCGCGGGCCGTTGCCAGTGGACGACTCGCCCGCGAGATCACCTCGGTCAGCGTGCCGAGGCGTAAGTCGGCGGATATTGTCGTTAACGAGGACGAACATCCAAGACCCGACACCAGTCTCGACGCACTGTCGCGGTTGGCGACACCGTTTCGAGATCCGGGAACGGTGACCGCTGGGAACGCGTCAGGAGTGAATGATGGTGCGGCTGCGTTGTTGATCGCGTCCGGCGATGCCGTTAAGTCATTTGGCTTGACGCCGTTAGCACGCGTCGTTTCCAGTCAGACGGTCGGGGTCGAGCCCCGCGTGATGGGTATTGGTCCACTGCCCGCGAGCGAGGCGTTGCTAGGACGCCAGGGACTGTCCGTGGATGACGTGGCGGTGCTCGAAATCAACGAGGCGTTTGCGGCACAAAGTCTGGCCGTCACACGCGGTTTGCAGCTGGATGATGCCGATGAACGGGTCAACCCGCATGGCGGTGCCATCGCACTCGGACACCCGCTGGGTATGTCCGGTGCGCGCATCGCCGGCAGTGTGGCGCTGGATCTGTCGGATGGTGTGGGACAACACGGTCTCGCGGCCATGTGCATCGGGGTCGGGCAGGGCATCGCACTGCTACTTGAGCGGGCATAATACGGGGCCCGCGAGGTAACTCCGGGCAGCCAGTTATGCTAGGCTTCGGCTCGTTTGGAGCGGAGTCATCTCCGTTGTTCTGGCCGTCTCACGGGAGCAGATGCTGGTGAGCAATTTCGTTGCAGGTGTGTTCGGGTCCTCGCCCGTTGGTCGACTCGAAGAGCATGCCAATCTGGTGCACAAGTGTGCACGCACACTGACCGATTTTTTTGCGGCAGTCTCAGAATTGGACTGGGATGCGGCGCAGCAAGCCCGCGACCAAATTACAAGCCTTGAAAACGAGGCGGATGAAGTTAAAAAGCAGATCCGCAAGCACCTGCCGCGCAGCTTGTTTATGCCGGTACCGCGGCAGGATTTGCTGGAGCTGTTGCTGGTACAGGACAAGATCGCTAACCGGTCGAAGGATGTCTCCGGCATCGTGATCGGACGTCGCCTGGAGATACCGCCGCCATTGATCGCCAGTTTTCTGGACTTTGTGAGTCGTTGTGTGGATGCGACCAAGCAAGCGCGCAAGAGCGTGCGAGAACTCGACGAGTTGTATACGTCCGGTTTCCGAGGCGCCGAGGCGGATCTCGTGATCGAGATGATTGAGAAGCTCGATAGTATCGAGACCGAGACTGACGACCTCGAGGCGCAGCTCCGCAGCGAACTCTTTTTGCTGGAAAAAGACCTGAATCCGGTCGATGTCATATTTCTTTATCAAACGATCGGTAAACTCGGTGAGGTTGCGGACATGGCTGAGCGCGTCGGACGCCGGCTCGAGCTGCTGCTGGCGCGTTAACGACAAGAACAAACGAATTCAGCGATGGATGCAGTACTAATCTATATCGGCCTGGCGGCGATATTCGGCATATTCATGGCCTGGGGTATCGGGGCGAACGATGTCGCCAATGCCATGGCCACGTCGGTCGGATCGAAGGCGCTTACGATCAAGCAAGCGATTCTTGTCGCGGCCATCTTTGAGTTTCTTGGTGCTGTGTTGGCGGGTGGCGAAGTGACCTCCACCATTCGCAAGGGTATTGTCGATACCAGTTTGCTCGACAGCCAGCCAGAACTACTGATCTACGGCATGCTGGCTGCATTGTTGTCGGCGGGCACCTGGCTGCTGATCGCCTCCGCCAAAGGCTGGCCGGTGTCAACGACGCATTCAATTGTCGGCGCCATCGTCGGATTCGCAGCCGTCGGTATCGGTATGGACGCGGTGCAATGGGGCAAGGTCGGTGGCATTGTCGCGAGCTGGGTCATATCACCATTGACCGCCGGGTTTATTGCGTTTCTGATTTATAACAGTGTCATCAGTCTCATTCTGAGTCGCGAGGATCCGCTGGCACGCGCACGCCGTTACGTGCCGGTCTATATTTTCCTGGCCGCCTTCACGAAGACACTGGTCACGATTCTGAAGGGACTCAAGCATGTCGGTCTGACGTTGTCGATTCAACAAAGATATCTACTTGCCGGCGGTATCGCGGTCGCAATTTCCATCGGCGGTGCGTTATATATCCGTCGTATTCAGCCAGACCCGAAGGCGGACAAGAAACAACACTTCCATACCGTCGAGCGCGTGTTTGCCGTGTTGATGGTGGTGACAGCCTGCGGGATGGCGTTCGCGCACGGCTCCAATGATGTTGCCAACGCGATTGGACCGCTCGCAGCGGTTATTGCGGTTGCGCAAAGTGGTGTCGTGGCGGCTAAATCTGCGACACCCATCTGGGTGTTGTTGCTCGGCGGTGTGGGCATCGTGATCGGTCTCGCGACCTATGGCGTGCGTGTGATTGCGACCGTTGGTGAGAAGATCACGCATTTGACGCCAAGTCGTGGCTTCGCCGCGGAACTCGCTGCGGCAACGACTATTGTCATCGCGTCCGGCACCGGCATACCGATTTCAACGACGCATACGCTGGTGGGGGCTGTCCTGGGAGTGGGTCTGGCGCGCGGCATCGATGCGATCGACTTGGGTGTCGTCAAGCGCATCTTCGTCTCCTGGGTTGTCACGATCCCGGCCGGCGCTGTACTCGCGATTCTATTCTTCACAATATTCCGCTATACATTGCCTTAGCGAGCTCCGGCAACGCGGCTAGTTCAGCTCGTCGTCTTTCCAGTATTTTGTACCCTTGACCGTCGCCTGCAACGCGAGGCCACTCTCCGTCATTTGATAAACGGTCACGCCATCGAGGATCGCCTCGGCGCCGGCGGCTGCGCCCTGTTCGCTCGCCTTGGCGGCGGCATCTGCCTGGCCGCCAAACGACCAGCCTTTATTGACGAAGTCATTCAGCGTGTCCCGATCGTGGAATACGAAGATGACGCGGTAATCTTTGACGCCAGCGCCGAGACCAATCCCGACTTCGCCCATTTTCATGAAAGTCTCTGCGCCGCTGGCCTGATCCCGAATCAAACCGTAGCCACCAGCAAAACTCGCGAGTATCAGGTTGACGTTGGCGTTGCTGAACACGCCGTAGCCGGGCGCATTGGCAATCTCTGAGCGTGCGCTCGATTTTTCTGCGTACAGCTTTTGCAGTACGTCGTCGCGCATCTCGCGAATAGCGGTGCGTTGCTGATCCGGTGTGCCGCGCGGTGTCATGCAGGCTGCCAGTAGTGCTGTCAGTCCGATAAGCGCCAGTCTTCGAGTCATGATCGAGCTCCTGGGAAAAGAATGGATTCGTTAGTCTTTGTTGATTGTTGCAGTGCCATCCAGACCTTCGATCAAGGTAAACCGCAACGCAATCGCTGCCAGTGCAAGGATCAGGATGGCGGAGGCTTCGAACAATATCGTCTCTGGTGCCATGTCCTTGCTTTGCAGCACCACGAGTCGGGATAACGCCGTGATGGCAATAAAAATCGGGTAGATGACCGGGATGGCGTGACTGCGATAGAACACACCGACCATCGAAATCACTTCTGTGTAGAGGAACAAGAGCAGGATATCGGCGATCTCGATCGTCTGGTTTTTCCAGACGACACCGAGCTCGATACCAACGGCGCCGACTGTCAGCATGACGATCAGAACGAGGATGACTTTTTCGATACCGGAGATCAGGCTCGATACCGACAGTTGTCTATTGCTTGGCATGCGCTGCTCCTTACGCAGGGTTCCTGGCTGTCCCCTCAAGGCCTGCGATTGTCCCGTCGCGACACCTGATATTCGTTCTAAAAAAGTTATCAATCAATTTAAATAATTGAATTTTTATTAAAAATCGTCGGCACCTAAACTATAGCCTAATCGTTAAGCATTGCATTGTGCAAAGGGAAGTTATGCAAGCTGAAAGCCCCAACTTGCAGGTTGTCACCGGTGAAAAGGCCGCACTCGCGGACCCGGTCCGGCTTGCGGTTTCGTTGCCCGCTTCGACCGACGTCGAACAGGCAGTGAACGCAGTGCTTGCGGCCGCCGAAGCGCACCTGCGGATCACCTTTTCAGGCTCTCAGTCCCTAACGACCAACCCGGATCTGATGATCGATCAGAGCCTGTCGGCGCCGTCATTCGTCATGACCCCGATTCGTTCATTGCGAGGCGTTCGCAAGAGTCCCGTTTCGCCCTTCGATGTGTTGGTCGTTGCGCGTCCGAGCAGTATCGATATCGATGCCGTGCCGACGCTGGATGCTGCTGCCTATCTGGCGCGACGTTTTGGTCGCGACCGGATCATTGTTCTCGCGAAAGATCCGATTGCGTTGGCACGTCTGCCAGAGGCACCGGCACTGCCCGGAGGGTTGTCGGTTGAGCACATGACGCTGGCCGGATTCACGCAGCGACTCATCGGGGGGCACGCGCCGCGTGCTGTCGTGGCCACTGCCACCGGAATGCAGCAAGCGGTCGCGGATGTGCTGGCGAGTCTCGCTGGAACCGACGATCTGACATCGACCTTTATTCATGATGGTGCATTGCGAGTGAGTGCGGCTGGCGCTCATTCCCGCAGCCACCTGAGTGGCTTGATACCGGCGTTGATTACATTGCTTGCTTTACGTATCGAGTCCGATGCAGCTAGGTTCCTGGAACTCGCCTGGCTGCATTCTTTGGAAGACGGATTGGCCACGGACGGCCATCTCTCCGTGCAATCCCACACCAC
>ERZ1740062.296-NODE-296-length-33224-cov-14.918629_pt1 | contig 33224 bp, 25 predicted proteins | sample MGYA00581741_ERZ1740062 | MGnify/ENA primary metagenome ERZ1740062 (study PRJEB43018, sample SAMN04849747) | marine metagenome | isolation source: floating plastic debris | place: Pacific Ocean | collected 2008-09-01 | study: EMG produced TPA metagenomics...
AGCTTTTCCTTGTGCATCACCTATTTTTTCTATTAATTCCAAAGATTGTTTGTAGAGTGCGATCGCTTCTTCTACATTTCCCTGTTGAGCGTAAATTATAGCAAGACAGTGTAGGGAAGCAGCTTTTCCTTGTGCATCACCTATTTTTTCATATAAGTCCAAAGATTGATTGTAGAGTGCGATCGCTTCTTCTACATTTCCCTGTTGAGCGTAAATTATAGCAAGTTGATGTAGGGAAGCAGCTTTTCCTTGTGCATCACCTATTTTTTCAGTTATCTCTAAAGATTGATTGTAGAGTGCGATCGCTTCATCTACTTTTCCCTGTTGAGCGTAAATTCCTGCAGAGTTATGAATAATGGTTGCTTTTGCTCCTTCATCTTCCTGGGGACAAAGTTCTAATGCTTTTTGATAATGAATATTAGCTAATTCCACATCTCCTAATTCTGCTTCTGAGCGTGCGATGCAATGTAAAACGCGATAGTCTTCTGTAATATCTAGGGTTGATTTACAAAGTTTTACTGCTTCTCGGAACCGACTTTGATTTTTCCAGTAACTTGCTATTATGTCTGCTAAATTACCAGCAATTTCTGTTTCTTTCCCTAGCAAAGCTAAGCGATGAATTTCTAATCTTTGTTCTTCTGTAGACGTTTCTGAATTTTCCCACCATAAGCGATATAAAACTTGGGAAGCAGTTTTAAAGATTTCGCGATTGCTTCCTTTAGTCGCAATGACTGTGATGTCATTATCTGCGGGTAAGTCCGGATTTAATTTCTTTAAAGGTAAAATTCTCGGTACTCGTAGTGATTGATCGGGACTAACTTCTAATAATCCCAAGGCTACCGCTTTATTTATGTATTTATCTAAATTAGATTTATCTAAACCTAAATTATTAATACCTTCACAAACAACTTCTAAAGCTTCCCTGGGTACGGGTAACTCAAACACCAAACCCCGTTGCAGCATTGCCTGCATGGTACGATCCATTTGCTGCAACAGTTGTTTTGCTAAAACTTGTTCTCGTAATTCTACAGGATCGGTTTCCAGTCGATTTAAAATTTCTGCAACATCAATATTAGATTGCAATACTTTATCCAACCATTCCAATAAGCGGGGATTACCATCTGCTAATCTTTGTGCTTTTGCTGTTAACGTCTCATCTACCTGAGATTTTCCTTGATTATCTCTATTCTCTAGATTAAAGGTATCTATATTAAAAGTATCTAGATTAAAAGCAGTGAGACGACTAAGCTTTTTTCGCAAGTCTGCACCCCGCATTCCTTCTAGGGGTTGCTTATAGAATTTTTGGTAGAAACCCTGTACATCATTTGATTCAAAGTCATAACGACTGGTAATGATTATCCGATGGGGTGCGTAAGTTTGATTAATTGCCCACACTAAAGATGATAATACCCTAGCTGCTTCTGGTTTTAATATATAAGTATCATTGCGGGGTTCTAAGTTGTTTTCAAAGTCGTCAAATATTAGTAAAAAAGGATTAATTAAAGAAGAATCTCCGTTTTCTTGTAACCAACCAAAAACCCTTTTTAAGCGAAATTTTAATTCTTCATCTGGATTTTGCAGGGTTTCTCGCAAGTCTGGATTATCTAACTTCTCCGTCAAACCTTTGACTAAACTTGCTTCATCAATTCTTCCAACCAAAACAACACGCTGAAAATTATTGCTTAACCTGTCACACAGTCTTGCAGCTAAACTACTTTTACCCAATCCTCCCATTCCATGAATTAACACCCCAATTTCTTCAGATGAGGGATTAAGTAAAACTCTCAAACAATCTTGTAACTGTCGTCTTCTACCGACAAAACTTTCTCTGGTGGGTACTTTGACCTTACCCGCAGGATCTAAAAATTCACTACTAAAAGAACGGGGTGGTGCTGGTTTCCTTCCCCTAGTTCGTAGAGATGTAACCAAGTTCCCCGGTAAAGTACCTCTAACATATAGCCGTAATAAATGCCAGTCTTGCGCTTTATTCTTAATTAAAGCCTGATAAGTCAAAACCAAAGCTTCACTTAACCGTTTTCCCCCAGATAATTCCTTATATAAAGTCTCAGCAGCAGCAGTTGCATCGGTTTCTAAAACCTCTTTTCCCCAGCCCAAAACAGCTGTTGCACCTTTATCAAGCAAAGATTCCGCCATTGAGGGTACTGTACCAGAATTAGCTGCTTGCCCAGTGTGACAACCGGAAAGGAAAATTAATTTGGGTAGCTGAAATTGTAATTCTGTAGCGATATCATCAGCAGTGGAATATACAGCTTCACCGGTTGTCGATTCTGTAATAAAAACCGGTGTTCCATCTTCCTTTATTGTCCCATGACCGGTAAGATGCAAAACATCAAAATACTGCTTATCATCTTCTTCTCCGTATTCTTTCCCGTATTCTTTCCCATAATCCTCTACTAAATATCCCAACTCCTCCAAACAACCGCTTTCCTCCACCGTCAAAGATAAAGGTTGTCGCGCTGTCACCTGCAAAATCCTAGCTTCTTCCTGCTCAAAATCCAGTACAGGTTTGACATTCAAAGGAGAAGTAGCCATAAACAGCATTTGCAAAGCTCGATTTTCCGGTTGTGATGCGATCGATAATCGCTTTACCGTATCTGAAGATACCCAACGTACCGGAATTACCCCAGGTTTTCTTTCTACCAGAAAAGACTTCCCTTGGATTTTTAGGGGTTAATTTGGATTTTTAGGGGTTAATTTGGATTTTTAGGGGTTAATTTGGATTTTTAGGGGTTTAGCAATGCTAAACCCCTACGGTATTACTCAAACTTGAGCAGTTTCCGTTGAAGCAATCTGACTAGGATTTGATTCTGGATTATTTCTCACTGCACGAAACATCCCAAATCTGCAAAGACCTGCACCAAAAGCTAAACGCATCAATAGTAGGGTCGGTACTTCCCGCAGAGACTTGATTAAACCAGATATACCAAAACGTACTAAACCAGCTGGTCTAGCTACCCCTTGCCAGATAGAATCTAACCAAGAAGGAAGTGTTTCCCCGGTCCAGTCTGCGGTTACTACTTCTCCCTCTACAAATCCTGTCTCTCCTAAAAGCTCAGAAAAACCCTCAATACTGGAGAAAGCTGGATGAGACCATTGGTCAAGTAGCTGCTTCATCACCGCTTTTTCCCAAAAATTCAAAGGTTTCTGACGGTCGTCTCTCTGATTCCAATCAGCAACAACTAATATTCCACCAGGTTTTAATACCCTGATTAATTCTCTAGCAAAAACCGCTTTATCAGGCATATGGGGTCCGGCTTCAATTGACCATACCACATCAAAACTACCATCGGGAAAAGAAAGTGCCATTGCATCATCTACCTGAAATTCTGCACTCACTCCCGTTGGTGTCAACTCTTGAGCTCGTTTTACCTGTTGAGGACTAATAGTAACCCCAGTGACTGCAAAACCGTAATCCTTGGCTAAAATACGACTGCTACCACCAATTCCGCAACCCACGTCTAAGACTGTAGTACCTGGGGACATTTGATCTAAACCACCCCAACGTACCATCTCATGGACAAAATCAGATTTTGCAACTAAAAAATCCTTCCGAACCGGAGGAGAACCGTAATGACCCAAGTGAATATGTTCTCCCCAATAAAACTCCAAAATACCGTCATCCGTCCACTCATCATAGGAATTAGCTACCGAGTCAGAGGACTGATAGCGACGAGCTGTAACTAGATATAATGCGATCGCCAGTATAAGTATTGCAAAGATAATTGCTAAGGTAGAAAGGAGCAAATTCATGAAAATTAAATATTAATATTTCTTAATAATTTTATCTTATTCTTGGAATGCCAGTTTCAGTTTTTATAAAAGTAGTAATAGGTTAAGAATCCAACTAGGTAATACCGCACATATCAATTAAATATGAATTAAATATCAATTAAAAAAAATTATTTTAAAGGTTTAGCAGTAATATTCCCCTGCTCAATCTGCTTTCTAATTTCTTCACTAAATATAATTTGACTTGTTCTACTAGGAATCACCCTAGCTAAACTAGACTTATCATCCACATCAATAATTTTAACTCGACCCAAAGGTAACTTTAATGTGCGAACGACCTCTCCTGTTTGGGGGTCTCTAAACACCTTAGTTTTTTCCTCAATAACTAAATTCATTCCTTCTCTATAACCATGTATTTTTCCGTGGTTAAGAACGATGAAATTTCCAAAGGTACCAACAACAAGACTATAGTTACTATTTAATGACCTTAATACAGATACAAAATGGTCACGATTAGCATTTAATGTACTAACAAGTTTATTAATGGCTTCTTTTGTTGCTAAAGTCATTAACTTCCCTTCATTTGTCATTGAAGAAGAAAAAAATTCCTGTTGCTGGTTAGAATTGATAGTTAATTTAAAATTAGTTCCCCTTTGGTCACTAATATCATTCAGATATTCATTGCTACTATTAACAGTATTAGTATAATTTTTATTATTACTTAATTCCAGGGCTAATTTAGGCGATCGCAAACTATTATCACGAGAAGTAGATTTACCATTTTCTGGGAAAAAGCTAACTATTTCTCCTGTAGCAGTATTAATAATTCGGATAGCTAGTTCTACATCAGCATTTCTATTAATAATTGTTTTACCAAAGCCTAAAAATCCTCCTTTAGATGTACTATTACTAATATCATATTGAGTCAAAGTTCCTATTAATACAGCTTCAATACCCAATTTTTGACGAATTTGACATAAATCAAAGTTGGGTTTAATTTGAGTCCTATCAACCACGATAAAATTATTGTCTTTTGCTAACTTACTGGCGACAATATCTGCAATTCTCTTGACTTCCTCGACATTATTAGATATTAATCTACCATTTAAACTAGTAGCAGAAATTGTAAAGTCGGTAACGGCAATTCTCAGCTTTTTCGTTGCAAATCTAGAAGAAATAGAGCAATTTTTTTTTGTATTATTGGAATCTGCTTTTAGCTCTTGAGCATTCACAGAATAAATATATCTAGTTTCAATAATTAAAGTAAATAGCGAAGCAAAAATAGATAAAGTAGCGCAACGCACAAAATAGCAATTCATCAATTTCCCCTCTGTAACTGAATTTTGGGTAAGCAGATAATTTTGTTGCCCAAATTTCAAATTGGACCTGTATACTGAAATCAACTATTGAGTATTACAAATATTTTACGAGTTTCGCCGGATATAAATATATATTTTATGTATCAATTTTTATAGTAACAAATAGTAGAAAATATCTAGTAGTTTACCCAGCGAACTTTGCGTGGTTCTTCGTGAAAAGAAAAAGTTGTTTCTCCCTCTGCTTCCTCCGCTTCCTCTGCTTCCCCTGCCTGCCTTTACCCGGCAATTTTGGCTTGGTTGAGTACTAGTTATACGCAACACAGTTATACGCAACACTTTGAGATTGCTTTGCTGTCGCTCGCAATGACACAAATAATTTTGCACACCCACTTAATCGCTTAACCCGGGAGCATCTCATTCCTGGAAAGATAATTGCTGTGAGGAAGTTACAATGATGTTTTGAAATCCGCCACAGCTAAATCAACAAAAGCTCTGACTTTGGGTGTCATGTAACGACTAGAGGTAAAAATTGCACAGACGGGTACGGGTACTCTTTCCCAATCTTTGAGTATTTGAGTAAGTCTTCCCTGGGAAACTAATGGTGCTGCCTGAAAATGCGGTAATAAAGCAATACCTAGTCCGTCTGCTGCTAAGTCTCTAGCTGCCAAATTATTGTTAATGATACATAGCGCTTCTCCAGTTATCTCTTGTCTTTGTTTACCCTTCACTAATAACCAGACAGGTTTATCTCTGGGAGAAAACATAATCAGTGAATGCTCGGATAAAGCTTGTAAAGATTCGGGTTCTCCCCTTGCATGAATGTAGGCATAACTCGCGTACAAACCATAGCGAATGTAGCCCAAAGGACGAACGGATAACTCCGAATCTACTAATGGTCCTACCCGAATGGCAACATCAATACCTTCGTGAATCACATCTACTATACGGTTGGAAAAATCTGCTTCCACCTGCACTTGAGGATATCGTTTGAGATATTCCGATATCCAACGATTGACTCGCATTAACCCAAACTCCGTTCCTGTAGTTACTTTAAGCAGTCCGCGAGGTTCCCCATGAGCTTGAGCAATACTGGCTTCTGTCTCTTCCAATGCATTCAAAATACCGCAAGCTCGCTCGTACAAGTCGCGACCAATTTCAGTAATGCTTATACGTCGGGTTGAGCGTTTTAGGAGTTGCACACCTAAGCGTTTTTCTAAGCGACTGACGACTCGGCTTATGTGTGCTTTGTCTTTATTGAGCATTTCACCTGCTGCGGTAAAGCTTCCAGCATCAATTACAGCGCGGAAAATGTCCAGGGACTCAAGGTCGATTGTTGATTTCATAGTCAACAGTCTATTGCACTTATGGGTATTTATCAATCCAAGAAAACTAGATAAAGTTTAGTCATGGATGCACAAACAACATTCCAACCGAAAGAATTTAAAGAAAAAGAGGTTGTTATGAGCGAACAACAACAACCATTCTACAAATTGCTTACTAAAACAATACAAACTTATGGAGAAATTGAGATGAAAGCATTAACTAACATTCAAACAGTACAAAAGTTTCTAGAAGCACAATACACGGGAAATTTTGACCGCGCTTTTCAATCCTACGCTCAACCTAATTTTCAATGGATTGTCGGTAGTGGTGGTAATGAAATCTTACGAGCAGCAATTCCTTGGGCTGGTTACACCCATAAAGGTAAAGAAGGCTACATAAGATTGACGACGCTATTGTTTTCAGAATTTGAAGCACTTGAGTTTGAACCAAAACGCTATAACGATGCTGGTGAAAGTGTATTTGTCGAAGGTCACTTTACCTTCCGGCATCGTCAAACTGGGAAAATTGCCGATAGTGACTGGATTGCTCGCTTCGATATGCAAGATGGTCTAATTGCAGGTGGTCAATTTTACGAAAATACTGCTGGTGTTGCATTAGCCCGTAAAGCTGCATAAATTACATCTCTTTCAATAGTTACATAAATTAGAAAAAGGAAAATACCATGAAAAACGCAACAATTGATTTAACAGGTAAGGTTGCATTGGTTACTGGAGGTACGCGAGGTATCGGTCGAGCCATTGTAGAAGATTTAGTAAATCATGGCGCAACAGTTGCTTTTAACTATGTTAACAGCGCTGATAAAGCCAGGGAATTAGAACAAGATATGAGTAGCAAGTCTAAAGTAAAAGGATTTCAGTCAGATATTTCCGATATAGTCCATTTGGATGAGCTTGTTAATTCGTTAAAAGCTGAATTTGGTTCTATCGAGATTTTAGTAAATAATGCTGGTAGCTTTCTCAGTAAGCCCTTTGAGGAGATAACTGAATCCGAATACGATTGGCTGTTTGCAACTAATGTCAAGGGTCAGTTTTTCCTCACCCAGAAACTACTTCCGCTATTAAACGACAATGGACGCATCATTAATATGTCATCAGGAAGTACAAAGCATCACGTTCCTCAAACAAGTGTATATGCTGCAACTAAAGGAGCAGTCGAACAATTTACTCGAATGTGGTCAAAAGAGTTAGCTCCCCGCAATATTACGGTAAATAGCATTCTACCCGGTTACACCGCTACCGATTGGGTTGACTATGTACCCTCCGAGCAAAAAGAATCGATGGCAAATCAAGCAGCATTAGGTCGTCTTGGCTCTTCTGAAGATATCTCGCAAGCAGTTCTATTTCTCGCTTCTGACTTAAGTAGATGGGTTACCGGTCAACAAATTGCTGTTGATGGTGGACTCTAAGAGCAGAAAAATCAGAAATTTAGACAGAAATTCAAAAATTTACAGGAGAAGTAAAATGAAAATTGGAATTATTAACGCAGGTAATATTGGTCGTACATTAGCAAAATCATGGTTGAAAGCAGGTCATCAACTCAAATTAGCCAAAGCAGGAGACCAAACTAAATTAGAGAATTTTCTGAAAACAGTTGATGGTGCAAGCAAAGGTACAGTCAAAGAAGCAGCAGAATTTGGAGATGTGGCTCTATTCTCCGTGTACTGGGGTAATCTAGACGCAACCTTAGCCGAAGTTGGCGAACTTGAGGGCAAAATTGTGATCGACACTATGAACCCGCTTAAGGTGACTCCAGAATTTGAGCATTATCACGATTTGGAGTTTATGAAATCCAATTCAACTTCCGAAGAATTGCCAAAAGCTCGTGTAGTAAAAGCATTCAGTACTATGCCATCTGATTTACTAGATGCTAATCAATGGGCTAAAAATCCAGTTGCACCTGCTATATTTATCGCCGGAGATGACCCAGAAGCCAAGAAAATTGTTTCTCAACTTGCACGAGATGCAGACTTTCAAAGCTTTGATGCTGGAGAACTTGCGAACGGACGCTATATCGAACAAATGGGGGTATTATTACACCATATAGGCACCCACCAGTTTGGAGGTGACTACGGACGACTTGCTCCAATGTTTTTAAAAGCTTATGAATAGAAGTTTTGGAACGGTACGGAAGCTACCGTACCCATCCAAGATTCCTCTCTTACTCCAAGTTGGAGGTTTGGTTCTTTTCTTTTTAGGCAAGAGGGGTTCAATAATTTCCCACTCTTTATCTGTCAAACTGCTTGAATAACCCATTCTATGAAAATTTGTTTAAGTAGTCGAAGTTTGGAAGTACCTTCGACTACTTTGTGTAGAGCGATCGCACTTCTTAAGAGTAAATTTTTATTTGATAACCACCATCTTGAATTGTTATACCGGAGAAGGTCAAGATACTTTCGGGGGTTCTATAAATCCTGATAAAAAAATATCTGATGTCCCTTAATCAGGAATCTTTAATTTTACTATTGTATCTAAAATTGCTATTGGGAGAGTTCCATAGTTAATTCTGTAAAGAAAGTTTAATCCTTAATGAAAATGCTGTATATTTAGGCTCAGGAAATGATTGCTAAATTTCTTGCATCACAACTACGCAAACCTTCAGGATGGATTGGTAAGCGAATTATTGCCAAAGCATTAAACAGAGATAATGCTTCTATGAATAACCTTGCATTAAGAATGCTAAATCTAGAATCCACAGACGATAACTGTATTTTAGAATTAGGTTTTGGTGGGGGTTATTTACTAAATAAAATTCTTCAACTTGCAGGAATAATATCTGTGACAGGAGTAGATATATCTCCTGAGATGCTTGATTTGTGCAAGAAGCATTTTCAGTCGGATATAAAATCGGGTAAGTTAAAACTAAAATGTGCGAGTATTGAGAATTTACCAGAATTTGATCATAATTTTACTCATATCTGTACAGTTAATACAATTTATTTTTGGTCGGATATTCAAGAAATTTTTACTAGATTATATCAACTCTTAGAAGAGGAGGGTTTACTAGTTATTTGTTTTAATACCAAAGAATTTCTCCAACAAACCAATCTTGCTAAATATGGATTTAAGACATATGAATCTAAGCAGATAGAAAATCTGATGAGATTATCAGGATTTAGAAATATTAACCACGTGTTTACATCTGAAGATAAACAAAGCTTTGTTTGTATAATTGGTAGAAAATAATTTTTATATTCTTATCTAAAATAGAATATAAGATACATATAAGAATATATATTGACTCATTATGGATACTAGTAATACCAATTCTATATGAGGTTGCGCCGAATCGCTCTAGCCTTAGAAGGCTGGAGTTATAGTTACACAACCCACTCTTGTGGGCTGAATTCAGCGCATCTTTATGAAGAAATGGTATAACAAGTAATTCTTAGTTCAAATATATAAGATTGTAAATTAGTTTTTGAAAACCCGAATTAGATAAAAATGACCTTGTAAAGGTTTAGTTATTAGTATATGTAGCAAGACTCAAGTACGATTGCAATATAAGGTAATTAATCATGTCTAAAAAATTTCAATATCAACAACAAAATTCATCACAAACTCTTGAAGAAGCTCTTGAAGAATACTACTCTAGCTTTCAAGAATTAATTACGGAAAAGAACTCAAAGCCTAAAGTAGCAAAACTCTTTAGATTTCATGATGTTGCTCATGTAATCTTTGGTTGCGATACTTCTATTAAAGAAGAAACCTTAACAGATACCTGGACAATTTTTGGCTCTACCGTTACCCTCACAGAATATATGGAGTATTTGAAATATCCAGAAACGACACAGGTTTTTCAAAAAGAAGGTTTTTTGCAGGTAATGTGGAGTTTGATTGTCAGTTTACCCACAGTTTTCAAGGTTATATTTCGGACATTTAAAATGAAAAAGAAATGGTTATTTTGGGATTACAAACCCTATTTAAATCATTCATTAAAAAGTATTCGAGAAGAGTTTAATATTCAAGTAATGTAGTGTAAATAAAGTTGAAATAATATCTAACCAAAAATAATGCATCTTATATTTGAATTGAGACACAATAAAAGTATCGAAAGATACCTGAAAATTCTAGCAATATTTTATTTGTATGGTGCAATTGTACATTACTCTAATTTGCTGGGATTTGGTGAAATGCCTTTTACAGAAGAACCTTTAAGCTGGCAAATTGCAGATATTTTCTACGCAATTTTAGACACCTTTACTGTTATTGGTTTATGGCTGGGGACTCGGTGGGGAATAGCTAGTTTTCTCTTAAGTGCAGCTTCACAATTAATATTATATCTTAGCGTTCCTAACTGGTTCGCATTTAATCCACAGCAACAGCAGCTACTGTGGAGTATGATTATTTTTCACGTCATAACTTTAGTGATTTTCTTTGTTTTGCTATTCTTCTCCCAAAAATACGAACAGTACGATAGTTAACATAATCACCAATCAACTAATTTGCTCTTTCCCACAAACGCTTAATTTCACCCAAAGTTTGAGTATTTGGTGGAGGGGATGGTTTCACAGGTAGGGTAACTTTTGCTCCAGGAATATTTTGACTCCAAGGACTATTAGGTACACTTTTTAAATCAACGGATTGATTCACGGGACGAAAACCATATTGAACAAATACGAATTGTTGCTTGGGTTGAGCTAAAAAATCCAGAAACTTCCGTCCTGCTTCAGCTTCTCCCTCACCTACGTCACGCTTAACTATTGCTCCGGTAGAGACAGTTTCTACCGTGGGATTAAGATAATAAATCTGATAAGGTTTACCTTGACTTTTCCCAGCTTCTTGCCATCTGTGTAAAGCTATACTTTCATATACAGTTGCAACGTCAGCTTCGTTGGGACCCCTAGTAATAAACTCCTGTAAGAGAATATCAGTAGAACGAGGTGGTTGATATACAGAACGTTTAACTAAGGCGAATAATGAATCTATTGCTGGACTATTTAAATTATTAACACCAGCATTACTAATACCAGCTTTAGACTGTGCCCACAAATTCATCGTCAACTGTCCGCTATTAGAACGAGTCGGGTCTGTGGTCACAAAGTCAAAACTACCCCAATCACCCACACCACCAACTTTACCCCATTGACGTGCCTGCATGGCTTTTTCTAGCCGTCCCCAATCGAAATTCCCATCGGGAAATAGGACTTTACCTCGTTCTGACCAAGCTACACCAACCAAAATAGTTTTTGCAATGGGTTTGGGTTGCTCATAAAAAGCTTCGCTATTATTAGTTGCTTGGTAGCGTTGGGATAGTTCTTTGAGTATCTCTCCGTTTGCAGGTATCAATACAGTTGGTTTAAAATCATTTTTATTATCAATATATTTATTTACCATATCCTGGGAACCTTGAAATTTCAGTTCCACCTCAATATTAGGATGTGACTTTTCAAACTCTGTTTCCAACTCTTGTAAAGCTTCCTGTACTTCCGTTCCTGCAACCACTACAATAGTTTGGTTTACTCCAGGAATAGGTATATAAGCCAAACCCAAAGATGCAAGAATAATACCTGTAGAAGCAAAAATCCGACTTTTCTTTTGTGTATTTTTCATACCCTTCCTCTTTGCGTATCTTTGCATTTAAATAGATTAAATCTGGTGTTGCTGATTAAAAATATGAATAGTATGAATAGCCCCAGCCCCAATTTTGAGGGAGAAATGTATTTTAAAGTCTCCCCATTTTTGGGGGATTAAGGGGACTAGTAAATATCAGAAAGATAAATTATATTTCAATTCAGTAATACCTTAAATCTTACTAATTAGGTGATTTCTGACCAATATTATACCCAGGTTGATGAGTTTCGACTTCGCTCAACTCTCGATACCTTAGTTAACAGTGGTAAATTCTTTTATGTAAATCACTTTAATCCTCAACTCTCAACCAGAATTTGGGCATTTTCCTGCAAACTACTTAACTCTTTACTAACATCTTGTAACCGATGGACTTGCTCCACGTTACTTAAATCTACAGTCCGCATTTGATTTTGTAACTGTTGCAAAATACCAGCAGAATCTTCAACTAATTGAGAGAGATTAATTACCTGAGCTTGACGGACATCTTCACCTTGACGCGCTAATTGAATGTTTCTTTCTAAACTTTGTACTAACTGACTTAAATTCTTCTTAGCAATACCAGAACTAGACTTAATCTTAATTTCTACTTCTGATAATTGTTGCTGTAAATCAGTTACTGAAAGTAAAGAATCCTTACCATGCAAACGTCTAGCTAAATCATTTATTTTACTGGGTAATTCCACAACGCGATCGCATCCGTACTGTACAGCGATTAAAAGCTCCATTTGCATGGCATCTGTTAATAATTTGCCTGCTTCTTGCCTTAGTTCCTGGGCTTTTTCAGCTAAATTTATAGCTCGCTCCTTTACTGTCTGTAATTCTCTTTCTAACTGGGGATTTTCTAACCCTAAACTTTCCGGTTTGCGAGACTTAAAATAAACAGCACCAACTGTTGCAACACCAGCTGAAAGAGGTATCATCACCACACTTGGTAATCGAACAAATCGGATACCAACAATTAATGTAATTCCCCCTATTAAGACAGCAATAGGATAATTTAAAGGATTAGCTAGTTTCATAAAACTACTATTTCGTATAAAGTATAAGGTTAGTTGAACAGGTTTTAATTGTTAGTTGTTTGTTTTTATTTATTAGCTTTTATTTGGTAGTTAAGTAGGTGGTTAGGAAAAATTATCGCCCTGATAAAGTAAGTAGTAAGTAGTGATAAGTGAATAGAAATAAAGCTTTGAGGCTAATTACTACTCATGAAGGGATTTTATATTTAATTGTGCCTACTTATTTATCAACCATCAACCATCAGCCATTAATCATAATTAAATTAAAACTATCAAATTAAAACTATCAAATTAAAACTCAACCTGTAAATTAGCCATTAAACGAGAAATAGTTTCCGGGTCTCCTTTAGAATAATAACCGCCGTTACTTTCAGCCATCTGCTTGAGAACATCAGGACTAAATTCTCCCTCCTTACCATAACCAACTGTAAAGATACCAATACGTTGGTCACTACTAAAACCGCTCTTTTGTAATTCTTGTCCGAGCTGTTGTAAAGAAATCCTAGAACCTGAGTCTTCCCCATCCGTTAATACTAAAACAGCATTAATCGCATCCTTGCGCAAATTTTGCTGTAACCAATTTCGTGCGTTCAGGGTCGCATCATACAAAGCTGTACCACCATCTGCTCTCAAACTGCTAATAAACTGTAAACCTTTATCCTTTCCTGCTGGGGTACCATCTACTATGACCGGTTCTCTCACTTGAGAATCAAAATCAATCAGGGCAATTTGTTCTTTGGGTCCCAAATTATTAATATAAGTTTGCAGAGTATTTTGAACTGCTGGTAACTTATTCCCACTCATCGAACCAGAGGAGTCAATAATAACCGCTACTAAAGAAGGTTTTTTCGCAGCTTCCTGCCATGACTTTATCATTACCTCTGCCACTTCTGGCTTCGGCGGACGTAAAGAATCGTACTTTGCTTGGGGATTGACACCAAACTCTGGTTTAAAATTATTACCTAAAGCTACTCCCGCTACACCAGGACGCAGACCCAAATTAGTTGCTATTTGTTGTACTTCAGGCGATCGCAAATATTCTATGACTTTTTGAGCTGCTGCTTTCTCATCTGCACTCACCCAAGGTGTATTCGGAACAATTGCTCGCATATTGGAGGTAAAGGTAGATTTGGGATAAACTGCCTGATAGCGCTTTTGTCCTGGTTGTAGATTAGAATTAGCTTCTATAACTGAAGACTCGTATACAGAACCTACAGAAGCCCAAAATGGACCGTTTTTAACCATAGCTTTAGCTAAAGAATTAGTAGAAGTTCCGTAACGAGTAATCTTACTTTGTATTTGCTGTACTTGGGGTTGATACTTCTGTACATCAGCAACAGTTAACTCTTCTGCGGGTTTACCAGAAACAGCAACAAACTGAGCTACCAAAGTTTGTAGTCCAGAATTAGAACGAGTTGGTGCTGTGTGAACGTAATGAACTTTAGTTGGTGGTGCTGATGGATGGATATCTCGGTGTGTATCGGCTGTTACTAAAGCTTGGAAAGGATTCTCGACTTTCCTGAGAGCTTGAGCAACATCCGATTGAGCCATAAATACCATCGGACTGTTTGCTAAAAGAGGAGAATCTGTAATCCCAGGTATATAATTCTGACCGGGATATAACTGATTAACCCGGTATATTAACTGACTCTGGTAAATCTCTCCATCTACAGAAACTATAGTTGGAAACTCTTGTGCATCAGCTTTAAGAGTACCATTCTTTAACTGCTGAGCTAATGTCACCATTTTGGTAACAACATCACCGCTACCCTCAGCCTCACAATAAACTTTAAAAGACTTACCACTATCTAGTTTCGGTTGTGTTGCATTAAACTTTTGTATCGCATCCTTACAAAAATTATCTAAAGCACTTCCTACTAAAAACTTAATTTTTAAACCCGAAAAATTATCTGACGTATAACTCTGAGCATCACTATTCACATTAACATCACTACCACCACCGCAAGCACTCAGCAACAGCAGACTCAAAACAGCCGTCAGACCTCGAATAAATATATTTTTCTTCTGATTCATAGCTATGTTTACCAGTGGGAATATACGCGAATTAATAATTTATTAAATAGCAATTAACACTAATAAAAATTAATTAAATATAAATACAGACGCGAATTGACAATCAAAATGCTAAACGATGATTTACATGATTGCTAGTGTTAAATACACTCAATTGAAAGATGATTTCGGAAAATGTCTAAATTTTGAATCATCAACCATTACCGATCATCAATAAATAATTACCAAAAGCAACAACAAGCTAAATTAATACAGAGTTAGCTAAAATTTTGTTGCGAACAGCGACAACCCCATTGGAGAGGCATAGTTTTATGGGATGATGCTCTCTAGACGAAATCGCGTTTTACTACAGGGAATCCTTTATGACTCTCCGTCTAGGTGATACAGTACCAAACTTTACCCAAGCCTCCAGTGATGGAGACATAAGTTTTTACGATTGGGCAGGTGATAGCTGGGTTGTGTTGTTCTCACATCCAGCAGACTATACACCTGTATGTACTACAGAATTGGGAACAGTAGCTAAGTTAAAGCCAGAATTCGATAAGCGAAATGTGAAAGCGATCGCTCTGAGTGTGGATGATGTAGAATCTCACAAGGGTTGGATTGGTGATATCGAAGAAACCCAAACTACCAAGTTAAATTATCCTATTTTGGCAGACCCAGACCGTAAGGTTTCTGACCTTTACGACATGATTCACCCCAATGCTAATGCGAAGGTGACTGTCAGAACAGTGTTTGTTATCGACTCCGAAAAGAAATTACGTCTAACTTTAACCTATCCTCCTAGTACTGGACGTAACTTTGATGAAATCTTGCGGGTAATTGATTCGTTACAGTTAACAGATAATCATAGTGTTGCAACTCCTGCTGACTGGAAAGATGGTGATGATTGTGTAATTGTCCCCACTCTCAAAGACCCAGATGTTTTGAAGGAGAAGTTTCCTAAGGGATACCAGGAAATTAAACCTTACTTACGGATGACTCCCCAACCGAATAAGTAGGAATTTTTTCGGAAAAACGATTAATTTCATTTAGAAAGGAGACATAGATACGATGTCTCCTTTCTATTTTTTTATGTTTTTTAATTTTTTTTACTTTTAAGAAATACTGTCAGAAAATGTGTTAATTTCATTCGTTGGAAGGTGGAGTTAAATTTTGTATGCAGGAATTTTGTAACTTGCTTCTCGCATTAGCGAGTATTTTGAATTTCCACCTTATGGGTCGCTTACATCTTCCACTAAGATTTTTTGATTTAAATTAATTACTCAGCATTAAGGTTTAAATCTTACTTTATCGATAGAAATCAAGTTGAATGATATAGCTTTCTTACATACATTTTTTAATTTTCTTATTTTGTATGGTTAAATGCAAAATATGAATTTATATATAGCAACACTCTTTTTATAGCTTCAGATTCTTAAAGCTAATAATTAAGCCTGAAGGCTCATTTGCACGCTTAACTCAACTTTAAAAGCTTCCTAAACCAAAAGCTTAATATTATATCAATCTAACAAATTAGATCTCATTTGTAATTGTCTGTTATGAAAAACAACTACTGATAATTTATTAAAGAGATTGGGAATAATAAAAATATAAATAAACTTAAATTTTTAATAAAAATTCAAAACATGTTGATATTTACAAGGCTTCTGGGACTAGCTTTAATGCTTGGAGGAATTTCTGGATTAGCTAATCAGATTAGAATTACGACGAGTGGCTACATGATTAATGCTCCTGCTGTATTTCTCTGTGCTTTAGGAGTCTTAATGCTGGTATATGGTGGAGAATCTATACAAAACTGGGCATGGGGAATTATAGCATTTGGTATCATATTGACTTTAGCTAAAGGTGGAATTGTCATAGTTTCTACGACATTAATGACATTTCTGATATGCTTTTTAGCTATGGCTTGTGGATATAAATTATTGACTCGTGGAAAGTTGTAGTTCACACAAGATAATTAGCAATTCAATATTTCGTATTTGAATATATCTTTATTTCTAGAGATGCGATCGCAGACAAAGTTAAGTTTTGCGATCGCATCTCTAAATTCTGCTTTCAATTATTAAAAAAATTAACCGTATTTGGTTTCTTTACACCGACTTACTTAACTACTCTAATTTACTACTCTAATAACTAGACCTGCAATCTGCTGTAAATATGCTCGTATTTGGTTAATGGCTGAAATTATCCTCAACATCATCGGTACTGATTACCTGTCTGATTACAGTGAGTTTTTATATCAAATCCGGTTGATTAGTTATTATTTCCGCATCTGTGCGAAAAACTAGAAATCCTCTTTTACCCTGCTTTTGCTCCCTAATCGTTTTATTATAAGTGTTTAACTGGACATAATATTACAGGGTAGTAAATCTCATATATCTTTGAATAGTGCTGTTACAACCTTTGTCGCAGTTCTGTAATTTTGTAAAACGTGCTGGAATAGTGTCATCCTGGGATAATGTAAAGTAATCTTGCATTTTTTATTTACCAGTTGTCTGTAAGAAAGTTTCCCAAATATGACATCTACTAAGCCTATTTACAAAGATAAACAAGTAAAAGTTATTCTCACAGATATTGAAGGTACTACAACTGATATAAGCTTTGTACATAATATTCTTTTCCCCTATTCTGCAAAGCATTTACCAGGATGGGTTCGTAGAAATCATGAATTATCATCTGTTCAAAAAATATTGCAACAGGTGAAAGAAATTACTGGTAATCTACATCTTGATGTGGAAGATTGTATAAATCAATTAATGAATTGGCAATCTGCAGACCAAAAAATTACTCCGTTGAAAACCTTACAGGGTTTAATTTGGCAAGAAGGGTATGATAAAGGTGAATTAAAATCCCATATCTACCCTGATGCTGTTAAGTATCTGCGTTCCTGGTATGATACAGGTCTGACACTGGCTGTGTATTCCTCCGGTTCTATTGCAGCTCAGAAATTATTATTTAAAAATACTTCAGTTGGAGATTTAACTTCTTTGTTCGATGCGTATTTTGATACAACCACTGGAAGTAAAGTAGAAAGTCAATCTTACATTGCGATCGCTGATAAATTATCTGTTTTACCCCAGGAAATTTTGTTTCTTTCAGACTCCTTTAAAGAACTAGCTGCTGCTACAAATGCGAATGTAAATGTTTGTGGTTTAAATAGGGAAGATACAGTTACAGATAGTAAATTTGATTATGTGAATGACTTCTCACAAATTGCTCTGAGATTGTGAATATTTTCTATAATTTGATTTTTTCCACTTGAAATTGAATTTCAAATTTTATTTATGAATTATTTTTGCATGATGAGCGCTAACATAGCGTAAAAATCTTAATAATGAGAATAAAAAATATAAAAATTTATATTTGTAAATCAACCATCTTCATTTAAGATATTGTATGCTTCATTAATTAACCGCATTCTCTGTTCAGCTTGCTTTTGCATTTGTGGTTGAGCTACATATAGGTCTGGATGCCATTTTTTCACTAATTTTTTATAAGCTTGTTTAATTTCAGCACTACTAGCACCTGCTTTTAAACCTAAATGACTATAAGCTCGTGCAATCTGATTTTTATCTACTTGTTTATTTTTACTCGCTTGTTTATTAGATTGACCCTGAGATTTCTTACTCTTATAACCAGATGAATACATATTAGCTTTCATCTCTTCCATCTCTTGGTTGATTTCCCAATCTCGGAATTTATTTTCTATTTCAAAATCCGGAGGAGGTGATACATTAGCTTTTTTATTAATAAAATCATTTACATAGTCTGACACGTAACCTGAGAATGTGGAATAACCAGGAAATTCCCAGGATGAATCTGTTTTTGTCTCAGTCCGGTCTCTTTCCTCGCTGTTTTTAGTTTGAGAATTATTAACTGTATGAGTACTGCTATCTTTTGGATTGCTATCCTTACCTTTAGCAGAAGTATCATCACTCTTTCTCGGTATCCCTGCTTCTTCTCTAACTCCTTTACCTGAAAAACGATAGACCGTTTGCTGTTGTTTTTGTTGTTGTTTTTCCGTCTGGTTAAAATTTGACTTTGATTTTGGTTCATCAACTTCTACTTGAAATTCCTGGGGAGTTGAAATACCCAAAGTTTTCTCTAACCCCTGATTGAGTTGCTGTAAATGCAACTGTAAATTGCGTAATTCTTCATGCTTATGAATGACTTCTGCAGAGTCGTGATTATCAGGAATAAATTTGATCACCCTATCTGCTTGTTTTTCCAACTCATTAACAAGAGATAAACATGAACTCCTAAACTCCTGCAAATAACCTTCAACTGCATCTAAACACAGTTGTGCTACTTTCTGATGATAGGATTCCCCCGACTGACTTTCTCCCTGCTGCTGTATATTTTTATTTAATATATAAGCAATACTACCAACCACCGCAGCACCTACAGGACCTGCTAAAAGTAGACCAATTCCCCCACCAACAGCTAATGAACCGGGGTCGCTAAGACTATCATCTAGGAATTTTTCTGACTGGGGTGGTAGCTCAATTTGCGGCTCTTTAGGGAAAGATACTGATAAATCCTCTGGTCTGGCGGATTGGAAAAAATCGTAAGCTTGATATAACCATTTAACTATATCTAAGTGTAACTGCGATAAATCTTTTTTTAAAGTTTCTTTTTCCCAAGTTTTAAAATCACCCCTAGCTAGCTCCACAGTCGCATCACTCTGATAGCGATCGCACAATTTATGTAAGGTTAACCAGTTACGTAGCTCAGAAAGACTTTGCTCGAAACCTTTTCTAATTAATCCTTCTGCTTTTCTTTTAATATCATCTTTGGCTTTATCTTTTCGGTCTAAAACATCAATTTCACTTCTAATTTCAGTTATTTTAGCTTTTAAAGCTTGCTGAACTCCAGATGAAACAACATTTACCCTAGAGGAACTTACACCACCTTTATCTTTTTGCAAAATACCAACTATATTTTGTAGTGCAGTTTCAAAAGCTACCAAACCACTGGTATTTGCTGATGCTGTATCACCTTTTAATCTTGCTCTGAGTGCTGGTAAAGCATCGACTCTATATAAGTTACTAAAACCTGGAGGTAAGTCTGCACGAAAACTCTGTGCTACAAATCGTAAACGACTTTGAACTTCTTTTTGTTCTTCTGGTTCGAGTAAATTTAAGAAATTAACCACGAATATAACTGTTTTAATTCCTCTATCTGATAACCAGTCTCGCAGGTTCTCTCTTTCTCCCAAAGTCATTACTTTACGAGCATCTAGGAGTTGAACTACTAAATCTGCGCTCAATAACTGCTCTTTAACTAGTTTATCCTGTGCTTCCCGGTCGTTGGTTCCAGGTAAGTCCAGAAATTCTACACCTGTACTCAGAAATGGGTGAGGACAGAATAATTCTACTGATGTCACATCATTGCGCATCCGTCTGTTATCATCAAGTATGGCGTATTCTTTAAGGATATTTGTTCCAGCACGATAAATTTTTGATCCGTCATTCAAGGTGATGCGAGTATATATGTCGCTTCCATGCTTAACTGTAATAGCAGCTCCGGTTGTGGGAATTAAGTCAATGGGTAAGGCTTTGCTTCCTAAAATAGCATTTAATAGGGTAGACTTACCGTGGTTAAAAGGACCAAATACCGCAATCCGAAAGTTAGGATTGACAAGATGATTACAAATAGTTGCAATATCTTGATTTAAGGAAGATTCTTTGTCTAGATTTAATAACTCAGATACAGCTTTGAGAGTATTTATAAGTTGTTTATAATCTTCCTGATTTTGCATGGTATTAATATTTTAATTTTTGATTTTTGATTTTGGAACTCTTATTTTTCAGCTTTTAGTTTTTAATAATTTTTCTGTATAAAGATGCAATTTATTTTTATTGTAGGGTGGGTGACGACTATAAGAAATTCTAGTTTTTACGAATAAAGTAATGATGTCGTCACCCACCAATTAAATTTATTTGTGCCGACTTACTTAAATGTGGTCTAACTGTAATAGCTCAAAAGACTCTGATAATTGGACTCTATATTTTCCAACTCTGTAAAGATACTTTTATCTAAATCTTGTAAACGCTTGAGTTCAGTTTCACGGTTAATTTCGCGAGTTTGCTTTTGCTTGAGTAGATTATCTAATTCAGACTGACGGGAGGAGATATCGTCATTGATGCGTTGATTTACTTCTTTTTCATAAACATCAAAACATTCTCTCACAGCATCATGAACAGTATGCCATTGTTCCTGGGCGACTTGAGGTAGATACTTAACTAATTCTTTTTTAGCAGTCTTCACCAACTGTTTGCGTCCTTGGTCTGCTTGTAAAACACCTACACCTAGTCCAATTAAAGCAAAACCAATCGGACCGAGAAAAATACCCGTAACAGCAGAAAGTATCCAGGTAACACCAATGACGCTGAAGTGATTGAGTAAAATATTTTTCCAATCAAAACCCGCAGAACCAGCCATTGCGAAACCTGCTAAATTACCTTCAGATAAAGATAATAACCCCATTGCCCATTTAGCCCAAGCGGGGGAATCATCTTCTTGTGTAGAGGTTGCAGCTTTTACCTTGACTCCCGTCAACTTTTCAGTAATATTATCAGTAACCTTTCTGTAGGATGCTCCATATTCTGCTGCACTTTCAGAAAGACCAGTAAAAGCTGCTTTCATATCTTTTTCAGCAGTGAGACTCCAATCAGCAATTTTATCGATGATGTATTGTTCAAAAGCTTTTTGTAGTGATTGATTAAACGCTTCTCTTTTACCAGCACTGAGAAAATCAAATAAATTTAAATCTGGTTGATAGCGAAGAAAATCATTCTCAAAAGTATCTCCTAAACCTAATACATAATCTTTAAAAGAATCAGCTACAGCTTTAGATTTATTATCCCTTGTATCCCGAATCTCCCTTTGAAACTGATTGCAAATATCCGTTAACTTATTAAACTCAGGTTCCACAGAACTAATGCGATCGCGCAATTCTTCTACGTCTTTTTCTAATAACGGTATCCTTCTTTCAATTGCTTCACGGGTACTATGACAAGCACCTCTTGCTAAAGTTCTCACCTGTCTGAGTTCTGCGATCGCTCTTTCTCTGGTTAAAAATGTATTCAGTGCTGCGATAAATTCCGTAAATCCTGTTCCGTCTAAGGAAGCGCTTGGGTCTTTGATTCTGCGACGTAATGCTTGAATTGCAGAGACTTCAAATACTCGCTCATCATATATATTTTGACCATCAACAATACAGTATTCTTCTAAATTCGCTTGAAATACTTTTCTGAGTCTTTCTTCAGCTTCTCTTAATTCTTGATCATCGTCTGGATCTATCAATGCTTCTTTGACTTGGTCCCAAGCATTAATTAAGAAAAATACTGATAAACCTCTACCTTTTATATAATTTTCTAAATAGCGACGTTCACCTAATGTACAAGGCTGAGATGCTCTCATTACAAAGAGGATCGCATGGCAGTTATTAACGTAACCTAAAGATAATTCGTTACGTGCTTCCGTGTCATTTAAACCCGGACTATCAACAATTTCAATTCCCTTTTCTAATAATGGTAAAGGATATTCCACCACTGCATGACTAACATCAGGGAAAGCTTGTTTTTTTTCCTGCTCTAATTTTTTAGCTTCTGCAGGGTCAATAGTATAATTATTTTTAAATGATTGAAAGTCTAACTCTTGGGGACTTTTATTATCAGTAAAGTGTACTGTGACTTTTTTCTCTTTACCGTAACGCAAAACAGTTAATACTGCAGTACAGGGATTTACATCACTAGGTAATAATCTTTCACCAATTAAAGCATTCAGAAAAGTACTTTTTCCCCGCTTCATGTCTCCCAATACCAAAAGGCGGAATACTCCCTGACGAAGATTTTTACTAGCTGCTTTTATATCTTCAATTTCCCTGGTAATACCCAATTTACCAGAAGCATTATCAGCATCCAGTTCAGCTTTATCTATGGTATTTGCAATTCTATCTAAGGAAACAGCTACTTCGGAACGAGCTTGGGAAAAGCGTTCTAAGTCATGCAAAAAAGAATCTGTATTTACTGAAGAAATCATTATTGTGTCTTGTATTACTTTGTATTGATATTTGTCTTGATATTTCTATTAATTCTGAATTTATGAGTTATCAATATTCAGTTTTGAAGTATTAGTTGTGAAATATTATTTGTGAAGTATTAGTTCTAACGATTCATAAATTTAATACTATATTAATCTTAGAGCCTAATAATAATCACTTATAAGTGTATGTGTCACTATATTTTTTGTAACATTGAGACCTAGATTATTAACAATAATATTATTTTTTGTTCTTAATTTTAGACTCAATAAATAACTTATATCCGATAAAACCTAAAGTCCCGACTATCACAAATCCTGCCACAATTGAAGCTAATCTAATAGCAGCAAAAACTGCTACTCCCAAAGCAAATAATTTCAAACCTAAAATAGCTTGTTTCTTCCATATTTTACCCTTAGATTCTTCTACTTTAGGCTTATATGTTTTATAATACTTTGCCTCTTTTTCATTAATTTCAGACTCTAATTCTCGCAGTCTAATTTCCGTTTCTCGTTTACGTAATTCGCGCTCTCTTCGTTCCAAATCTTTTTGTTGTTCTTCTGAAGAACTCATCCTTGGATACCCCCGTAACCCAAAATTTAGTAACTTAATATCTGACTAGTATTTACCGCTAATCTATCTTATATAGATAAAAATAGTCCTCAGTGCTAATCGCTACTTACATTTAAAATTTCATTTAACCTTTTGAATGAAGTTTCAGATTAGTCAGGACTTACGCAATTGATACACTCACTACAATCAGCGATACAACAAACGAAGTTAGAATTCCAGAAACTGCTAAAAAATTTATTTTTCTACTCACCCTGTAACCGTAACCTGTTAAATTTTGAACAGAAAGTCTTAGAATCAATTTTTAGTTAAATTTAAAACGAAATATCAAACTACTAGGACTTACGCACTGTACAAAAGAGTTATCTCGTGTATCAACGTAAATACGTCGTTTCAAGCTTTTAAATATCACTGTTACTTTTGGCGAACACTAAAAGTATGATTTAAAAATCTGCCTCTAAGACTTGAAAACAATACCTGTTATTTTGCTTTCTCTGTCAATGCGTAAGTCCTAACTACATACCTTAGATAAGTAATCAAGCAAAATTATTTATATATAGGACTTACGCACTTGTGACGTTAGCTAATCCTAAGGTCGCTTCGGACGGAATTCCGTTATTGTTGCGTAAGTCCTGATATATTTACTGCTCAGTTATATAATTTTTTCTTATCTACTATTCATAACCCAGAAAAAATATTTAATTAATGCAGGCATAAATACTTATATTCTAACTATAATCAAATTCAAACATCTGCTGTTAACCTGTCTATTCAAATCAAGAATTTTAGAGAAATATTAATCATCTCACTAAAGATATCACCCCCAAACTATTGATCAGACATAATTCCCTTAAGAATTAACCTTAAAAAACCTTAATACCTGCACCACTATAGGTAAGAATTTTGATAGTGATAACTCAGGTGAACTTAAAATGGATATAAAAGACGGTTTTGTAGGTGCTGTTGGTAACACTCCCCTAATTCGGTTGAAGAGCTTTAGTGAAGAAACAGGTTGTGAAATCTTAGCAAAAGCAGAATACCTCAATCCCGGTGGTTCAGTAAAAGACCGGGCAGCACTATATATTATTGAAGATGCTGAAAAAAAAGGTTTGCTTAAATCTGGTGGAACTGTTGTAGAGGGAACTGCTGGTAATACCGGTATTGGTTTAGCACACATTTGTAAGGCAAAAGGTTACAAATGCTTAATAATTATTCCTGAAACTCAATCCCAAGAAAAAATGGATGCTCTTAGAGCACTAGGTGCAGAAGTCCGTCCAGTTCCTGCTGTTCCTTATAAAGACCCCAATAACTACGTTAAGTTATCTGGTAGAGTTGCCTCAGAGATGGAAAATGCCATTTGGGCAAATCAGTTTGAGAATTTAGCTAATCGCAATGCTCATTATGAAACCACAGGTCCAGAAATTTGGCAACAAACTGATGGTAAAGTTAATGCTTGGGTTGCATCGACTGGAACTGGTGGAACCTTTGCGGGGACTGCAATGTTTCTCAAAGAAAAAAATCCTGATATCAAGTGCGTTGTTGCAGACCCTATGGGAAGTGGTATTTATAGCTATATCAAAACTGGAGAAATCAAAACGGAAGGAAATTCTATCACTGAGGGTATAGGTAACAGCCGTATCACTGGTAATATGGAAGGTGCCCCAGCTGATGACGCAATCCAAATTAATGACCCAGAAGCATTGCGAGTAGTTTATCAACTGCTAAATAGAGACGGGTTGTTTATGGGAGGTTCCACAGGAATTAACGTTGGAGCAGCAGTTGCTTTGGCAAAGCAGATGGGACCAGGGAATACTATTGTAACTATTCTATGTGATAGCGGAGCTCGTTACCAATCGCGCATATTTAACCAAGAATGGTTAAAAACTAAAGGGTTAGTTTAATCATTAGGGGAAAGATAAGAATAATTAAAAATTTTTATTTGAGATTTTCTTTTTCTTTCTTCAATAATAGTTAATGTTTGGTAATCTCATGTTCAGATAAAATAACCAAGGAGAAAGGGAAAATGAGCAGTATATCTCAACCATGTAACTCCTCAAAACAAAACCCACCCCTTTCTCCTAAATGCGTACAGGTGTGTCAAAATCGCACATGTCGAAAACAAGGTGCTTCTTCCGTTTTAAAGGCTTTTTTAGCCCTACCTGTTCCTGGGATTACAGTAAAAAGTAGTGGCTGTTTGGGACAATGTGGTAATGGACCTATGGTACTAGTATTGCCCAATGAAATTTGGTATTGTGGCATTCGCCCTCATGAAGTTCCCTTAGTGATAGAGCAACATCTATTAAATGGTAAGGTTGTTCCTCAATTGCTTTATCCTAAATTTCATTCCAAAAACTAGCTGATCTCAGAAGAATTTGTATAGTATTTCTTCTAATATCTTCTAACCTTTGCTAATCCGTTTCAATTGAGCAATGTCATTAAGTCGCTAAATCATGAAATAGCGGTTGATGTCGATAAAAACTAGAACGAGGTCTAAAGAAAAGGTCTAAACAAAGATCAGAAATCGTGTCGTCTCAAACATGGGATCTGTGAACATTCAGCATTTACGACAAAATTTAAAAATCAAGTGGCTGACTTACTACAAAAAAAATCGACGTTGGCTAATCCGAATGAAAATTTGGGGGACTTTTGACGGTTATCGTCGTCCTTCTTCAGGTTTCATTTTGGCTGCAATATCAGCTTTGGAGCCAAAACTAACTGAGATTTTTCCGTTTGCTTTAGACTTGAGCAACAATCCTGATGATATCATTACTGCTCTGGGTTTAAATTTTAATCCAGAGGAGAATTTACATTTGATCAAATTAAATGACTCTAATGATTCGGATTGCGATTCGGATTCGGATTCTAATTCTAATTCCAAGTACGATTGTGATTCTCCCCCAGAGAATTTTCCTGAATCTGTACCAATCAATCCTGTTGACACAACCTTTGCTGATAAAGAAGTAGAAAAAATTCATCGCGAACAAACGCAACAGCAAAACTGTAATCAAAAATCATCATATTCCATACCTTCGGCAGAAGATATTCGTAAAGAATTAGCCATGTGGGGTGCATCGAAAAAAGAGAAGATTCCTGGGTCTAAAAGCAATGACACTCCACAGGAATTACCTCCACCACAGAAAGATATTAAACCACAAGATGTTAGACCGAAAAATATTAGACCAAAAGATATAAAAATAAAGGAAAATTTATCCGATATTTCTATAATGCCTGGGAAGGAACCTGTCACAGAAATTAACACTCAGGTTAATACTCACAATAGTACTGCAATTAATACTTCACCGACCCAAGTAAAAAAAATAGCGAATACACAAACCCCAAATAAGTTAAAGGATACTAAGTTAGTAGACGATTACGTTTCCTTCCCAGAGGACAGTCTGGATAACCCCAAGGGGAATACACAAAAAAATAATGCGATGACCCCAAGGGGGATCGCACCCGACCTAGGCGATCGCACTATATCCTCAGAAAGAATAAATACTCCAACCTCCGAATCGAAAATCTCCGAATCAAGAATCGTCGAAGGTGATTACTTTCACAACCTGACAGACGATAGTATCAATCAAAATCAATCTTCAGAAGCTGATAGTTTGCGAGATTCCCGTGTCAACAAGTTGGTTCGCTGGATAGATGAACTTTGTCAAGGTACTGGTTGGGATGGAGATGATATTGTTTTTACGCCTTTTTAGGTAATTGGTAAAGGGGAGGGTTAGTTGTTAGCTGTTATTTAACAGTCAATCACCCCTCATCCATCAATCATGGATATTCATGGGAGACGAAGGGAATTTCTACTACTTCCCCTTGGACTTCACCTACTGTAACTTTTAGCCCAATTCCTCCAGCTTTGGTACGAATATAACCTAGTCCAAAATGCCCTGTAGGGGTTTGGGTATAGCTGGTTAATTGTCCTATTTTTTCGCTATCCATAGTGATTATGGTTCCAGGTTCTACTGGAGCTTGGAGTCTGATACCCCATAAATACTGTTTTACACCTTTATAAGTATTTAAACGAGCAATAGTTTCCTGTCCGATGTAACAACCTTTATCAAAAGAAACTGTTTGCCATAAACCAACTTCTAAAGGATTATAATCCTCAGTTAATTCTTTGTCTGGTGCTGGTCTACCCTGGAGGATACGCAAAGTTTCCCAAGTCTTCTCATTTAAAGCGATCGCTCCTGCTTTTATGATTTCTTCCCAAATTTGATGTTTATTTGTTACCGGAATAATTAAAGTATATCCGGGTATAGCTAAACCGCTACCAACTGCAATCATTCCTCCTGGAACTGATGGTATTGATATATGATTGCCATCGGCTTTTCCAATGATTTCTTCTAAACCTAAGCTTTCAACAATGGCATCGCTCTTGACTCCCAGGATACTTAAAGTTGCGGTATCCTCAGATATATCGGTCAACTTGACTTTATCGGCAAAGAAAATATATTTATCTAACCACTGCATCAAAAATTCCCGACGGTTGGGAGAAACCAGTAAGATAACCCTATCTTCTTGCACGTAAGCGGTTGCTAAATCAACTGTACGAGCGGTGGAAGTGACAAAGACTGTGTCACATCCTTCCCCAGGTTTGAGAGCTTGTAAATCATTAGTACTTTGGTTGTGGAGAAATCGGATTCTATCGTCATCAGATACTTCGATACGACCCCATTTTTGGCGATCGCAAATCCCAATTCCTTCTATAACTGCTTGAAGCTGTGCTGCATCATTATTATCTATTGCAGATTGAGACATGATTTCACCTAGCTTACGTTCTGAAAATGTTATCAAATCTTCAGTTTTTTTCTTGTTTTTTTACATCATTTTTTGCTAAAAATTATCAAATTTTTTTAAAAATTGTTTTCTTTACCAGCTGTTTCCGGCGTTGTTCACCAAGGAAATTTTGTCTACTTATGAAGTGAAAGTGAAATTTTAAACTCTTTTGTGCCTGTGGTTCCTTTTATTAGGTATAGCAGCTGCCATTTTAGTTAGGACGTTTTTCTTTTCTCTATTCGCTTTTTCCTATTCGCTTTGAATGTCCTAACCTGGGTGTCTACGGCTATAGTATTGGGTTTGTTGAGTTAACTAAGGTATTTAAAATTTTGTAGCAAGACTCTCACTTCTGCGGGTATTTTGTGATTTTGAATAGCCCGTAACAATACTACTTCGACAAATTATTAAATACTTTATCCACAACTAATCTTGACTTATCATCTAAAACATGCCAGTCCACATTTCCAGTTTCATCAATTAAACTAGTATCAATAGTAACTGCTTCAGATTCAGCCCTATAGTTAAGAAAGCAAACTTGATAACATAGCTCCCACACATCCACGTTGACTTGTTGCTCTTGACGCTGCAAGCACAGATGATATCCTGGATGGGGCGTTGGTAGTTCTGCAAGTCTCTGTCGAATCTCTACTGCTGCTTCTGGTGTTGCGTTCTTGAGGTCTTGCATCAACTGAGTCACCATAGCCTTAGTTTCATCAGTGGTGTCGGCAGACCAAATCAGTATATCTTGGTAGGTTCCTTTCCAGGAAGATATATCAAGCTGCTTACGGATATTATCAACAAGTCTGATGAAGGCAGGTTGCATTAGTAATTCAGCTTGTTGCCAAGTAGTTGAATCTTTGATTTTGGGTGTCATGATTGCTCTGATTAATTATTTTTTAATTTGTTTTCTAAATTTTTTCTGAATTCTTTCTGAATTATCTCTGAAAGAAGCGAAATAAAAATTAACAAAAAATCTATTAATAATTCGGTTTTTACACCTAAATCTTTATCTCAAGATAACGGATTTTATTAACAAAATTTTGGAGATATCTATTACCACCTTTCAATATTGGGTGATAATACTGGGGGATAACATATGATAGGCACACTTTTAGATCATCGTTACAAAGTGATAAGAGTCCTGGCAACAGGTGGATTCGGTCAGACTTACATTGCTGAGGATACCAAGCGACCTGGTAATCCTATCTGTGTTGTTAAGCATCTAAAACCCACCAGTACAGACAATAAAATTTTTGAGACAGCCAAGCGATTGTTTCAGAGCGAGGCAGAAACTTTAGAAAAATTAGGTAATCACGACCAGATTCCTAGATTGCTGGCATACTTTGACCAAAATCAAGAATTCTTCTTGGTACAGGAATTTATTGAAGGTCATACTCTGAGCGATGAACTTGCACCAGGAGAAAAGTGGAGCGAGACTGAGACTATTGAGCTTTTGCAAGAAATTTTAGGCATTTTACAATTTGTTCATGATGAAGGGGTAATTCATCGGGATATTAAGCCAGATAACATCATTCGTCGTGCGGGTGATGGTCGTTTAGTTTTAGTAGATTTTGGAGCAGTAAAACACTTAAGTGCTGCTTACGAGTTTGGTGCCCCTAGGACTGCCCCAACAGCTACAGTCGCTATAGGGACTCCTGGTTATATGCCAACAGAGCAAGGGCAAGGAAAACCCCGTACCAATAGTGATATTTATGCTTTGGGTATTATTGCAATTCAAGCTTTGAGTGGGATACCTCCAATGGACTTACCAGAGGATATTGATACAGGTGAAATTCTCTGGGAAAGTTTGGTTGCAGTTAATGACCAGCTAAGTGGTATCATCAATAAGATGGTAAGGTATCATTTCAAAGACCGTTACCAAAATTCAACTCAGGTAATTCAGGCTTTGCGGTTATATGCCCCTGAAGTTGTTAGTAGGGGATATTATCGTACTCCAAGCAATCAGACACAAAGATATCCTTCTGTACAGTCAAGACAGAAAACTGTAGCTATTTCTCCAGCGAACCCAAATGCACCATTAGCACAGGAAAAAACACCAGCACCGGTCTCTGTATCGAGTAGTAGGGGTTATCGCGGTCCTGATATACTGCAAATACTTATTTTAATTGGTTTAGCTAGCGGTGCGGCAGCTTTAACGCCAATGGTAGTAGATAATTTTCAAAATCTTTCAGGTAATTTTGCTGGTGGAAAAAAGATTTTGCCACAGTATTGTACTGCGACCGTAGAGCGTAATTCTAATATTCGTTCTGAACCCAGTTCTATTAATTCTGGCAATATACTTAAAAATCTAAATAAGGACACTCAAATTGAGGTTGTAGGGAAAAGAACTAAGCGTGGGTGGATACAGTTAAGATTAGACTCTGGTGACCTTGTTTGGGTACATCAACAGGTAATATCTAATAACACTGAGTGGATTTCTTGTCTGCGTGATAAAAATATTGCACTTAAGACAGTTGACGATAGTCAATTAATAGTGGATAAGGCACCTGTACCCCAACCAAAAATTACTGAATCACCTGAAGAAGAACCCAAATCGATTTTTGGTATTCCTATATTTCAATCGAAAGAAAAAAAATTAGAAGCAAAAGAAATTTCTGAAGCTTCTGATGTCTCAGATAAATTAGAAGATAAATCAGAAAAGCCTTTAGAAAAAAATAAAGAGAAGGTTTTAGAAAAAGCTAAAGAAAAATATGATTCGGGAGACCTGCAAGGAGCGATCGCATTATTGCGTAAAAAGGCTTCTAGTATTAGAGAAACAGCAGAAACTATTTCCAAATGGCAAAAAGAATGGAAAAAAGCCGAAATTTTATTTAAAGATATTGATGATGCTGTGGTAAATGGGAATTGGGAAAAAATTAGGGAATATCAAAAAAACCCTGAAAAGTTACCTACACACGACTATTGGCGGGAAAGAATTGATGCTTTACTAAATAAGGCTGAGAAAAAAGCTGAAAAAGACTCTGAGAAAAAGCAGGATTTGAAAAAACAGTCTGGGGTAGAGGATACTAATTCTCAGTCAAGTCAGTAATTAGTCAAGTTCTTCATTGCTGGTGGGAAAAGGGGAAAGGGAAAGAGAAAATAGAAAAATTAATCCCTTCATATAATCCCTTAATATATAGATTTCCCCATAATTTCCCGGAAATTATCGTTCCATATCGGCAGTGAAAAAGTAAACGCGATCGCAGTATCTGTTTCTGTCATTGCATGTTGCTTCTACTGCAACATTACTAACATTGCTTACATCAACTTTTACTAAAGATGGTGTTGCAGGAGTAAGTGGAATAGTTTCTGCTTCTTGTCCATCTAAGTAAATTTTGACGTTAACATTTGGACTGTTTATATCTTTATCACGTATTCCAAAACCTAAATTCAAAGTTTTGAATATCGGTTGTGGACTCTTATCTGGTCGAATTTTACAAGTAATCGCAGCAGAGCGAGAACCTGGTCCCAAGTAAAATTGACTGGTATAAACTGCTTTACCAATTGAAACATTAAGTTTTTGTTCGCGAGCGCTTCCGAGTCCGCTACTTACACATTTAGATTTCAGCATGGGAACACTCTGCTGTTTGGCATTAGCGGCTTTGATGGTTGGTAAGTATGCTGAGAGTACCAGAGCGCTGGTAACAACTGAACCAATTAATAAAGTTTTTTTCATCGGTATTGACAAGGTTCTAATAAGGAATGGGAAACCACCATAAATCATACATAATTGTCATGGCTTTATCTGTATGATGAAATCCACCCTACTGAGTTACAAAACTTAGCTACTAAGAAATAGCAGCTAAGTATATGCCAATAATTATACTCATTTAATTGATTCTGACCCGAAAACGGAAAAAGCCAAAATTATCGTTAGGGGTAATAGTTCCAATATTTACTACTACTGCTCCATTTGGGTTACTTTGATTACTGCAAGCATCTGCCCCGGGTTGACCGTTTAAGGGGGTGAGAGGAGAGTAAAATGTTCCGCGATCGCCATCTTGAGCGCTAGTGAGGGTAGTATTAGTTGCACCCTGTCGAAAAGGGATTCCTGTAGCATCAACAAAGGTTGTGCCTTCTGGTATCAAGTCGCATAATCTGACGTTTCCCAAGGGTTCGCCACCTTCTGTTAAATAGTAGATAGTATATTCTATTTCGTCACCACTACGTACAGGTGTTTCTAACTGCGGAACCCCTAGAGGAGAAGTCTGAGCAGAGTTATTGAATATGTTGTCATCATCATCGTTTGGATCGTCAACAAAGCTATTGAAATTACCACCTATAGCTTGACCATCACGAAATTGGTTAGTGATACGTTTGACTAACCTTAGATTTACGTCTCCTCCCGCTCCTACGGTACCGGGACGAAAACCAAAGTCAATATTATTTACGTTGGGATTATCATTGCTAATATTAGCGGCAAGAATAGTTTCGGTAGTAGCACTGAGATTATCAGGAGTGGAAGATTCTACTGTATACTCACCTAAAGGTAAATCCGCAAACTGATAATTACCATTGTTATCAGTAGTATTAGTTGCAACTACTTCACCATCAGAATTTCTTAAGGTTACAGTTATATTATCAATACCATTTTCTCCATTATTAGGCACACCAGCATCATTGGTATCTTGAACACCATTACCATTGGGATCTGTAAATACAGTACCGCCAATAGAGCCGTTTTCAGAATTTCGCAATCCGAAGTCTATATCATCCCTCCTTTGTCCGGATTCTAGATTGACACTAACTTCCGAACCACCCTCAGTAGTCACCTGGGGTAAATTTTCCG
>ERZ1740062.298-NODE-298-length-33172-cov-6.991545_pt1 | contig 33172 bp, 46 predicted proteins | sample MGYA00581741_ERZ1740062 | MGnify/ENA primary metagenome ERZ1740062 (study PRJEB43018, sample SAMN04849747) | marine metagenome | isolation source: floating plastic debris | place: Pacific Ocean | collected 2008-09-01 | study: EMG produced TPA metagenomics assembly...
TCGGTGATTGCTGTTATGCCGTGATGGCGAGGTCAATCACCTCCGCATGGTGCGGGCCTTCCTTCCAGCGTTGCAGGAAGCGATATACCGAGTAGGCCCGCGCATAGGGTGACCGCACGAAAGCGAAAACGAAGAAGCGGCGCCAGATATGCGGCGGGCATTTGCCGCGAATGACGGCGCCTGTCGAGTGCTTGCGCAGGCCGAATCGCGACGCGAACAATTCCTGGATTGCCTCGCCGTACTTTGTGCCACCAAGCTCGAGATCACGAAAGGTTGTCAGCGGCGAGAGTGCGCGGGTGATCGTGGTGCCAGCCGCCTTTGGCACATGGACAAAGATAAATCCGTGCTGGTGGTTCAGGATCATGGGCGTCCGATCATCTTTCGCGGTCTTTTGGCGCGAATGGGTTAATCCGGAACTAAGCCGGGTTTCGCATCAATGCGACGGCACGGAAAACCTATGGTTAAGGCGTCGCTGGTACACCTGCAGATGTCCGTCCATGGGCGGGTCGGTGGTGTCCTGAGAACCGGAGTTTGCGCGTGCTCTCGCTTAAGAAGATGTTTCCGTCCTTGGCCGCAAAGCTGCGGCGCCAGATAAGGCGTGAGATCCAGAAAGAGATCCAGCAAACGCTCGTCACCCACGCCGCTGCACGTCAGGCACTGGATATTTATGAAATGCGGATGGAGACCCTGGATACGCGATTGGCCAAACGGATCATGGCGTTGGAGGATCGCATCACCGTGCTGGAAGCGCGGGAGCATCTGCAAGTGACGCGGCGCGCCGGATAGACCCATGGGGTATGTCTGGTCCCCGCTGGCGCCTTCGCCCTCGGGAATTGCAAACTATACCGAAACGCTGATTGCGTCGGATCCCGAATTCGAAGGGCTCGTGTTCGTGACCGAGGAGGCGGCCCAGCGCGAAGGCCGACGCGCCATCGCACCAAGCGAGGCCATTGCAGGCGAACGCCACACGCTATTGCAACTCGGGAACAATGTGCATCACGGCTACATCCTCGAACAGGCGCGCCGTGGCGGGGCCATCGTCGAATTGCATGATCTGTCGCTGCACCACATCCACACCGAACGCACGCTGGCCCAGGGCGACTTCGCCGGATACCTGAGGGGCCTTGAAGATTCCGAGGGGGCGTTTGGCAGACGGGCTGCCCTGCAGCGCGCCAAAGGCTTCTACACCCCGCGACTCGATTTTTATCTAAGGGTAAATCGGGCGATCTGTGATCGGGCCGAAGCCGTGATTGTGCACTCGCGGTGGGCGCGTTTTCAGATCGAATTGCAGGAGGTGTCGACACCGGTTCATGTGATTCCGCACTACGCGATCGGTGTCGAGCAAAGCAATGCGGTCACGCGCACGAAGGCCGAGGCGCGCGACCGGCTCGGGTTGGATCCCGAGCAGTTCATCATTCTTGCAGGCGGTTATGTGACACCGGCCAAGCGGCTCGATTGGGTGATCGCTGCCTTCGAGGAAGTGCGTGATCAAAGCGCGGACGCTCAGTTGATCGTCGCAGGCGCCTGCGAATGGGACCCGGCGATGGAGCTGATCCGTCAGTCCCGACACGCCTCGAGCATTCAAGTGACGGGTTACCTGTCCGACGCCGACTTCGACGACTACACGCTTGCCGCTGACGTCCTGCCGCTGATGCGCTTTCCATCCGCCGGTGAAACCTCGGGCGTCGCTGCGCGCGCGCTGGGTTTCGGCAAAGTTATCATCGTGCCGGAATACGCGGCCTTTTCAGACATTCCCGATGATGTCTGCGAGAAGATCCATCTGGACATGCCCGTCGTGCCGCAACTCACAGCCGCGATCGGCCGCTACCTGAACGACCCGGCGGCCATGAGACGAATGGAGCAACGTGTTGTCGACTATGCGCAAACGCATCTATCGCTCGAGTCCTCGCGCGCGGACCTCAAGGAAGTTCTGAACACGTATTGGGGCTGGCCGAATGACTGAGTGGCTTTGGTTGACCTTGCTTGAGTCCTCCGAGCCTGTCGGCATACCGATCGCCCGGATTTCAATGATCGAGCAAAAGGGCCCGGCGACCGGAAGCGTCGTCACGATTTTTTTAGACTCCGGGAAAGAGGTTCAGGTGATGGAGTCTCTGGCCGAGGTGCGCCGCAAGCTTGATCGCTGAGTTGCACGGACAGGAAATCGCTTTACGTCGCGGCGCGCCTTAGCCAGCATGGCCTCCTGCCCAGGAGGAAGCCGATGCCAAAGTTTGCCGCCAATCTGTCGATGATGTTCAATGAGCATGACTTCCTGGACCGTTTCGCTGCAGCATCGAAATGCGGGTTCCGGGGCGTCGAGTTTCTGTTTCCATACGATTTCGACGCGTCAGAAATTCGCGCGGCTTTGGATGCGCACGGCCTGCAGCAGGCCTTGTTCAATGCGCCTCCCGGGGATTGGCAGGCCGGTGAGCGCGGAATGTCGGCAATCCCGGGGCGTGAGCAGGAGTTTCGCGACACGTTCCAGCAGGCTCTGGAGTATGCGGCGATTATCGAACCCGGTGCGATCCATGTGATGGCGGGCAACGCCGCCGGAAAGAGCGCGCAGGCGACATTTGTGGATAATCTGACTTGGGCGGTGGAAGAGGCCGGTGACCGGTTGTTGGTGATCGAACCCATCAACTCTCGTGACATGCCCAGCTACTTTTTGAGCCGGTCAGATCAGGCGATGGCGATCATCAACACCGTCGGAGCGCCGAACCTGAAGCTCCAGTTCGATCTTTATCACGCGCAGATCATGGAGGGTGATCTGACACGCCGCATGGAGAGGCTCGCGCCAGATATCGGGCACATTCAGATCGCCGGCGTGCCCGAGCGGCACGAGCCCGACGATGGCGAACTGAACTTCACCTTTCTTTTCAAACAGATCGATGCGCTGGGGTATTCAGGCTGGGTCGGCTGCGAGTACAGACCGCGCGGCCGGACCGAAGATGGGCTGGGTTGGATTCAGAACATGCTTCAAGTTTGATCCGCGATGGCGACCACTGCGCGCGGCTTCAGAGTCGGCGGGCTATGGGCGCGGCATGTCCAGCAGCGGTTTGACAAACTCTTCGTCGGGATCATCCATCAGACGAAGGGCCTTTGTTCGACCTTTAACGCCGAGCCGTGCCTTCGTGACTGGCTCCATGCCCTCGATCGTCTGGACCTGAAGCTGAACCTCGTCGATGGCGTTTGGCGGAAGCTCCAGGCACATACCCTGTTCAAGCCGACTCAATTCACCAACGGTATAAGTCCCAAGCGGGATCACACCGTCCACCGGTATGGGCAGATCCATGACCTTGTCATACATGTGCCGGGCCCATTGCATGACTGTTGGGTCACCGGTCTGGACGTTCGAGGCTAGGTCCCGTTTCAGCGGCTCCAACCCGGCGACCGGAATGACAAAGTCGAGCCCGGCCCCGCGCCTATCTTCAGCGATATGAAAGTTCAGTTTGATAACAAACACTTCTGCCCGGTCCGGCGCGATTCGCACCATGCCGGGCTGTTCTTCGAAGCGTACCTTGCGGGACGCGCCAAGCGCCGAGCGACCACAAAGCTCGAGAATGCCTTCGTCGAACGACTTTGAGACGAGATCCACGAAACGGCCATAGATCGCGTGATCAATCGATGTCAGTTCGCGGCCCTCGCCGGCATGTTCGAAACTGCCATCGCCACCGAGCGACAAGTCCAGCACCTTGCCGAGCAATCGCGGGTGAGCCTTGATGAGGCTTGCCCCACCGGTTCCGGGGAACTGAAGTATGTAGATCGCTGAGGGCGCATAGAGCTGACGCAGATAATCGCCATGCCGAACAACTTCGTACCCATAGACGGTTACGTCGATCCCATTGCGGAGCTGCTTGCGCGCCATCGTCGCGGCGTGGGATGCGAACGCGGCACAAAGCGGTTCCATCGCCGGGAAACCCGAGATCCGCATCTTCGGGCCACGGACCTTTCGCTGAAGAATCGTATCGCCACTCTGATCCATACCCATACCCTTCTGAACGACGCACGCATCCTTCTAACGCGCTTCCGAAGCACCATGAACGCAGAGACTTACTGATGGATTAACCAAAAAAACTCCCTCGCGTAACGGTGCGATAAGTGTTCCGCGCTAAGGCTTTGCCACAGAAGTCCCGCGGGGAAGGTCGTGAGCGAAGTTGCACCCATCATAATCAAGAAGAAGAAGGTCTCGGGCGGCGACGGGCACCATGGCGGTGCCTGGAAAGTCGCCTATGCGGATTTCGTCACGGCGATGATGGCCTTTTTTCTGCTCATGTGGCTCCTGAACGCGACGAGCGAGGAACAACGCAAGGGTCTGGCAGACTTTTTCGATCCGTCGATACCGATTAGCGCCGTGTCAGCCGGAGGCGCGGGTATGCTGAACGGCGACACGATGTTCTCCGAGGATACCGCCGCCGGGTCGCGCAGCGACGGTGTAAGAGCGCGCCCGACGAACGATACACTTGGCGAGAACTTGGGTGAACTGGACGCGTCACCCGATCTGGAAGAGGGCTTTCCGGCACCGCGCGCTGGGCTTCCGATTGACGAAGACGCGTGGCCGACATCGCCTTTCACGGACGAGCGCGACGGCACGTTCGGCGCAGTCGGGGAACAGGGCGGCGAGGAACTCGAGCCAGGCGTAAATGAGAACGGAGCCACTGAAGCATCCAACACGGGTCAGGCGCAAAACGGCGCACAAAACGGCGCTTTGTCGGGCGTCGCAGACAACCTTGTCGACCAGATGAGTTCGGTTGGTGGCGACGGATTGCTGGAACACTTCACGATGCGTATGACCCCCGAGGGTCTCGTGATCGAAATTGTCGACATCCAGGACGAGCCGCTCTTCGAAACTGGTGGCGCGGAGCCGGCACCGGTTCTTGGAGACTTGATAGATATTCTTGTGCCGATCCTTGGTCAGACAACGAATGACATCGCGATCTCCGGGCACACCGACGCAGCGCCTTTCACCCGGCAGGATGGATACTCGAATTGGGAGTTGAGCGCCGATCGGGCCAATGCCGCCCGCCGGTTGATGAACGCGCGTGGCCTTCCGTCTGAACGCATCGTCCGTGTCAGCGGACAGGCGGCGACGAACCCGATCGATCCCGACCCATTTGCCTCAAAGAACCGGCGAATCGCAATCATACTGCTGCGCAATGGCGTGGGGAATTAGGACGGCCTTAAGTCTGATCGGTAAGACTTCGGGTCAATCGCGTAATCACAACACCAGAAAGAGGTTGTAAAATGAGTCTGTCGTCTGGTTTGAATGCAGGTGTTGCAGGTCTGGGGGTGAATTCGACCCGTCTCGCCGTAATCTCGGACAACATCGCGAACTCGAACACCAACGGATATCGCCGGGCCGACGTGGACTTTTCGTCCCTTGTAACGGCCGGAAGCGGGGGAACGTTTTCTGCAGGCGGCGTCCGGGTCTCGACATTTCGGGACGTCGCATCCTCGGGTACATTGATTACGTCTAACGAAGCAACTGACATCGCCGTCTCGGGCGCTGGTCTGCTGCCTGTCACACCGATTACGGCCGTCGAAGACCCGGCTGCTCAACGCCCATTTCAGATGGTCGCAACCGGGTCTTTCCGACAGAATGAAGATGGATACCTGGTGACACCGGGCGGGCTGGTTCTCCAAGGTTGGCCAACCGATGCCACAGGCAGCGTCGCTGGGAACATTGTCCGTGATAGTCCCACTTCGCTGGAGCCCGTCCGGCTCTCAGCCTTTCTGACCGCCGCAGATTCAACAACGCGAATCGAATTGGGTGTAAACCTCCCGGCAGATGAGACTGGAGCTGGCGCAACCGGCGCAACGATCTCGTCACCAATCGAGTACTTCGATGCCCTGGGTGTGAAGCATCAGCTTGTAATCGACTACACGCCGGTGTTGCCGGCGACCGGGCTCTCGAACCAGTGGAACATCTCGATTACCGATAGTGCGTCGGCGTTGGTTGCCGACTTCGATCTCACCTTCGACGGCACGCGGAACAGCCCTGGAACGCTCTTGACGGCGACCCCGTCAGCGGCAAACCCGGCCGATCCGCAGGGTGTCGGTACAACTGCAGCTTTTGACGCCACCACGGGCGCGCTTACCCTGCATGTCGTCGACGGACCGATCGAAGTACAGCTCCAGTCCACGGCCACAGGAACCGGTCTCAGTCAACTAGCGGCGCCATTCACGCCGAATGGTCTTTCCAAGAACGGTGCTCCGGCCGGAAACCTGCAGGGTTTGGAATTCGACCCGGATGGTACTTTGTCCGGCGTCTATGACACGGGACAGCGAAGAGCACTTTACAAGATCCCGCTCGCAACCGTGCCAAATCCGAACGGGTTGACCGCACTCGACAACCAGGCGTTTGAGATTTCACAAGATAGTGGCGACGTTTTCTTCTTCGATGCTGGTGCAGGACCGGCTGGTGATATCTCTGGCTTCGCCTTGCAGCAAAGTACGGTCGATGTGGCCGAAGAGCTCACGAACATGATCGTAACGCAGCGGGCATTCTCTTCGAATGCGACGGTCATCCGAACCGTCGATGAGATGCTCCAGGAAACCACAAGCCTCAAACGATAACTTTGGATGTGCGATCCGGTTAACAGGATGTATTCATGTCGATCTCCGGCTCTTTTTCGAACGCTCTGAGCGGCTTAAACGTCACGGGCAGGCTTGCCGAAGTGGCGTCAAACAATCTCGCAAACGCCCTGACAAAGGGGTATGCGCGCCAGAGCGTTGATATTTCTGCTCAGGCGCTTGAGGGTCGTGGGGCTGGCGTGCGCGTAGATCAAGTCGTTCGGAACTCGGCGCCAGAGTTGACCGCCACGCGTCGGCTTGCGGACGGTGATGCAGCCGCCGTGGATATTCAGGCCGAATCCTTGGCTCGTGTGGGTGCTGCATTCGGTGAAGCCACTGGAGACGACGGACTTTTCAGGCGCGTCGAACAGTTCGAGGCGAGCCTGCGCCAACTTGCAGAGACGCCGGAAGAAGAGTCGCGGCAAATCGCGGCGGTGGAGGCGGCCAAGGACGTGGCGTCCTTCCTGAACGAACTTTCAGATCAAATCGCCAGTGAGCGGCAGGACGCGGACTTCCGAATCGCTCAACAGGTCGAGACAGTGAATCGCAACATCGATCAGATCGACAAGTTGAACGAAAAGATCACGCGGTTGAGCGTGGGCGGTCGGGACGTCGCGGGATTGGTGAACCAGCGGGAGCTGTTGATCGACGAGGTTGCCGCGATAGTACCGGTTAGAGTGCTTCCACAGGAAAACAACAAGACCTTCCTGACGACCGTACAAGGCCAATTCTTGCTCGCAGAAGAACCGGTCGAACTCGAGTTCACACGCTCGCCGATCATTACCTCCGGTATGATCTATGATCCTGTTGGGAGCGGCGCGTTGTCCGGCGTTACGCTTTCTGGACTGGATCTGACACCCGGTGCCACCGGCGCCCAAACACTCACAGCGGGCTCGCTGTTTGGGAACTTCAAGGTTCGCGACGAACTTGGCCTTGATCTGACCACGCAGATAGATGAGTTCGCTGCAGACTTGATCCAGCGGTTCGAAGACAGTGGAGTCGATCCAACGCTATTGCCAGGCGACGCAGGCCTGTTCACCGATGGTGGTGCATCGTTCGATCCGACAATTGTTGATGGATTGGCACAACGCATTTCCGTCAATGCGCTGGCTGATCCAAGTCAGGGTGGTGATGCGACGAGGCTGCGAGACGGCTTAAACGCGGTCGGCAGCGGACCGACGTTTTCAGACGCCCTGCCCCGAGCAATGCTCGACGCAATGACGGCACCAGCAACAGTCTCGGTTACCGGTCTTTCGGGCACTAAGAGTACATTCCAGATTGTATCTAGCATCGCTTCCTTCACAGGTGAACGCCGCACACGGTTGGATGCGGAAGCCAGCGCTCTCATCTCGACGCGTGAGACGCTCGCAGCATCAGAGGCCCGAGAGATTGGAGTCGATCAGGATGCAGAGTTGCAGAGCCTGATCCAGATCGAGCAGGCATATGCGGCAAACATTCAGGTCATCCAGACCGCTTCCAGAATGCTGGAAGAGCTGACGGAGATACGCTGATGCCAGAGTTTGGTTTCCCCCCCCAGCACCGCAGCGCGAGCATGTCGCTTCTGATAACGTCGCTGCGCGAACGTGCCGACGCCGTCCGCGTTCAGGCCGTGACCGGTCGGTTCGACGATGTCACCCGCGAACTGAACGGCAATGTCAGTGGACTGATGCAAGTCGAAAAATCTCTCGTGGATCTTCAGGACTATTCCGAAGCGGTCGCACTTTCTGAGGCACGCGCGAGTGTGACTCAGTCCGCACTCGAACAAGCGCGCAACATCGGACAATCGCTTGCGGATACCACTGATCTGTTGACGACGAACGGTACGACGAGGGACTTTGAAGGGGTTTCTGCAACTGCGCGCGAAGAACTAGGATCAGTGGTCAGCAGCTTGAACGCACAGTTTGCCGGACGCCCGCTTTTCTCGGGCGACGACGGCTCGGCAGGCAGAGCTGTCGCGGACGTCGCAACCATCCAGACACTGGGTGTTCCGTTTCTCGAAGCCCAGCCTGATGCTACGACAGCTTACGCCAACCTAGTATCCGAGTTTGTCAACCCTGGTGGTACCTTCGATACTTCAATCTATCTGGGCGGCGACGGAAATGCACCACAGACTGAAGTTGGCCCTGGCGAGCGGGTTGATTATGCGGTGAAGGCAACGGAAGATCCGCTGAGATCCATCATGGCTAACGTCGTAGCGCTGGGCGCCGCATTTGATATGACGAATGGCATACCAGATAACCAAAGACGCCTGATTGCTGAGCTTGCATCGGAGGGACTGCGCTCTGATGTTTCAAACATCATCGGTCTGCAAAGTCGTGTGGGATCCGCCGAAGAGCGGATCGCCAACGTAAAGGCGCGAAACGCAGCATCCGAGGCTTCTCTGACAATCGCATTCAACAATCTGGCGGGCGTAGATCAAGTCGAGTCAACACTTGAGTTGACAGAGCTTGAGAGACAACTTGAAACTGCATTCGCGACAACTGCAAGAATGTCCAACCTGTCATTGGTGAACTTTCTGTGAGAGGAATGTTCTGGGCATTGAAAACACTCCTTCGGGTTCTGCCGTCGTGTATCTTCGTGATGTGCGTCACATTCGTCGGAGCGACACAAGCGGGACCGCGCATCAAGGACCTCGTGGAATTCGAAGGTGTACGTGGCAACGATCTCGTCGGTTACGGCCTCGTCGTAGGCCTCAATGGATCAGGAGATGGAATTCGGAATTCACCGTTCACCGAAGAGGCACTCAGCAATCTGCTCGAACGACTCGGCGTGAATGTTCAAGGAGAACAGTTCCGTCCCAAGAATGTCGCAGCCGTGATCGTGACAGCAACTCTTGGCTCATTTGCCCGTTTGGGAAGTCGGATCGATGTCACCGTTTCAGCGATCGGAGACGCAAAGAATCTGATCGGTGGTACGTTGATAATGACTCCCCTAAATGCCGCTGATGGAGAAATCTACGCGGTGGCACAGGGACCGATCCTCGCCGGCGGCATTGCCGCAGAAGGTGACGGCGCCGCGACACAGATCGGCGTCCCAACCTCGGGAACAATACCTGGTGGCGCTCGGATCGAACGCGAAGTCCCATTCGTTCTGGACGATCTTTCGCGGATCCGTCTCGCCCTGCGAGATCCTGACTTTACCACGGCGGTGCGGATCGAAGAGGCCATCAATTCGGCGTTGGGCAGCGACGTCGCATCAATGTCTGACAGCGGAACCGTTACGTTAGATCCGAACGCTGCTCGCGTCAGACCTGCAAGACTTATCGCGAGGGTGGAGAATCTGGAGGTGACGCCGTCACAAAAGGCGCGCGTCGTCGTTGATCAACGCTCTGGCACGATTGTCCTCGGGTCTGACGTCAAGATCAGCCGGGTTGCCGTCAGCCAGGGAAACCTAACGATCCGCGTAAACGAAGCGCCAATCGCGTCGCAGCCAAACCCGTTCGCGGATGGCGAAACGCTCGCATTGCCGCGAACTGGGATCGAGATCGACGAGGAAGCCGAAAACCGTCTGGCACTGGTTGATGAAAACGTCACGCTGGCGGATCTGGTCGACGGCTTGAACGCGCTGGGAATTGGACCACGTGATATGATCGATATCCTGAAAGCAATAAAGACCGCCGGCGCGTTACACGCCGAACTGATCGTTCAGTAGCCAACGGGCGTTAATCGATGGAAGGTTTTCGAAGCTCGCCTGCATACCTGAACCGCTCAGTCCGTCCAAGCGGTTCGATCCTGCCAATCGGTCATATCCCACCCCATGACATCCCATGTTCGCTGCATGTGAGTCGGCAGATTAGCCGAAATCGTGACCTTTTCCTTCTTGGCAGGGTGGTCGAAGCTCAGCCGCGCAGCGTGCAAATGCAATTTGCGGCTTAGCGCACCACCGAGTCCCCCTCCCCATCCGTCGCCGAGATTCTCCTGTCCCCGGCCACCGTATTTACCGTCACCGGCGATTGGGCATCCAATCTGTGCCATGTGGACACGAAGTTGATGCGTCCGACCGGTGACTGGGCGAAGGGCGATCCAAGATAGCCGCGAGCCGGCACGCTCGACCACTGCGAACTCGGTGATGGCGGACTTTGCTTCTTCCGTCGTTTGGACTTCGTCAGGATGCACCGCTTCCATGCGTTCGTTGTTTCGCCCGACCGTCTTTCTAAGGCCATACCGGATTGTACCGGCTGCAAGCTTTGGAACCCCGGCCACCGCCGCGAAATAGATCTTCTCAACACTTCGTCTTTGAAAAGTCTGTCCCAATGCGGTCGCCGCCCGCCCAGTCCGGGCCAGCAGAAGAACACCCGAGGTGTCACGATCGAGACGGTGGATCAGCCTTGGCGGATCTGCCTTCCCGAAGCACAGCGCAGGCAGGGCTCCAACGACATGTTGCTTCTGACCGGTCCCGCCCTGCACCGACAATCCCGGCGGTTTGTTCAGGGCAATGAGATCGTCATCCATGAAAATCACCGCCTCGCGCAGTGTCTGAACGAGGCTCTCGGGCATTGGATCCTGGGCAGCAGGGTCACTTGCAGGACGTCGGACCGGATCCATCCGGATTGGCGGAATTCGGACGACCTGCCCTGGACCGACCCTGGTCGAGGCCTTGACCCGCCCACCGTCCACGCGGACTTCGCCGCGCCGGCAAAGCTTCTCGACCTGCCCCTGAGTCAAGCCGGAGATCCGCTTGCGCAGCCACCGGTCGACGCGTTGCTCTGCTTCGTCATCGCCAACAGTGACAAACTCAACAGCACTCATGCGGATTGCGCCCGCATGACGGCCACGCCAACAATCACGGCTACGATTGATAGGCTGACGGAGCCCAGGACATAGAAGCCAGCCACCCAAGGCTTTCCGCTTTCGAACAGCCGTAGAGCATCGAGCGAAAATGCCGAGAAGGTGGTGAAACTACCAAGAAGCCCGACAGACAGGAATGGCATGAGACGGCTCAGCACACCGTCCGAGTGTTCGATCAACAGGACAAACAAGCAGCCCATTAAGAAAGACCCGGCAACATTCACGACAAGTGTTCCGGTTGCCGCATCACCCGTCAGACGACCAAGCAAAGACACGCTCAGAAAACGCAAGACAGATCCGAGCGCACCGCCTGCGGCAACGAGTAGTACCTTCTCCATCACGATTGAGAACGCTCTTTTCGAAGCCCGGAGAGGTGCGCCATGCGTTCACCAATCTCTTTCTCGACACCACGATCGGTCGGGATATAATACGACGTCCGGTCCATTCCGTCCGGAAAATAGTGTTGGCCGGAGAACGCGTCCTCGGCGTCGTGGTCATAATTGTACCCATGTCCGTAACCGAGATCCTTCATCATGCGCGTCGGAGAATTAAGAATATGCTTTGGCGGAGGCTTCGACCCGGTTTGCGCGGCAGCAGCACGCGCGGCCCCGTAAGCGCGGTAGGAGGCATTGGACTTAGGCGCAAGCGCTAAGAAAATCACTGCTTGTGCGAGAGCAAGTTCACCCTCCGGTGACCCAAGGCGCTCATAGGTTTGCCAGGCCGCAATGCACTGCTCCATCGCATGCGGATCGGCAAGGCCAATATCCTCGATCGCCATGCGCGTGATCCGTCTTGCCAAGAAGCGGGGATCCTCGCCGCCTTCCAGCATTCGAGAGAGCCAGTAAAGCGCCGCGTCAGGATCAGAGCCGCGTACGGATTTGTGCAGCGCCGAGATCAGATTGTAATGGCCGTCTCCCGACTTATCGTAGACGGGCGCCCGCCTGGTCAGAAGTTTCGCTAGATCTTCGGTTCCAAGGGGTTCGCGTCCCGGCAGGTGCAGGATTTGCTCAACCAAGTTAAGCAGGGTCCGCCCATCGCCGTCGGCCATTGCGATCAGCGCATGCCGTGCTTCATCATCGAGCGGCAACGGTTCGGTCAGATCCTCGGCACGTTCGAGAATGCGTTTCAAACTGACTTCATCGAGACGACGAAGCTCCAGGACCTGGGCGCGGCTAAGAACGGCGGCATTGAGCTCGAACGAGGGATTTTCCGTCGTCGCACCGACCAGCACAATCGTTCCGTTCTCCATATGAGGCAGAAAGCTGTCTTGCTGGGCTTTGTTGAAGCGATGGATCTCGTCCACGAAGAGCAAGGTCTTGCGCCCGGACGCGCGTCGCATTCGCGCGGCGTCAAAGATTTTCTTAAGATCGCCCACACCCGAGAAGATCGCGCTGATCTGTTCGAAGACTAGGTCCGTCGCCTCGGCGAGTAACCGCGCAATCGTCGTTTTACCAACGCCGGGTGGGCCCCACAGCACCAAGGACCCGAGATCACGCGCGGCTAGCATCGCGCCGAGCGGTCCGTCCGATGAGAGAATATGGTCTTGGCCGACAACGTCTGCCAGCGATTGCGGTCGAAGCCGATCCGCAAGAGGCGCATCTGTCGTATCCGCCGCCACCGCATGATCAAAGAGATCGTTCACGAGGCACGCCGGTATCTTATTTCTCCCAGCCGACCGTTTCGTTCGATCTGGAGCTTTGTGTCCCCAGCCGTCCCCTGCAATTGTTGCACGAGCTCAGAAACGTTGGCCACGGGTGTGCCATCGACGCCGCGCACGAAGTCGCCATCACGCAGTCCAACGCGGCGCGCCGGTCCACGGGCGGCCAGCACGAGAACACCTTTGCTTCTGACCGAAAGATCCAACTCGTCAATCATCGCCGGGTTCGTATTGGCCACGACTAGCCCAGGCAACCCGTCATCCGCACTAAGTTCCCGCCGGTCCGGGGCGGGCCTAGCCGGTGCCGCCGCGAGCGTGATCTGAGCGGTTCTTTCACTCCCGGTACGAAGAAACCCAAGCGTCGCGGAGGATCCGAGCGACATCGTAGTGGCGCGAAACTCGAGCTCCTGCACGGTGTTTACCTCCTCTCCGCCAAGGGTCGTGATCACATCACCACGCTTCAAACCGGCAGCAACCACCGGCCTCTCCGGATGCAACGCCTCAATCAGAATACCGCGCGGCGTGACAAGGTCGATCGCCGACGCCAGTTCGCCTGTGACCGACTGCCCATCGAATCCAAACCAGGCGCGCACCAGCTCGGTTTGCCCGGCTTGCGCGGAATTCACCACACGGGCGACAAGATTGGCCGGAATAGCGAAACCGATGCCGTTCGACCCGCCAGACCGGCTGAGGATGGCCGTGTTCACGCCGATCAGGCGTCCCTGCATGTCAACCAGCGCACCACCTGAGTTACCGGGATTGATGGCTGCATCCGTCTGGATGAAGACACCAGCCCCTCCGCGGCGCGCGCCGCCACTGCGGGTCAGCCCAGAGACGATGCCGCTGGTCACCGTCTGCCCCACACCGAACGGATTTCCAATGGCGAGAACCAGATCGCCGACTTCAAGTGAATCACTATCGCGCAGACCGAGCGTTGGCAGGTTGCTGGCATCTTCGAGCTGAAGCACCGCCAGATCCAGTTCCTTGTCCGCGAAGACCACGCGCCCCTGAAATTCTCGACGGTCCTGGAGGATGACCGTGATCTCATCCGCCCCACCGACAACGTGGTGGTTCGAGACAACAACACCGGAGGCGTCGAGGATCACACCACTACCGAGAGAGTTCTCAATCCGGCGGCGGGTCCGTGGCTGCGGAAACATATCCCGGAAGAAGCGTTCGAAGAATGGGTCACCAGCGAACGGGCTGCGACGGCGTTCGACCACTTTCTTCGTGTAGATGTTCACAACGGCAGGTGCGGCCTGTTTCACGACTGGCGAGAAACTCAGAGCCATTTCCGTTTTCGACTTCGGAACAGTGCGAGTCTGCGGTGTGTCGTCCGTTGTGATGGTTCGGTCGACACCCTGTGCGTTCGGTGACGACATCCCGCACGCTGCCAGAAGCATGACACTGAAGAAAAAGACTGGTCCTGAGCGCATCTGCCGTCTCCCTAAGTGACGTCAGAGTATGCGTTGTTGGCCGGGCCGCCAAGCCCGACCGGGTCTACAAGTCTGACCGATGCAGGTCCCGGCGATCAGTCTTCAGCCGCAGCTGCATCCTCGGCCTCGACACGCGCGCGGTCGCCGGCACCTTTGGCATCCGGATCACGGTCGACCAGCTCGATGATCGCCATCGGGGCCATGTCGCCATAACGGAAGCCCGCTTTGAGGACGCGGGTGTAGCCACCGGCACGCTCGGCATAGCGGGGCCCAAGCGTTTCAAAAAGCTTCGCGACAGCCGGTTCCTGCTTGATCTTGGAAAGAGCAAGACGGCGACCATGCAGATCTCCGCGCTTGGCCAACGTGATCAGCTTGTCGACGATCGAGCGCAGTTCTTTCGCCTTCGGCAGCGTCGTCTTGATCTGCTCGTGTTCGATCAACGAGCAAGCCATGTTCGCGAACATCGCCTTGCGGTGCTCATGGGTCCGGTTGAGCTTCCGATAGCCGTTTCCGTGTCTCATCTTAAGTCTCCGTTTTCATTTATTCTTTGTCCGGCCGCATCTAACGGCGGCCTCCTTGGGGCGGATGCCCGGTTTTCGCGCCGGGTGGGTCTGCGCCCACCCGCCGTAATTCAGAACTGATCCTCGAACTTCTTTGCCAGATCCTCGATATTGTCCGGTGGCCAGTCTGCCACGTCCATCCCGAGGTGGAGGCCCATCGTCGTCAGGACTTCCTTGATCTCGTTCAGCGACTTGCGCCCGAAATTGGGCGTGCGCAGCATTTCTGCTTCGGTCTTTTGGATCAGATCACCGATGTAGACAATGTTGTCGTTCTTCAGACAGTTGGCGGAGCGAACGCTGAGCTCGAGTTCGTCGACCTTCTTGAGCAGAAGCGGATTGAACTCGAGACCTTCGTCGTCCTCGGCCCGTCCGGCTTCCTTCGGCTCTTCGAAGTTGATGAATGTCTGGAGCTGATCCTGGAGAATGCGCGCGGCATAAGCCAGTGCATCGTCCGGGCTAAGCGTACCATCCGTTTCGATCGTGAGCGAAAGTTTGTCGTAGTCGAGGACCTGACCCTCACGGGTCGGGTCGACCTTGTAGCTGACGCGCTTGACCGGCGAATAGATCGCATCGACGGGAATAAACCCGATCGGCGCATCTTCCGGCCGGTTCTTTTCGGCGGCAACATAGCCTTTGCCGGTCGAGACGGTCAGTTCCATGTGCAAGGTCGCGCCGTCATCCAGGTGGCAAATGACGTGATCCTTGTTCACGATCTCGACGCCTGCGATCTCGGTGATATCGGCGGCGGTGACGACGCCGGGGCCGGTCGCCGTCAACGCCAGACGCTTGCTGCCCTCGGCATCCATCGCCACAGCGAGGCCCTTGAGGTTGAGGACAATATCAGTGACGTCCTCGCGCACCCCGGTCACGGATGAAAACTCGTGCAGCACGCCATCGATCTGCACCGCGGTGACGGCAGCGCCCTGCAGCGACGAAAGCAGCACACGCCGCAAAGCGTTGCCAAGCGTCAGTCCAAAGCCGCGCTCGAGCGGCTCTGCGACAGCCGTCGCCTTGCGAACCGGGTCGTCGCCCGAGACGACCTCGAGCGCGTTCGGCTTGATAAGTTCCTGCCAATTCTTGTGGATCATGCTCTGCCCTCCATGCTAGCGCTCCGGCAGATCCAAGCCGGCGCGCACCCGAGGAAACACTTTAGGAGCCCGTCCCGTACCGGGAGGGGCTCCGGAATAGATCGTCCCGTTCTCAAACTCTGCGGCGCTTCGGCGGCCGGCAGCCGTTGTGGGCAATCGGCGTGACGTCCTTGATCGCGCTGATCTGGAAGCCAACGGCCTGAAGTGCCCGAAGCGCGGATTCGCGGCCCGAGCCAGGTCCCTGGACCATCACTTCGAGCGTGCGCACGCCATGCTCCTGAGCCTTCTTGCCGGCGTCCTCTGCCGCGACCTGTGCGGCGTACGGCGTCGACTTGCGCGACCCACGGAAGCCCATATGTCCGGCCGAAGACCATGAGATTGCATTTCCCTGAGCATCGGCGATGGTGATGATCGTGTTGTTGAACGACGAGTTCACATGCGCCACACCGGCGGTGATGTTCTTGCGCTCTTTGCGCTTCGTGCGTTGTCTTTCGCGCGCCATGACTGCCCCTTATTTCTTCTTGCCGGCGATCGGCTTGGCGGGGCCTTTGCGGGTCCGCGCGTTGGTGTGCGTCCGCTGGCCACGAACCGGCAGGCCACGGCGATGGCGCAGCCCACGATAGCAGCCAAGATCCATCAGGCGCTTGATGTTAACGGCGCGGTCGCGGCGCAGATCGCCTTCGACCATTACGTTGCCATCGATGAATTCGCGCACGGCGACCACCTCGGCATCTGACAGCTCGTTGACACGGCGATCGCGTGTCACGCCAACGGAGTCACAGATCCGCTCGGCCGTCTTGTGACCGATCCCATGGATATAGGTGAGCGCGATGTGCACCCTCTTGTTCGTCGGAATGTTAACGCCTGCAATGCGCGCCACAGATCTCTCCGTCAGTTACACAGGCCACGGGCCTGATTCCCTATGTTCAGGAAGCGCGCAACTATAGTCGGGGTTAGCATTCGGTCAACCCTGCAAGTTGCATCACTTCGTCGTCGTCAACTCTTCGCCGGCGCCGTCCTCAGGCAGCACCAAGAGCCGTTTTGATTGACGTCGTCACGTCGTCGATATGCGCCATGCCGTCGACCGATCTCAGCTTGCCGGTTCCTTGGTAGTAGGAGATCAGCGGCGCGGTTTCGGCATGGTATTCCTTTAGGCGCGAGGCGACCGTTTCGGCATTGTCATCCTTGCGCCGTTTGAACTCGGTCGACCCGCATTTGTCGCAAACACCGTCAACCGCCGGTTTCTTGTCGCGATCGTGGTAGCCTTCGCCGCAATTGCCGCAGGTATAGCGTCCCGAGATGCGGTCGACCATCGCGGCATCGTCAACCTCGATGTTGACCACAGCATCCAGGGTCATCGATTTCTTTGCGAGAAGCGTGTCCAGGGCCTCGGCCTGAGGTGTCGTCCGCGGGAACCCGTCAAAGATCACACCCTGTACGACGTCAGGCTGGTCGAGGCGCTCGTCAACGACGCCGATCACGATATCGTCCGAGACAAGCCCACCGGCCTTCATCACGGCATCCGCTTTCTGACCGACCTCGGTTCCGGCGGCCACGGCGGCGCGCAGCATATCGCCAGTCGACAACTGTACCATTGCGTCGCGGTCCATCAGAATTCGGGCCTGTGTGCCCTTTCCCGCGCCCGGTGGCCCAAGCAGGATGATGTTCATGTGCGTTTCTTCCCAGAGCGGCGCTTACCGCTTATTTTTTGCTTCGCAATCAGCCCTTCGTACTGATGGGCCAGCAGGTGACTTTGCACCTGTGTGATCGTGTCCATTGTGACTGAGACGACGATCAGAAGTGATGTTCCACCGAAGTAGAACGGCACACTGAGTTCGGAAATCAGGATCTCTGGAAGCAGACAAACCAGAACCAGGTAGATCGCGCCGACCACCGAGAGACGTGTAAGGACATAGTCCAGGTACTCTGCCGTGCGTTTGCCGGGGCGGATGCCGGGCACGAAGCCGCCCTGTTTCTTGAGGTTGTCCGCAACGTCATCGGGATTGAAAACGACCGCCGTGTAGAAGAACACGAAGAACGCAATCAGACCCGCGAAGAGCAGCAAGTACGCTGGCTGCCCACGGCCCAGGAACGCCGCAAGTGATCCCATGAAGCCGACATCGCCACCCGCCGCAGAGAAACTGGCGGCCGTCGTCGGCAGCAGCAGCAAGGATGTCGCGAAGATCGGAGGAATCACACCGGCCGTGTTGATCTTGAGCGGCAAGTGCGAATTCTCGCCGCCATACATCCGGTTGCCAACCTGTCGCTTGGGGTACTGGATCAGTATTCGTCGCTGGGCACGCTCGATGAAAACGACCGCATAGATCACCGCTATCGCCATGAGGATGATGCCGATGATCCAGATCGTCTGGAGCTGCCCGGTCCGGCCAAGCTCGAAGAACTGGGCAAGTGCCGACGGCAGTTCAGCAACGATACCGACGAAGATGATCAACGAGATACCGTTGCCAACGCCGCGCGCGGTGATCTGCTCGCCCAGCCACATGAGGAACATCGTCCCACCGACCAGTGTGATCATCGTCGTCGCGACAAAGAACGGGCCCGGGTTCAGCACAAGGCCAGGTTGCGATTGCAGGCCCACAGCCATCCCGTAGGATTGTACTGTCGCCAGAAGGACCGTGCCGTATCGCGTGTACTGGTTGATCTTCTTGCGCCCGCTTTCGCCTTCCTTCTTGAGTTGCTCCAGTGACGGAACCATCGAAGTTGCGAGCTGCATGATGATCGACGCCGAAATGTACGGCATGATCCCGAGCGCGAAGATTGCCATGCGGGCAAGCGCGTTGCCCGTGAACATGCTGGCAATACCGATCACACCGCCCTGAAGCTGTTCGACCAGATCGGCAAGGCGATCAGCGCTGATGCCTGGCAACGGAATGTACGTACCGAGCCGATAGACGATCAGCAGGCCGAGCGTGAACAGGATGCGGTTCTGAAGGTCCTTGGCTTTGCCAAAGGCCGACCAGCTCATATTCGCGGCCATTTGTTCAGCGGCAGATGCCATCGATCTCTCCTCTGGCCAGGGTGTCGACCCTATCTATGCGCGGCGTTGCGCGCACGCCAGTCCCTCAGCTTTCCGCAGCTGCTTCGGCCGGAGCCGCCACCGTGAGCGCGCCGCCTTTGGCCGCGACCGCCTCGATTGCCGATTTCGACGCACCGGTCACCGAGATTTGAAGACCTTCGGTGGTGATCTCGCCGCGTCCCAGGATGCGAACACCATCCCGTACCCGGCGGATCAGCCCACACGCGACCAGAGCGGCCTCGTCGATCGGCTGTCCCGCGTCCAGCTTCCCGGCGTCGATAAACGCCTGGATGTTGGCTAGATTGGTGACGGCGTGACGCTTGGTGTTGATATTGTTGAAGCCACGCTTCGGCAGGCGCATGTGGATGGGCATCTGGCCGCCCTCGAAGCCCTTGATGGCAACGCCGGACCGCGATTTCTGACCCTTCATGCCGCGACCGCCGGTCTTGCCGGTGCCCGAGCCCGGACCTCGGCCAACCCGCTTGGGCTTCTTGGTAGCGCCAGGATTGTCGCTCAGCTCATTCAGTTTCATGACGCATCTCCTCTGCCGGATGTGCGGGACGTGCGTCGGTCCCCGCAACCACGGCGTTTTCGGTTATGAGATGGGCCGAGACCCGTCTCCGGACGTCAGCCCCGTTCCTCGACGATCTCGACGAGATGGGGGATCTTGGCGACCATCCCGCGGACCGAAGGTGTGTCCTCAAGCTCGCGGGTCTTGTGCATCTTGTTCAGGCCAAGCCCAACCAGAGTTGCGCGCTGTTCCTTCGGACGGCGGATCGGGCTGCCGATCTGCTTGACGACGATTGTCTTTGCCATCGGATCCCTCCGTTACTCGGCCACGGCCGCTTCAGGCTCTTCGGCCTGAGGTGCTGCAGCAGTTTCGCGCGGTGGCAGAATGTCAGAGACCTTCTTGCCACGGCGCGCTGCGACCATGCGCGGCGAGTTTTCCTTGGTCAGACCGTCGAAGGTTGCGCGAACCATGTTGTAGGGGTTCTGCGATCCGATCGACTTGGCGACAACGTCCTGCACGCCGAGCATCTCAAAGACAGCACGCATTGGACCGCCCGCGATGATACCGGTACCCGCAGGCGCCGCCCGCATCACGACACGTCCAGCACCCCAGCGGCCCGGCATGTCATGGTGCAGCGTGCGGCCTTCGCGCAGCGGCACACGGATCATCTGGCGCTTGGCTTCCTCGGTCGCCTTGCGAATGGCTTCGGGGACCTCCTTGGCCTTGCCCGAGCCGAAGCCCACCCGACCCTTCTGATCACCGACAACCACGAGTGCCGCGAACCCGAAGCGCTTGCCGCCCTTCACCGTCTTCGACACGCGGTTGATCGCGACGAGGCGATCGGCGAATTCCGGAGTTTCCTCCTCGCGGCGATCCCGGCGACCTCGGCCACCACCACCGCGATTATCACGTTCAGCCATCTATCGCCTCCTCAGAACTTGAGACCGCCCTCACGGGCGGCGTCGGCCAGAGCCTTGATCTTGCCGTGGAACAGGAAGCCACCGCGGTCGAAGTAGACCTCGTCGATCTCCTTGGCCTTGGCCCGCTCCGCGATTGCGGTGCCGACCTTTGCGGCCGCCTCGGCATTGTTCTTGCCGACGACGCCCAGCGATGCCTCGAGCGTCGATGCCGCGGCCAGGGTCACACCCTGCACGTCATCGATGATCTGCACCGAAAGGTTCTTCGACGACCGGTGCACACTCATGCGCAACCGCCCGCGGCTCGTTTTCCTCAGTTTGTTCCGGACGCGCATGCGGCGCTTCAGGAACAGATCGCGTTTGCTGTTCGCCATTGTCCGGTCCTTACTTCTTCTTGCCTTCCTTGCGGAAGATGTACTCGCCCTTGTACCTGATGCCCTTGCCCTTGAAGGGCTCGGGACGGCGCCACTCGCGGATCTTGGCCGCAGTCTCGCCCACCAGTTGCTGGTCGATGCCCGTAACCTCGATCTCGGTTGGCTTCGCGCATTTGACGTCAATGCCATCGGGGATGGCGAAATCGACATCATGACTGTAGCCAAGCGCCAGTTTCAGGGTCTTGCCCTGGACCTGCGCACGATAGCCGACACCGGTGATCTCAAGCTCTTTCTTAAAACCGTCGGTCACACCTGTCGCCAGGTTCTGGATCATCGTGCGGGTCATGCCCCACTGCTGACGCGCACGCTTGGACATTCCGCGTGGCTTGACCGAGACCGAACTGCCATCCACCACAATGTCGACATCGTCGGTCGCCGTGAACGAACGCGTGCCCTTCGGCCCCTTGCATTCGATTGTCTGGCCTGAGACCTTGAACTCGACGCCCTGCGGCGCCTCGATCGGTCGTTTTCCAATTCGTGACATCTGCGGCCTCCTCAGAATACCGTGCAGAGCACTTCGCCGCCGACATTGGCGGCCCGCGCCTTCGAGTCGGACATCACGCCCTTCGAGGTCGAGACAATTGCCACGCCCAGGCCATTGCGGACCTGTGGCATTGCGCCGACGTTCGAATAGGCCCGGCGTCCCGGCTTGGACACGCGCTTGAGTTCACGGATCACAGGTGTGCCTTCGAAGTATTTCAGGCTGATCTCGATCTCTGGCTTGTGATCACCGCTGTCGATGACCTCGTAACCTCGGATGAAACCCTCGTCCTGCAAGACGTCTAGAACGCGCTGGCGCAGTTTCGACGACGGCGAGCGTACAGTCGACTTGTTGCGCATGGCCGCGTTGCGGATGCGGGTCAGCATATCGCCGAGAGGATCGTTCATGCTCTGCCCTCCCTTACCAGCTTGATTTGACCATGCCCGGCACCTGGCCGAACGAGGCGAGATCGCGAAGCGCAATACGGCTCATCTTGAGCTTGCGATAGTACGCCTTTGGGCGGCCCGAAACCTGACAGCGGTTGTGCATCCGCGTCGGCGCCGAGTTGCGCGGCAGTTTGGCCAGCTTCAGGCGAGCGCGAAAACGCTCCTCCATCGTCAGATCCTGGTTGTCCGCGATCTCTTTCAAAGCAGCCCGCTTCTTGGCGTATTTCGCCACAAGCCGTGCCCGCTTCTTCTCACGCTCGATCATCCCTGCTTTCGCCATGATGCTCTCCCGTCCGATCAATCAGAGAAGGGCATGTTGAAATGCTTCAACAGTGCCTTCGCCTCGGCGTCCGTGCGCGCCGTGGTACAGATGATGATGTCCATGCCCCGAACCTGATCGACCTTGTCATAGTCGATCTCGGGGAACACGATGTGCTCGCGGATGCCCATCGCGTAATTGCCGTTGCCGTCGAAGCTCTTGCCGCTGACCCCCCGGAAATCCCGGATCCGCGGCATTGCAATGGTCGTCAACCGATCCATGAAGTCGTACATGCGGTCGCCGCGCATCGTGACCTTAACGCCCAGCGGCATCTCTTCGCGTACCTTGAAGCCAGCGATCGATTTGCGAGCCTTGGTGATGACCGGTTTCTGAGCAGCGATCTGCATCAGCTCGTCATGCGCCGACTTGATCTTCTTCGAGTCTCCAACCGCTTCACCGACACCCATATTCAGAACGACCTTCTCCAGCTTGGGGATCATCATGTCGTTCTTGTAGGAAAACTCTTCCTTCATCGCGTCGCGGACCGTCTCGCGGTAGTGCGTCTTCAGGCGCGGGATGTATGGAGCACCATCAGCCATCGATCGTCTCCCCGGATTTCTTTGCGAAACGAACCTTCTTGCCGTCTTCCATGCGGAAGCCGACGCGCGTCGCCTCGCCATCCCTCGGATCCTGGATTGCAAGGTTCGAAATGTCGATTGCCGCTTCTTGCGGAAGCCGACCACCGGGCGCATTCTGGGTCTGACGCTGGTGACGGGTCACCATGTTGATGCCAGAGACGTATGCACGTCCTTCCGTCGGCAGAACGCGGATGATCTCGCCCTTCTTGCCTCGATCACGGCCCGCAAGCACGACGACCTGATCGCCTTTCTTGAGCTTCGCAGCCATCACAGCACCTCCGGCGCCAGCGAGATGATCTTCATGAAGTTCTTCGCGCGCAACTCACGTACGACCGGCCCGAAGATACGAGTGCCGACCGGCTCACCTGCGTTGTTGAGGATCACCGCCGCATTGCGGTCAAAGCGGATCGATGTGCCGTCTGCGCGCTTCACCTCTTTCGCGGTGCGCACGATGACTGCCTTGCGGATGTCGCCCTTCTTGACGCGGCCGCGTGGGATCGCCTCTTTGACCGAGACGACAATAATGTCACCAACACCGGCGTATTTACGCTTCGAGCCGCCAAGCACCTTGATGCATTGGACCCGTCGCGCACCGGAATTGTCGGCAACATCCAGATTGGACTGCATCTGGATCATGTCCGTTCTCCCGACCTGTGGACCCTGTTCTGTTGTCTGGGCCCGGGTTTCGTTCGAACCGGAAGGTTACATTCTGGGGCTTACGCCTCGGAATAAACCTCCCAGCGTTTGGATTTCGATCGTGGTGCGCATTCGATGATGCGTACGATCTCGCCTGCCTTGCAGGCATTGCTCTCATCGTGGGCACGGTACTTCTTTGACGACCGCACGGTCTTCTTCATGACCGGGTGCGTAAAACGGCGCTCGACCAGGACGGTAACCGTTTTGTCGTTCTTGTCGCTCACGACGGTACCTTGCAAAATTCTCTTCGGCATCTCTTACGCCTCACTTGCGGCAGCAGTTGCCTTCTCATTCAGGAGCGTCTTGACGCGCGCGGCATTGCGGCGGACGCTCCGCATCTGGGCGGTGTTTTCAAGCTGACCGGTCGCCGCCTGGAAGCGCAGATTGAACGCTTCTTTTTTTAGGCCTTCAAGCTCCTCGCGAAGCTGATCCGGTGTCTTGTCACGCAGTTCGCTGGCGTTCATGCGCCGTCATCCTTTCAACATCACCGGGCGGCCCCGAAGGTCACCGTATATCCGGTGGAGTCTGTGAAGAGCGCGCTCTCTACGCCCGTCGATCTTATGTTGCAACCCCGAATCGCGGCCGGGATCGCATTTCTTTCGCATCGGTGGTCATTAGCTATTCAGGTAACCGCCAACCAGCGAAACGAAGGCGCCAACATGAACCACCATGATCGCGCGATCTTTCCACATCACGCCCACCGCGAACCAAAGTACAATCCCAACGACAAACGCAAAGACGTTCCAGGGGACGACATTCATGCCCGTCAGACCGTAGCCCACTAGTTGGATGGCCGTCGCGACCCACTTGACAATGTCAACCATCGCAAAGCGGGGCGCCGCAGCCGTCATACCAGCGCTTACCAGTCCTCGCGCGCGATGATGCGGGTCTTCACGGGCAGTTTCATAGCAGCGAGGCGCAGAGCTTCGCGGGCGATAGGCTCGGACACGCCGTCCAGTTCGAACATCACACGGCCCGGCTTCACCTTGGCTGCCCAGTACTCGACCGAACCCTTACCCTTACCCATACGAACCTCGGTCGGCTTCTGGGTGACCGGGGTGTCCGGAAAGATGCGGATCCAGTACCGGCCCTGACGCTTCATATGACGCACCATGGCACGGCGGGCGCTTTCGATCTGGCGCGCGGTGATCCGCTCTGGCTCGATGGACTTCAGTCCAAACGATCCGAAGTTCAGAGCGGTCCCGCCCTTGGCTTCACCCTTGATCCGGCCCTTGTGGAGCTTACGGAATTTCGTTCGCTTCGGAGACAGCATGTCTCAGTCCTCCTAGAACGCATCCTGGTGCAGCCGTGTCAGGCGTGGCGTCGAGATGCGCGACAGTTAAAGGGCGTCGCCTCAGCGTGCGCCGGGACGGTCGCGGTCCCCGCGCCCACCCGGACGGCCACCGCCCGAGGCGCCCTCCTGCATTTCCGACTGACGGCGATCACGTGCCGCCGGGTCGTGTTCCATGATCTCGCCTTTGAAGATCCAGACCTTGACGCCGATGATCCCATAGGCAGTCAGACCTTCCGAGTGCGCGTAATCGATATCCGCGCGCAACGTGTGCAGCGGCACGCGGCCCTCGCGATACCATTCTGTACGCGCGATCTCGGCGCCGCCTAGGCGACCCGCACAATTGACCCGGATCCCCTGGGCGCCCATGCGCATCGCGTTCTGAACAGCGCGCTTCATGGCGCGGCGGAACGAGACACGGCGTTCGAGCTGCTGGCAGATGTTCTCTGCAACCAGCTGAGCGTCGATCTCGGGGCGGCGCACTTCGACGATGTTCAGGTGCAGTTCCGAGTCCGTCAGGTTGGCAACCTTCTTGCGCAGGTTCTCGATATCGGCGCCCTTCTTGCCGATGATCACGCCCGGCCGCGCCGTGTAGATCGTCACGCGGCACTTGCGGTGCGGACGCTCGATGATCACGCGGCTGATGCCTGCCTGCTTGCACTCATCCTTGATGAAGGCGCGGATCTTCAGATCCTCGTGCAACAGATCGCCGTATTCGCGGGTGTTCGCGTACCAGCGGCTGTCCCAGGTACGGTTGATCTGAACGCGCAGACCGACTGGATTGACTTTATGACCCATCAGGCCTGCTCCTCTACCTGACGCACCTTGATCGTGATCTGGCTGAACGGCTTCATGATCCGACCGAACCGGCCACGCGCCCGCGGACGACCGCGCTTCATGACGAGGTTCTTGCCGACATAAGCCTCGGCCACGACCAGTTCGTCGACGTCCAGGCCATGGTTATTCTCGGCATTCGCGATCGCCGATTCGAGCGTCTTCTTCACGTCGATCGCAATGCGCTTCTTCGAGAAGGTAAGCGCGGTCAACGCCTTATCGACCGGCTTTCCGCGGATCATGCCAGCGACCAGATTCAGCTTTTGTGGGCTGGTCTTGAGCATCCGCAACGTCGCGATCGCTTCGTTCTCTGCAGCGCGGCGCGGGTTCTTTTCCTTGCCCATGGCTTACTTCCGCTTTGCTTTTTTGTCGGCCGCGTGCCCGTAATACGTACGGGTCGGCGAAAACTCGCCAAACTTGTGGCCGATCATGTCTTCCGACACGTTGACCGGAATGTGCTTGTGGCCGTTATAGACCCCGAAGGTCAGGCCAACGAACTGAGGCAGGATCGTTGAGCGGCGCGACCAGATCTTGATGACCTCGTTGCGGCCCGACTCGCGAACCTTCTCGGCTTTCTTCAACAGGTAGGAGTCGACAAACGGACCCTTCCAGACGGAACGTGGCATTTACGTCGTCCCCTTATTTCTTCCGCGCGTGGCGCGAGCGCAGGATGTACTTGTCGGTCGTCTTGTTCGACCGGGTGCGATGGCCTTTGGTCGGCTTGCCCCATGGCGTGACCGGGTGACGGCCGCCCGAAGTCCGACCTTCACCACCGCCGTGCGGGTGATCGATCGGGTTCATGACGACGCCGCGGACCGAAGGCCGCTTGCCCTTGTGACGGATGCGGCCCGCTTTCCCGAAGTTCTGGTTCGAGTGATCCGGGTTCGACACCGCACCAACCGTCGCCATGCACTCCTGACGCACCAGGCGAAGCTCGCCCGAGCTGAGGCGGATCTGAGCGTAACCACCATCGCGCCCAACGAACTGAGCGTAGGTGCCAGCAGAACGTGCGATCTGCCCGCCTTTCCCCGGCTTCAGCTCGATATTGTGAACGATCGTCCCGATCGGCATCCCGGTGAACGGCATCGCGTTACCCGGTTTGATGTCGACGCGACCGCCAGCAACGACCGTGTCACCAATGCCGAGACGCTGCGGCGCCAGGATATAAGCCTGCTCGCCGTCGCGATACTGGATCAATGCAATGAAGGCCGTCCGGTTGGGATCGTATTCAATGCGCTGGACCGTTGCCGGAACATCCTGTTTCCGCCGCTTGAAGTCCACGATGCGATAAAGCCGCTTCGCCCCGCCGCCCCGCCTGCGCGAGGTGATCCGTCCGGTGTTGTTCCGGCCGCCCGATTTCGTCAAACCCTGCGTAAGGCGTTTGACTGGGCGACCCTTCCAAAGCTCCGAACGGTCGATCAGAACCAGCCCACGCTGGCCCGGCGTCGTTGGGTTGTATGTTTTCAACGCCATCTTGCTGTCTTCCGTCTGCTTTCAGTTACCGACCCGCGCCTCAGAGGCCCGTGGTCACGTCGATCATGTGGCCCTCTTCCAGGGTCACATAAGCTTTTTTCACGTCCTTGCGGACGCCGGGGCGTCCGCGGAACCGCTTGGTCTTGCCTTTGGTGACGGTCGTGTTGACGGCCTTCACCTTGACATTGAACAGCGTCTCGACCGCTTCCTTGATCAGCGGTTTGTTTGCGTCGATGTGCACTTCAAAGACCAGACCGTTGGCCTCGGACGTCATCGTCGCCTTTTCCGTGATCACCGGCTTGCGGATCACGTCGTAGAGATCAGCCTTGGCGGTCATGACAGCCGTGCCTCCAGAGCCTCGACACCCGCCTTTGTCAGGACCAGTGTCTTGTGGTTCAGAATGTCGTAGACGTTCGCGCCTTGCGACGGCAGGACTGCCAGACCATCGATGTTCTGCGCCGCACGCGCGAAATTCGCATCGAGCTCGGCCCCGTCGATCACCAGAGCCTTAGACCAGCCCAGCTTCGACGTCTTCTCGGCAAGAGCCTTGGTCTTCGGCGCATCCATCGACGCCTGATCGATCACGACCAGTTCGCCTGCCTTTGCCTTCGCGCTAAGCGCCATCTTAAGACCCAGTGCGCGCACCTTCTTCGGAAGATCGTGCGCATGGCTGCGAACAACCGGACCCTTCGCCGTGCCGCCCTTGCGGAACTGGGCAACGCCGCGATCCCCGTGACGGGCACCGCCGGTACCCTTCTGACGGTAGATCTTCTTGGTCGAGTATGAAGTCTCGCCACGGCTCTTGGTCTTGTGCGTGCCAGCCTGCTTCTTCGCGCGCTGCCAGCGCACGACCCGGTGCAGGATGTCCGCCCGCGGCTCGACCCCGAAGATCGCCTCGGCGAGTTCAATGTCGCCGGCTGCCGCTGCGTCGAGCGTCGTTACGTCGGTCTTCATTCCTCACCTCCCTCGGCGGGAGCGTCTTCCACCGGAGCTGCAGCAACAGCCTCTGCCGCTGCGCGGATTGCAGCCGGGGTCGGAAGACCATCGGGTGCGGCAACCTTGACGGCATCGCACACCGTGACCCAACCACCCTTCGATCCAGGAACAGCGCCCTTGATCATGAGCAAGCCACGATCTGCGTCGGTTTTGACGATCTCAAGGTTCTGCACGGTGACCCGCGCGGCACCCATGTGACCGGCCATTTTCTTGCCCTTGAACACGCGGCCCGGATCCTGACACTGACCTGTCGAGCCGTGCGAACGGTGGCTGATCGAGACACCGTGCGAGGCGCGTAGCCCACCAAAGTTGTGGCGCTTCATGGCGCCCGCAAAGCCCTTACCAACCGACGTTCCTGCCACATCGACTTTCTGACCGGCAATGAAGTGGTCTGCCGAAAGCTCAGCGCCGACCTCGATCAGATTGTCCTCGGACACCCGGAATTCAGTCAGCTTGCGCTTCGGTGCAACGTTCGCCTTGGCGAAGTGACCACGCATCGGGCCGTTCACGTTCTTTGCCTTGGCATCACCAACGCCGAGCTGGACGGCGGTATACCCGTCCTTGTCGGATGTTCGCTGAGCGACGACCTGACAACCTGCCATCTGAAGCACGGTGACAGGGATCTGCCGACCATTCTCCATGAAGAGCCGGGTCATCCCGATCTTCTTTGCAATGACTCCTGAGCGCATGACGCCCTCCTCAGAGCTTAATCTCGACATCGACGCCCGCAGCCAGGTCGAGCTTCATCAAAGCGTCAACCGTCTGCGGAGTCGGGTCGACGATGTCCAGAAGACGCTTATGCGTCCGGATCTCGAACTGTTCCCGGCTCTTTTTGTCGATGTGCGGGCCCCGAAGGACCGTGAATTTTTCAATCTTGTTCGGCAGCGGGATCGGCCCGCGCACCTCGGCGCCCGTGCGTTTGGCCGTGTTCACGATCTCCTGCGTGCTGGCATCCAGTACGCGGTGATCGAAGGCCTTGAGCCGAATGCGTATGTTTTGACCTTGCATGTCCTGCCTCTCCGGCTCTGCAAAAAACGATACGGCCGGGAAATCACCTTCCCGGCCGAACCATGAGCGTTATTCGATGATCGACGAAACGACGCCGGCACCGACTGTGCGGCCACCTTCGCGGATCGCGAAGCGCAGCTTTTCTTCCATCGCGATCGGCTGGATCAGCTCGACGTCGAACGAAATGTTGTCGCCCGGCATGACCATTTCCGTGCCGTCGGGCAGCGTCACCGTGCCCGTCACGTCGGTCGTGCGGAAGTAGAACTGCGGGCGGTAGTTCGAGAAGAACGGCGTGTGGCGGCCACCCTCTTCCTTGGTGAGGATATAGGCCTCGGCCTTGAACTTGGTGTGCGGCGTCACCGAGCCCGGCTTGCAGAGAACCTGTCCACGCTCGATGCCTTCACGATCAACGCCGCGCAGCAGTGCACCGATGTTGTCACCAGCCTCACCGCGGTCGAGCAACTTGCGGAACATCTCGACGCCTGTGCAGGTCGTCTTAGACGTATCGCGGATGCCGACGATCTCGATTTCTTCACCGACATTGATCACGCCGCGTTCGACACGGCCAGTCGCCACGGTGCCACGACCCGAGATCGAGAACACATCCTCGACCGGCATCAGGAACGGCTGATCGATGTCGCGCTCTGGCTGCGGAATGTAGGCGTCAACCTGCTCCATCAGCTCGGCGATTTTGTTCTTGCCGATCTCATCGTCACGATCTTCCAGTGCTGCGAGCGCCGAACCTGAAACGATGGGAATATCGTCGCCCGGGAACTCGTATTCGCTGAGCAATTCGCGGACTTCCATCTCGACGAGCTCGAGCAGTTCCTCGTCATCGACCTGATCAACCTTGTTCAGGAACACGACCAGCGCCGGCACGCCGACCTGACGGGCGAGCAGAATGTGCTCACGGGTCTGCGGCATCGGGCCGTCGGCTGCGTTCACAACCAAAATCGCGCCGTCCATCTGAGCGGCACCAGTGATCATGTTCTTCACGTAGTCTGCGTGCCCCGGGCAGTCGACGTGCGCATAGTGACGGTTGTCCGTCTCGTACTCGACGTGCGCGGTCGAAATGGTGATGCCGCGCGCTTTCTCTTCCGGAGCGCCGTCGATCTCGTCATAGGCTTTGAACTCACCGAACTGCTTGGTGATCGCTGCGGTCAGCGTCGTCTTGCCGTGGTCAACGTGGCCGATCGTGCCGATGTTGCAGTGCGGCTTGTTGCGCTCAAACTTTTCCTTCGCCATGGTGGCCTCCTTCTTCGTCTTGTCCGGGGTGCGACAGTTCTGCCCGGTATTTCACTGGTCCCGATCAGGCGTATTTCGCCTGGATTTCCTCGCTGATGTTCGACGGCACCGGATCATAGTGGTCGAACTGCATGGTGAACTGTGCACGGCCCTGGCTCATCGAGCGGAGCGTGTCGACATACTTGAACATGTTCGCGAGCGGCACGAAGGCATTCACGACGTTCGCATTGCCGCGCACTTCCTGGCCTTGCACCTGACCGCGACGTGACGTCAAATCGCCGATGACGCCGCCCGTGAACTCTTCAGGCGTCACAACTTCGACCTTCATGATCGGCTCGAGCAACTTGGCCCCTGCCTTCTTCAAGCCGTCACGCATCGCTGCGCGGGCCGCGATTTCGAACGCGAGAACTGACGAGTCAACGTCGTGGAACGCTCCGTCGATCAGAGCGACCTTGAAGTCGATGACCGGGAAACCTGCCAAAGGACCGGAGTCCATGACCGAGTTGATGCCCTTTTCTACGCCGGGGATGTACTCTTTCGGGATCGAACCACCGACGATCCGGCTTTCGAAGCTGTAGCCTTCGCCTGCTTCGGTTGGAGTGATGACCATCTTCACGCGGGCAAACTGACCCGAACCACCCGATTGCTTCTTGTGGGTGTAATCGATCTCGGCTTCGTGTCCGATCGTCTCGCGATAGGCCACCTGCGGCGCACCGATGTTCGCCTCGACCTTGAACTCGCGCTTCAGACGATCGACCAGGATGTCGAGGTGAAGCTCGCCCATACCCTTCATGATTGTCTGACCGGATTCGATATCCGACTCTACGCGGAAGGACGGATCTTCTGCTGCCAGACGCTGCAGGCCTGCGGACATCTTCTCCTGGTCTGCCTTCGTCTTTGGCTCGACTGCGATCTCGATCACCGGATCCGGGAACGTCATCGTTTCCAGCACCACTGCCTGCGACTGGTCGCATAGCGTGTCACCGGTGGTCGTATCCTTCAGACCCGCCAGCGCGATGATGTCGCCTGCAAACGCTTCCTCAATTTCCTCGCGGTCATTCGAGTGCATCATCATCATCCGGCCGACACGCTCGCGCTTGCCTTTGGTCGAGTTCAGGATCTGCGTACCCTTGGACATCTTGCCAGAGTAGATCCGGGTGAACGTCAGCGAACCCACGAACGGGTCGTTCATGATCTTGAACGCCAGACCGGCGAAGGGCTGAGCATCATCGGCCGAACGTGCGATGTCGCGGGTTTCCGTCTCGTCGCCCGGTTTGAAGCCCATATAGGCTTCGATATCGAGTGGTGTCGGCAGGTAGTCAATCACTGCGTTCAGCAGCGGTTGCACGCCCTTGTTCTTAAACGCCGAGCCACAGAGGACCGGCACGAAAGACATGCTCAGAGTGCCCTTGCGGATCAGCCTGCGCAGAGTCTCGATATCAGGTTCGGTACCGTCGAGGTACGCCTCCATCACGTCATCGTCCTGCTCGACGGCCAGTTCGATGAGCTCGGCACGCATCTCTTCGGCCTTGTCGGCAAGATCGGCGCGGATATCACGAAGCTCCCAAGATGCTCCCAAATCCTCGCCCTGCCAGACCCATTCTTTCATGGTCAGCAGATCGACGATGCCTTCAAGTTCGGTTTCCGATCCAATCGGCATTTGGATCGGCATCGGTACCGCGCCCGTGCGATCTTGCACCATGTGGACGCAATTGAAGAAGTCCGCGCCGATCTTGTCCATTTTGTTAACGAACACGATCCGCGGGACCTTGTAGCGGTCAGCCTGGCGCCAGACAGTCTCGGTCTGCGGTTCGACGCCTGCGTTCGCATCAAGAACACACACAGCACCATCAAGAACGGCTAGCGAACGCTCGACTTCGATCGTGAAGTCGACGTGGCCTGGCGTGTCGATGATGTTGAAACGATGCTTCTCGGTCTGGGGCGAATCGCCGTCCTCGGTCCGCTCCCAGAACGTCGTCGTGGCGGCGGACGTAATGGTAATCCCGCGCTCCTGCTCCTGCTCCATCCAGTCCATGGTGGCTGCGCCGTCAAGGACTTCACCGATCTTGTGGCTCTTCCCGGTGTAGTACAGGATACGCTCTGTGCAGGTCGTCTTGCCGGCATCAATGTGAGCCATGATGCCGAAGTTACGGTAGCGATCGAGTGGATATTCGCGGGCCATCTGTTCGTCCTCAGACTTGGGCTTGTCTTACCATCGGTAGTGGCTAAAGGCCTTGTTGGCTTCTGCCATCTTGTGCGTGTCTTCCCGCTTCTTGACGGCGGTGCCTCGGTTGTTGGCGGCGTCGAGAACCTCTCCCGCCAAACGCTCCTCCATCGTATTCTCATTCCGCGCACGCGATGCGTTGATCAGCCAACGGATCGCAAGCGCTTCGCGGCGCTCCGGGCGCACTTCGACTGGCACCTGGTACGTCGCACCGCCAACGCGGCGGGATCGCACCTCGACCGACGGCTTGATGTTGTCCAGCGCTTCATGAAACACTTCGACCGGTTCGCGCTTCATGCGCTCCTCGACGCGGCCCATGGCACCATAGACGATGCGTTCGGCAACGGACTTCTTGCCGTTGTACATGAGGTTGTTCATGAACTTCGAGAGAACGCGATCGCCAAATTTCGGATCTGGCAGGACTTCGCGCTTTTCGGCCTGATGGCGGCGTGACATCTCCGCTTCTCCTTATTTGGGGCGCTTGGCGCCGTACTTCGAACGGCGCTGCTTGCGGTCCTTGACACCCTGGGTATCGAGCACACCGCGCAGGATGTGGTAGCGCACACCGGGAAGGTCTTTCACACGGC
>ERZ1740062.299-NODE-299-length-33075-cov-6.841248_pt1 | contig 33075 bp, 29 predicted proteins | sample MGYA00581741_ERZ1740062 | MGnify/ENA primary metagenome ERZ1740062 (study PRJEB43018, sample SAMN04849747) | marine metagenome | isolation source: floating plastic debris | place: Pacific Ocean | collected 2008-09-01 | study: EMG produced TPA metagenomics assembly...
CCACACGGCAGAGAGCCTGCGCGCCAACGGTGAAAAGCAGACCGATACCGACGCGCCGCTTGGCAACGACCCGTCGGAGCAAACCATTACCGCCGCACCCGCTGCCTTCGTCACACTCGGCACGATCGAGCCGCGCAAGAACCACGCGCTCCTCCTGAAGATCTGGCGGAGGTTCTGGGACGAACTGGGTGATGCCTCTCCCCGTCTCGTCATCCTGGGCCGCCGGGGCTGGGAAAACCGCGAGGTATTCGGCATGCTCGACAGCGAGCCGATGATGGGCCGCACCGTGATCGAGGCTGGTACACCCGACGATGCAGCACTGGCGGAACACATGGCGGGCGCCATCGCATTGCTGTTCCCCAGTCATGCCGAGGGCTACGGTCTTCCACTGGCCGAGTCGCTGGCGGCGGGGGTCCCGGTGATCGCGTCGGACCTGCCCGCATTGCGCGAGGTCGGCGCGGGCGTTCCGGAGTATCTCGATCCCGAAGACAGCGACACCTGGCAGCGCGTGATCATCGGCTATGCGGCCCCGCAATCTGCCGCCCGCGCGGCACAACTTGCTCGCCTGGCCGACTGGCGGGCGCCGACCTGGGCCCAGCATTTCCGGATCATCGAAAACGCGATCGAAACCATTCTGGTACATGGCAGTAACGAAGTCTAAAACACCGATCGATCGACCAACCCCAGACAGGGCCCCCGGGGCAGAAACGACATGCGCCTGATCCACCGAATTCGCGAACGGATCTCGCTGCGCCTCGAGCGTAGGGGGCTTCAGCTGCGTGCGATGTGCAAGGCGCGGGAGCTTCGGGTTGTGAACGACCGCACGTCGCAAATGCCCGCTGGCCCGATCCTGTTCTCGACCGTGCGAAATGAAGCTGTGCGCCTGCCGCATTTCCTGGACCATTACCGCAAGCTCGGCGTCGTTCATTTCGTGATCGTTGATAATGGATCGACCGACACCACACCCGACCTGCTGGGCCGGGCCAGGGATGTCTCTTTCTGGCAGACCGATGCCAGCTACAAAGCCTCGCGCTTCGGTGTCGACTGGATGAACGCGCTCCTGGCGCGGTACGGGCCCGGGCGCTGGGTGGTCGTTGCCGACCCGGACGAGTTGCTGGTCTATCCGCACCATGACACGCGGCGTCTGCCGTCGCTGACCCGCTGGCTCGAGGCCTGCGGGCGCGAGAGCTTTCCGACCATGCTCCTCGATCTCTATGGGGACCAACCCGTCAGCGCGACGCATGTTGAACCCGGTCGTGACCCGGTTGAAGCCGCGCCGTGGTTCGACGCCTTCAACTATTCTCAGGACCGCAACTGGCGCTATCACAACATCTGGATTCAGGGCGGGCCGCGCCAGCGCGTGCACTTTACGCTGAACCCGCGCAATGCCCCGGCGCTGAACAAGATCCCGCTCGTGCGATGGCAAAGAGGGTTCGTCTACAAGACGTCGACACACAATCTGTTGCCGCGCCGGCTGAACCGGACCTATGTGACCGAGGGGCCGCCGCGGACCTCGGGCATCCTGCTTCACACCAAGTTCATCGATGTCCTCGACGACAAGGTCCGCGAGGAAATGAAGCGTCGTCAGCACTATGACGACTCGGCGGAGTACCGGGCCTATGACGCGCGCGGCGGCGATGTCTGCCTCTGGACCTCGCAATCCATGCGCTATCAGGACTGGCGGCAGCTTCAGTCGCTCGGCCTGATGAACAACGGGGGCTGGTTCTGAGCGGTCCCGGATTCATCGTCCTTGCGCATGACAGGTTCGACCGGGTGGCCGAACTGGTGCGCTACCTGTCGCTGACCGGTCCCGTGACCGTGCACGTCGACAAGCGCGCCAACGCGGGCATGCTGCACGATCTCGGCAAGCGCGTCGAAGTCCTGTCGATCCACGCAACAGAATGGGGCATGATGGGGCTGGTTGATGCCACGCTCGATGCCGCACGCAACCTGCTGTCCCGCGCCGATGTCGATCATGTCTGTCTGCTGAGCGGATCATGTCTGCCGATCCGGCCGGTCGAGGAGCTCGCCGACTTCCTGGCGCGCAATCCCCGGGTCGACTTCATCGAGTCCGTACCGGTCGATCAGGCCGACTGGGTCAAAGGAGGCCTGTCCGAAGAACGCTTTTCGCTCTGGTTCCCGGTCGGCTGGCGGCGGCGGCGCAAGCTGTTCGACACGCTCGTCGATGTGCAACGCATGCTCGGTGTCTCGCGCACCATACCGCAGGACCTGTCCCCGCACCTTGGCTTGCAATGGTGGTGCCTGACGGCCGAGACCCTGCGCGTGATCCTTGCGCATCCCAGGCTCGATGCCTGGCGCACGTATTTCCGTCACACTTGGATCCCGGACGAGAGCTTCTTTCAGTCCCTGGTCCGCCAGCTCTCGACGCGCGAAATCCGAAGCCAGTCCCTGACGCTCCAGCGCTTCGATCAGAACGGACGTCCCGTGGTCTTTCACGACGACCATCAGGAGTTGCTGCAGCAAAGCGGTTACTTCCTGGCGCGAAAGATCGATCCCGACGCCGATGCGCTTTATTCGCTGTGCCTCAGCGACGGGCCCGGCAAATCCAGCAACGCGATCTGGTTCGATCCCGACTTCAAAGAGGATCGGATCTCGGCGGCGCGCGAACGCAGCACGGAGTGCTCCACCGGACATGTCAACGCATCCCGGATGGTTTGGTACACGTCCCAATCCCGGGTCGAGACCGGGCGGCCCTATACGGTGCTGGTCTCGCGCGATACCGCCCTGATGGGCCGCATCCGCCGGTCATCGCCAGTCGACGCGTTGCGGTTCCACGGACGGCTCTTTGGACCGTTTCCAGCCGACCTTTCCGAAGACTTCGCGCCGATTGACGGGCTTGGCCCGGGCAATCTCCCGACCGATCCGGTTCAGCGTGACTACCGTGCGGCTCAGTTCCTCGCGAAGGTGCTCTGGCTGGGGCGCGACCGGCCGAGCGTCTTTTTGTTCGATCCGGGCGACAACCGGTTCGTGCGATGCGCGCTGGTTTCGGACCCGAATGTGAGATTGATCCTGCTGGGCGACGAAAGCCTCCTCGCAAGCCTGACAGTCCCTTTGCAGACCAAACGCGGCAAATCCCTGAAGCCGCCGCAACTCGATGCCTGGTATCGCTTCGTCGATCCCGAATCTCCGAATGCCGAGGCGATCGTGCACGACATCCTGGCGCAGGACTGGATGGAGCCCGCGGGATGGATGGTTCCGGATTACGTGGATGGCTGAGCGTCCGACGTACTTTGCGATCTACGGCGCGATGCGGACGGGTTCCAATCTGCTGGAGAAAACGCTCGAGGCCCTGGGGGATACGGCCTGTTACGGCGAGGCATTCAATCCGGGCTTCATTTCCGGCCCCCGCAAGACCGAGGTTCTGGGGTTCACGCGCGAGGAGCGCGATGCCGATCCGCTGCAATTCCTAGAGCAGATCATCAGGGCAGAGCCGGGTAAGACCGCCGGATTTCGGATCTTCAACGGCCACGACCAACGGATCATCGATCACACGCTCAATGACCCGCGATGCGCCCGCATCATTCTGCGCCGCGACCCGGTGGAGAGTTATGTTTCGCTCCAGATCGCGCGCGAGACCGATCAATGGATGTTGCGCAATCCGAAGCGTCGGATGTCGGCAAAGATCCGGTTCGATCCGAAGAGCTTCGAAGTCTACCGGCAGGGGCTGACGGTCCATTACGACGCGCTCGAAGCGCGTTTGGCAGCCAACGGATTGTCGGCTTTCAGGATAGATTACGACGATCTCGATGTCCGCGACCGCTTGCAAGACGTGGCCCTGCACATCGGATCAACCGGGATCGTGCCGGAGGAGCCGCCCATCCTGCGACAAAACCCGATGCCGATGTGCGAGAAGGTCGAGAATTACGACGAGATGTGTGCGTTCATCGGGATCGAGCCGGTGCGTCCCGACCCCAAGCCGCTTGCCTCGGTCCAGGACATTCTGTGTCCCGAGCGGATCCCCGCCGCTTTCGCGCCGATTGCCGGTCCGGCCTTTGCACCGGTCATCGCGCTGCTGCACCGGATCGACAGCCGCCACCTTTCGGGCTGCGACGAGCTTCCGGTTGCGGAACTCTTCGGTCGTGCGGAACTCGGGACGCTCTACCCCCGCGGGTCACCATCCGGGTGCCCGGTGTTTACGCTTGTCGTGCACCCGCTGGTTCGGCTCCACGCAGCTTTCGTGGAAGAGACCTGCGGGCAAAACTGGACACATTCGATGATCCGTCGTGCGTTGACCCGCGACCATGGGCCGATGCCGCCGCCGCGCGGCATCTTGAACGGTCGCAGCGGTTACACCGGCGAACAGCACCGCCGCCACTTCTCGGCATTCCTCGAGATGATCGCCCCGTTTGCCAGTGGGGAAGACGCCTCTGCTGATCAGGCCGCTTGGATCGCCCAGGCGCGACTGGTCGCGCTCTATCACAACGAGATCCCGCTGGCGCATGTCTTCCGGCACGAGGATTTTGCCGTGCTTGCCAATTGGCTGAGTGATCTGACCGGGACGCCCCGGTTCCCGCCCGGGCAAATCACGGGGCTCAGCAAGGCCGAGGCGCAGCGCCATCTTCCGATCGAGGAGGTTCAGGAGCCCGCCATTCTGGCCCGCGTTCGGGCGCTCCATGCCGAGGATTATGAGACGTTCGGTTACGACGAGACACCGGACCAGACCTAAGACCCGATCCAACGAAAAAGGGCGGACCTTTCGGCCCGCCCCGATCTAGTCAGCTTCGCAACCGATCAGTTGGTTTGTGGCAACCAGGACTTCCAGGTTGCCTCGTTGGCCTCCATCCACTCGGCGACCACGTCTTCGATGTCACGGCCATCCTTGTCGATCGCCAGGATCATGCCGGCCTGCTCGGTGTTCGAGATCCGCGCCTTCGAGAACAGCTCGACAATGTCCGGGTGCCGATCGGCCAGCTCCTTCGGACCGTAGTGCTGCGTGACATCATCGCCCCAGTCCGAAACCGGCCAGGCATCGTCCGCATAGGCCGGAAGCTCGATCTCGACCAGGTCCAGCGTTGCGTGAATCCAGTGCGGCTCCCACGCATAGGCGATGAACGGCTCCTTGCGCTTGTAGGCAGCTTCCATCTCGGCCCAATGCGCGGTCTCGGAGCCCAGTTCGGTCACGACGAAGTCAACGCCCAGACCCTCCAGGCGTGCCGCATCCTCGCACTCCCAGGCCGCAACCGGGCAGCCGATCAGGCGGCCCTTGTCACCGGATTCCAGCGTCGCGAAGAGCTTCTTGTACTTGTTCAGATCCTTGTAGGACTTCAGATCCGCCGCCACGGCGTCCGGCCCCTCGACCATGTAGCGCGGAACGTAATAGCCCGAGGCACCGACGATGCCGGTTGGCGCGTAATAGACGATCGAGCCGTCGCCACCATATTCGGTCACATACTTCGTCTTGGTCGGGTCATAGCCCGGCCAGCGCTCGCAGCCGAAATCCAGATCGCCCGCGATCATGCCCTCGTCCAGCGCGGCACCGGCCGGCATGGTGATGCGCTTGACCTTGTAGTCCATCTCATTCTCGAGCACGTAGTGCAGGATCTCGCACGTCACCGCCCCGCCGGTCCAATCGGGCACCGGTACCTTCAGCACACCACCTGCGTGCGCATGCGGTGCTGCAAGGGCCAGCAGGCCTGCGGCAGCCGTCGCGTTGATCAGCTTCTTCATATCTCTCTCCTGTTGATCGGCCTCTTTGGGCCTTGACGCTCCCGCGTTTCACGGAACTGGCGGGACGCTAGCGCGGTTCTCCAGGCTTGTGAATATCTGATGTCCAACGGATCGTTTCCCCCAGCAGTGGTCCCGAAAACCCGCGCGTCCGAGAGGATTTGACCTCCCGTTGGGGGGAAGACACGGCGCGGCAGATGCAATTTCGCCATCGGGTGTTGAACTGGGCCGCATCTCATCCGATTTTGACTGTATCATTTTTGAACAAGGAGATTTCGTCATGATGGCAGACCATCGCGCACAGCCGCAACAGGACTGGAGGACCGCAGGCGTCACGCCAGGCACGGAACGCGGCGGAACGGTGATGGGGGCGTCGTTCAAGGACTCCCTGATCCACCAGAACATCGCAGCGCCGGTTGGGCATAACTACGCCACCCAGCGCATATTCCAGATCGCCTATCAGAAACGCTGCGGCAGGCTCCGGCACGGTGAAGTCGGCTATCACAGCAAGAGCGGGTGGAAGATTCATGTCGCCGCCGACGTCTTTCAGGCAGACGACGTCGCGGCACGCGTCCTGCCGGTTCTGTGCGGCCTGACGGTCTGGCACAAATATGTGCCGAATAAACACGAGCTTTTCTGCATGGCCGGGACACAGGCCTACAAGTTCATCACAATCTATCCCAATCCCGATAACGTGGATGCCCCGGATGGCTGGCGCAATGTCGTTGGCGTTGTCGCCGGTGCCCTGGCAACCTACGGATCGCGCCCAAGGGTGATCAGCGATCCGCGCGAGAGAAAGCAGAACCCCGACGGAGGGACTCTGCCTGACTTCATTTCGATGCGCCAAGTCGCTGATTTCAACAATCCGTAAGGCGCACCAAAATGCCGGGATGGGTCCCGACCCATCCTAGGCCAGCCCCAAGGCCTTGCGCTGGGTCGCTGTCAAAGCCAGCGACAGCCGGTCCAGAACGATCGCCATCAGCACGATGGCGATCCCGGCGGCCAAACCCTTCCCGGTGTCGGCAATGTTCATCGCGTCGTAGACCTCCTTGCCCAGGCCGAGCCCGGCAACCAAGGGCGTCACCGTCTGCATGGCCAACGCCATGATGATCGTCTGGTTGATGCCAAGCAGTACCGCGGGCATCGCCAGCGGCAGCTTGATCTTCCCGAGCGTCTGCAGGCGCGTTGCGCCGAACGAGCGTCCGACCTCGTCGATCTGTTCGGGCACCTGGCGCAGACCCAGATTGGTCGTGCGGATGATCGGCGGGATCGCATAGATCACGGTCGCGAAGATCGCCGTCGTTGGCGAGCCGCCGAAGAAGAACAGGGCAGGGATCAGATAGCAGAAGGTCGGGATCGTCTGCATCAGATCCAGGATCGGGCGGATGATCGCGTCCAGTGTCTGCGAGTTCGCCGCCGCGATGCCCAGCGGGATCCCGAAGATCAGGCAGATCAGCACCGAGACGACGGTCCCGGCGAAGGTGTACATCGTGATCTCCCACAACCCCGTCGCACCGCAGAACACCAGTGAGAGGAACGCGAACAGCGCCAGGCGCCAGCCGGCAGACCACCAGACCCCGCCGACCATCAGTGCCGTGACGTACCACCATGGCAACTCGGTCAGGAACTGGTCGAGCGGGCGCAGCGCGTAGAGATAGATCCACGCCTTCATCGTCTTGGTGATCGCAATGAACGTCTTGTTGACCGTCAGCCAGTCGATGCCCTGATCCAGCGGCTCGCGGATCGAGATACGCCATCCGCGCGGATATCCGCCGATGTCGGCGACCCAGGCGTCGACAGCAAAGATCGCCGCGATGATCAGAACCGAGACGATCAGAAAGATGTTGCGGGCGACCACTTCCGCAAAGCCAGTCCGTTCAGCCAGCGCCGTCAGCCCACGGGCGGGCAGGGCGCAGATCTGCCAGATCAGCGACACCGCACTCTCGATCCAGCGCGCCGGGGCGTAGCGCTCCCAGTTTTGCGGCAGCAGGCGGAACTCCATCTCGTCCGGCGCCAGCTTCGGCGCCACCCTGGGCGCCGAGATCGCCTGGCTCAACCGGTCGAAGATGATCGCCATCACGACGATGCACAGGCCCGCCTCGATCGACCAGCCGACCTTCAGCTTGGTGATGGCTTTCCAGACCTGATCGCCTAGGCCCCCGCCTGCGCCGACGAAGGTGGCGAAGACGGCCAGCGCCAGCGCCATCATGATCGTCTGGTTCACACCCAGCATGATCGAAGGCAACGCCTGCGGGATCTGCACCTTGGTCAGCATCTGCCAGCGCGTCGTCCCAAAGCTTTCGGCGGCCTCGATCATGTTCGCGGGCACCTGCCGGATGCCCAGATTGGTCAGCCTGATCATCGGTGGCAGCGCGTAGATCATGACCGCGATCGTGGCCGTCGCTGCATTGGTGCCGAACAGAAACAGCGCTGGCAGCAGGTACACGAAGGCGGGCATCACCTGCATGGTATCCAGGAACGGCCGCACTGCGGTCTCGACCCGGTCCGAGCGCGCGCAGAAGACCCCGATGATCAGACCGATCACGATGCACAGCGAGACCGCCACGATCATCATCGCCAGCGTCGACATGGCATCGTCCCACATCTTGAACGCGCCCCACAGCATCACGCCGAGAGCCGTGAAGATCGCCAGCCGCAGCCCGCCCCAGGCCAGCGCGGGCAGGGCAAAGGCCGCAACAACCGCGGGCCACGGTGCATCCCACAGGAAGAACTCGATGGTCTCGAGCAGGCTGAGGATACCCTGAGAGATCGCCCGCGTCAGCCAGCGGTAGTTCTCTTTCAGATAGGCCTCGGCTTGGTTGACCCAGTCGGCGAACGGGAAGTTGCGGGTCAGGATCTCGGGATAGGTCTGCTCGGCGCCGAAAAGTGCTAAGACGATTAGTGACACGACCAAAACCGCCAGCACGATCACCGGGCCCGTGATCCGGGTGCGCCCTTGCGCGTCACCTGCTTGTGGTCGTTCTTCGGTCGTCGTTGCCATCTGATCTCCCCGCGCCGACTTGGCCACGATCGACCGGCAAGATCAATGGCCAACCGAGATCTGCGCGGGATGTGCTGGGGCGGTGATTTCGGCGCGGATATCCGATTAACGGAAAATTGCGTGAAGAAAGTCACGCGCAGAGTCACGTCGATCTTGGCGCGAATATCAACCTCCGAACTTCGCTCTTGTCATCTTCCTGTCATTGCGCCGAAAGTGGCGGCAGACAGGGGGAGCACATGGCGAACGCCAAGATTATCTGCCGCAATATCTGGAAGGTCTTCGGCCCGAACCCAGAGCGTCTGATGGCCTCGCTGGATGCCTCGTCCGATCGGGGCGAGGTGCAGGAGGCGACCGGCCATGTCATCGCCGTCAAGGACGTGTCGTTCCAGATCCAGCAGGGCGAAACCTTCGTCGTCATGGGCCTCTCCGGGTCAGGCAAATCCACCCTGGTGCGTTGTATCTCGCGGTTGATCGAGCCCACGGCAGGCGAGATCCTGATCGATGGCCAGGACATCCGGGGTTGTTCGAAGCGTGATCTGATGGAGATACGCCGAACCAAAATGTCTATGGTTTTTCAACACTTTGGCCTGCTGCCTCATCGCAAGGTTATTGATAACATCGCCTTCGGGCTCGAGGTGCGCGGGACCGCGCGCAACGCACGGATGGATCGTGCGCAGGAGGTGCTGGAACTGGTCGGCCTGAAGGGGTGGGAGGACAACTACCCGCGTGAGCTTTCCGGCGGCATGCAGCAACGCGTCGGCCTGGCCCGCGCGATGGCGGTGGACCCGGAAATCCTGATCTTCGACGAGCCGTTCTCGGCGCTTGACCCGCTGATCCGGCGCGAGATGCAGGACGAATTGCTGCGCCTGCAATCCGAGATGAAGAAGACGATGGTTTTCATTACCCACGACTTCCTCGAAGCCATCAAGATGGGCGATCACATCGCGATCATGAAGGATGGTGCTGTCAGCCAGATCGGCACGCCCGAAGAGATCGTGGCCAATCCCGTGGATAAGTACGTCAGCGATTTCACTGAGGATGTGCCGCGCTACAAGGTGCTCTCGGCCGGGAAGGTGATGCGCGCGGCAAGCACGAAGGCCGAGGCCTTACACGCTCAAGGCATTGCAATTGCAGCAAGATCCAAGCTGGACGACCTGATCGACCGGGCGACCGAGACCGACGATCCGCTTCCCGTCGCCGACGAGACCGGCGCACTGATCGGCGAGATTGACCGCGCCATCATCATGCGCGCGATGTCGAGCAGAGCGTGATGCGGCGCACGGTTGAGCGCCGGATCGCAAATGACTCAATGTGTCAGAACTGTCCGACGAAGTGATAGATTTCGTAGGTCTGAACACCCCAGTCAGTGTGTGTTTTCCGGGCCGAAACCTCGCATCCCTGGAACTGCGTGAAGGTCTGGACAGCCGTTGGACGAAGATCTACGTGCACCACGGCCCCCATGCGTGCGGGTCCGAAATCCCAACGCAGATGAAACGTGTCGCCAACCGCCTTTGCTAGGGGATCGCCCTTCGCCCAGCCCGAGGGTTTTTCCACCGCTTGGATCGACTTGCAGACGACCGTCTCGAACTCGGATTTCGGCACCCAATTCATGACGATGCAGGTGTTGCGCTTGGTTTCGGCTCCCGTCAGCGGGCTGGCGATGGTCTTGCCCATGGCCGTGCGGATGTCCTCGTAGCGATAGAACTGGGTGCATCCGCATCCACCTGTGCTACAGACGCCGCCCGTTCGTGTTCCAGCGTTGTAACCGGCATGGTTCGTTCCGGCATGTCCGCAATAACTGCACCGCGATGTGGTGTTGGCTTTGATCCGGCTCCGCGAGGCTGTCTCGAGCTTGTTGTCGAGTCGCTCATGCTCTCCGCTGCGCCAGTGATCGCTGGTGTCTCCGGTCTTTCCCGCGTTCTCCCAGGCGTAGTATGCCGCTTCGCGCACTTCGTCCTCGCGTTTCGTCATCGTGTAGATGTGCTTCTTCGAGAAGTTGTTCGCGAATTTGATGACATAGCGCTCGCCGTCCCAGTCCTGAACGATCCATTGTTGGTCTGATGTAGCGACCCGTTCCAGCCGCTGAGCGCCGGATGCGTCCGTGTAGAATTGGTAATTCAGAAGATCCGCTGCGGTGCCGGTATCAAGATGCTCGAATGTCATGGCCTTCTCCGGTTGAAATGAATTGCTGAGATTCTACCATCGGTCACTCGGGCGCACCAAGCGATTTGCGCGGCTGGAAAAGGCGTCTGTCGCTGGAGTTCTTCTCGAGACGTTCGGTTCGCGACATCTTTGTCGGCGATTTATCAGACAGGTCGACGCTTCGGGCGAATCGTGGTGATGAAAGCCCTGTGCCGGAGCCCGCGATGAGCCAGAACCCAGACGACGCGCCGATGAGCCGGGAATGGAACTATCACCCAGAGCTTCCGCTACATGATTTCTCGGTTTTCCAATGGCCCCCACGCCCAGGCTTTCTGCTGGGTTGGGTCGCCCGGAACTGGCTGACGCTGAGCGAGCGGGTGCTGATGCTGCTGATCGCAATCGCCCTTTGGTATCTCGCCTACCCGCCGCTTGAGGCCGCGCGGACATTCGCGATCGGTTGGATCGCCCAGGTATGGCTGGTCAACATGGCGATGATGGTCGTGATTGCCGGAGGGCTGCACTGGTACTTCTACGGGCGAAACGCTCAGGGTGCGCGGCTGAAATTCGACAAACGCCCGCAAAGCACGGGCAACAGCCTTTGGACGTTTTCAGACCAGGTGAAGGATAACGTTTTCTGGTCGCTCACCTCCGGCGTCGGGCAACTCACCGCGTTCCAAGTTCTGATCCTCTGGGCCATGGCAAACGGTTACGCGCCCGTGATTACGTTCGAAGAGAATCCGGTCTGGTTCGTGCTGGCATTGATCCTTCTGCCAATCTGGTCGGCTTTCCACTTCTACTGGGTCCACCGCTTGCTGCACGTGCCGTTTCTCTACAACCACGTCCATTCGCTGCACCACCGCAACGTCAACATCGGCCCGTGGTCCGGCTTGTCGATGCATCCGGTCGAGCACCTGCTGTACCACTCGACGCTGTTGATCCATTTCATCGTGCCACTTCACCCAATCCATCTTGTCTTCGGTGTCGTCTACAACGGCCCGGGAGCCGCGATGACCCACACGGGATACGAGGATCTGCTGATTAAGGACAAGCGCCGGCTGGCGCTGGGAACGTTTTATCACCAGCTCCATCACCGCTACTACGAGTGCAATTACGGCAATCAGGAGATGCCTTGGGATCGCTGGTTCGGCACTTTCCACAACGGCACCGAACAAGGCACGGCCGAGACGCGCGCCCGCAAGAAGGCGATGTATGCCGGGCGCTAATGCCGCGCTTGACGCCGAAATTGCGGAGGTGGAGACTGGCGATGCGTGGACGGCGCCCTCCGCCCGTGTGACCGGGAGACCTCCGATGCTCGATACCAAGACCCAAGCGACGCCGATGCCCGAACTCGACCGGCCGTTGACCGAGGACGTGAAATCCTCGTTCACGCTGCCCGCGAGCTGGTACACCGACCCCGCGATCTTCGAGCGTGAGAAGGAGGCCATCTTCTATCGGACGTGGCAGTATGTGGCGCACAAGGGCTTCTTCAACGAACCGGGCGACTACGTCACCGTCCAGATCTGCGACCAGAATGTCTTCGTCATGATGGGTGGCGATGGCGAGCTGCGGGCGTTCTACAATGTCTGTCAGCATCGGGCGCACGAACTGCTGTCGGGCCCCATGGGCAATGTCAGATCGGTGATCGTCTGTCCGTACCATGCCTGGACATTCGAGCGGGAAGGCGCGCTGCGCGGAGCGCGGTTCTCCAAGGAGCGCCCAGATTTCAACAAGGCCGATTTCGCGCTGAAGCAGGTGCGGCTCGAGATGTTCTGCGATTGCGTCTTCGTCAATCTGGACGACGGAGCCGAAAGCATGGCCGACACGGTCGGCGAAGTCGAAGCGGACGTGCGTGCCCGACTGCCATTCTTCAGTGATCTGAAGCCGCTGGGAATTCGCACGGACATGCTTGGCGATACCGTGCAGAAGGCCGGTTGGAAGGTCGTCGTCGACAATTATGTTGAGTGCTACCACTGCCATCACGCGCACCCGGATTTCTCTTCGCTGATCTGCATGGACAAGTACCAGGTCGACTGCGGCCCCTATTGGTCGCGCCAGCTTGGCGGCGAGATCCGGCACGAAAACACGGCCTATCAGGTCGATCCGGAACACGGCTTCCAGTCTTCCGCGTTCTGGTACGTCTGGCCGAACACCAGCATCAACATCATGCCTGGCAGCAACGAAGTCGCGATTTTCGCCATTCGCCCGATCGACGCCGTGACGTCGAGTTTCGAGGGGCATCTGTTGTCAGCGACCGGCGAGGAGCATGAAGAGCGCAACGTCTATACGGCCAACATCCTCGCGCCCGAGGACATCGCGCTTTGCGAAAGTGTACAGCGCGGGCTGATGTCGAAGGGGTACACCCAGGGGCCGATCATCGCCGGGGACGCTACCTCGGGGCAGGGTGAGCATGGTATTCATCACTTCCACCGCTTGGTGCATCAGGCCATGACGGGCGCTGACTAGGTCCGCAGTTCGATGACAAACTCGGTGCCTTCCAGCACCCTTTCGTTCAGGCGAATGTTACCGCCATGCGCGGTCAGTAACGCCTGAACGATCCCCAATCCCAGCCCCGTGCCGCCAGTCTCGCGCCGCGTCGTGAAGAAATGCTCGAACACTCGCGCACGGTTAGCCGGCGTAATCCCGATACCGTTGTCGCGCACCCGCAGCAGGACACGGCGCCCGCGTTCGACCGTCACGGAGATCCGGCTGGCGCCATGCTGGACAGCATTGTCGAACAGGTTGCCCAGTAGGATGCGCAATGCCTCGTCGGCGATCAGAGCGCCAAGGCCGGGCGGCGCGTGAATGACGATCTCGACGCCTGGGGACTGCGAACTGGCGACGGATTGAATCACCGGAAGCAGCACAGTGCGCTGTGTCGTCGGATCGGCGTTTTCGGCGCGGGCCAGTTCCAGCAACCGATCGAGCAGCGCGCGCAACCGGGTCGACGAGCCTGCGATGTTCTCCAGAAACCTTGCGCGCTCGGCTTCCGACATCGTGTCGTGATGATCCTGAAGCAGTTCGACCGCGCCCTCGATCGATGTCAGCGGCGTCTTGAATTCGTGGCTGACATGGTTCGCGAGCGTCCGGATATAGGCCGCCCGGTCATTCAGGGTCCGGGCCATCTGGCTGATCCCGTCGCTGAGCTCGGACATCTCGGACGTGCCGGGCCGGTCGAGGGGCTGCATCACGGCGCTCTCACCGGTCGTCACCTTGCGCGTCCGTTCCAGCAATTGGCCAACGGGACGCGAGATCGTGCGCGATGTCAGCAGCGCCAGTGAGATCGCAAAGGCCAGGACCGTCACGAGCGCCAGGATGGCCTTCGTGCGCTCCTCGTACAGATGCCGCAGAACGCTCTTCGGCGTGCGTGAAAGGTAGACGACACCCAGGACGCGCCCGGCGCTGAGGATCGGAAAAGCCACGAAAACCCGCACACCCGTGCCGCGCGAGATCGTGATCAATTCGCGTGGGGCGCTCTTGACCTCACGGGCCCGCAGGGCGCTCTGGTAGACGCCCTTCAGGGCTGTCTGTACCTCTTCGACATGGGCGAAGCTCTGGCCGATCTCGGCCGTGCCACCCACGACCGTGCCGTCCGCGTCCAGCACACGAACACCGATCAGCGTGGTCATCTGTGCTGTCTCGAGGATCGGCGACAACACCTCGCCTGCGGCCAGCGTCATCTCGCTGGGCGGCTTCACAGGCGGCAGGCCGTCGGGCCGGGCGGGCAACGTCTCGACCACGGCGAGATCGAGCCGAGGGTTGACTGGTGTCCACAGCGGCTCACCGCTTTCCTGACGGGCAGCAGTTTCGGGCAGACGCCCGAGAGAGGGCGGCACGGTGGCCCGGTAGACGGCGGCGATCAGTGCAGCCTGGCTGATCATCTCCCGCTCCGTCTCCTGGATCAGTTGGTTCTCGTAGATCCGGAAAAAGAAGATCGATCCCAACGGGAAAGCGATCACCGCGATGTTCACGATCATCAGAACGGTGGACAGGCGCGGCCTGATCGTCAGCCACCGCCTTTTCTTCGATGGTTTGTCCTGAATGCTCTTTTCGGTGAGCGACGCATCAGAGCCCTGCCCGACGCGACGTTCCAGCGCGCGGCGGTCGACCAGGGCATTCAAGGCCCGTGCCTCATAGCTCGTTCATCCGAAACCCAACGCCGTGAACGGTTTCGATCAACCCGGTCGCACCCGCCGCGGCAAGTTTTGCCCGGACGTGGCGCATGTGGCTGTCGAGCGTGCGGTCGCTGACGTGGATACCAGGTGCATAGACCGCTCGCATCAGATCGTCGCGCGTAAAGACCCGCCGCGGTTGCCGGGCAAGCGCGAGAAGCATCTGAAACTCGGTTGCCGTCAGCTGGATCTCGGCATCTTCCCAACTGGCCCGGTGCTCGGCCGGATCGATTACCAGGGGCCCGTGCCGCACGATCGCCTCGGGCTCTGGCGTCCCGGCACTGCGCGCACGTTTGAGGATCGCGTTGATTCGCGCCACCAGCTCACGCGGCGAGAACGGTTTGGTCACGTAGTCGTCCGCGCCCAGTTCCAAACCCAGGACTCGGTCAATCTCGTCATCGCGCGAGGACAGGAACAGAATCGGCACATCCGAGGTCCGGCGCAGCGAGCGGCAGACGTCCAGCCCATCCATCTCGGGCATATTGATGTCCAGTACGATCAGGTCCGGCCCCTGCGCCTCGGCAATTCGCAACGCCTCGTCGCCGTCGCGTGCAGATGTCGTCGTCATACCCGCCTTGTCCAAGGCGAAGCAGACCACGTCACGAATGTTCGGATCGTCATCAACGACCAGGATGGATGTGCTCATGAATCCCATATTACTTGCTCCGCCCCGCCCGCGCCACCACCGTGACAGCCGGGTCTGTTGTTCGATACTCCAGCACGAACGTCCGGTTCTCGACTGCCGTCTCCAGCGCGAGCTCGACGATCCTGCCGCCTTGGTGCGCAACGATGTCGATCTCGTGCGTGTCGCTCCAGATCTCGGCCAGATAATCCGACGCGATCGAGACAGTGACATCGATGCGATCTCGCGGGATCGCGCTGATAAAGCTGGTCTTGCCGCACATGTATTCCGGCAGATCCGTTATCTCGCGGGCAACGTTGACGAGACCGGGGATCGCATGCACATCCAAATCGCCGGCCATGACCGAAATCGGCAGCGCAAAGCTGTGCTGCATGCCATCGATCGTAACCGGCTGGCGGTAGATGAGCGTGATTTCGACCGGTCCATCTCCGTTTAGGCTCAGATCCTGCGCGAAGATCCATGGTGTGTTCGCGGGCAGTTCCGGACCATTGAGCAACAGGCGCTGAGTACTTGGACCCTCGGCGATCTCGATCGCGATCACGTCGGTCTGTGCACCCAACGGCATCAGATAGGTCGAGGCCTGCGCCGCGGCACCGAGGCCAGAGAAAACCTGACGCATCTGAACAGTTGCGACGCCGTCCTGAATGCGGGCGTCAATGTCCGTGCGGATCAACTCTGCAAGCAGCGTTCCACGCTCGTCATAGGCTTCGAGTTGCCCGCCCTGGGTTTCGTCATAGGCAATTGGCGGCATGGCATCGGCGAAGCTCGAGGCGACCAGCGCTGCGGCACCGTAGATCGCCGCGACGTAGACCCGTGTTCTCATGTCCGTTCTCCCGTCAATGTCTGACGGTTCGAACGCTACGGAGGTGGCGTGCAGAAACGGCCCGCCATGCGTCGCAAACGGCTGGGAAAATTCGTGCATTCGGCGTGCAGGTACACCAGATAGGCGACCCGGTGAACGTAAAGAGACATAATGAGCCAACCAGATTTCACCGAACTCGATGTGCTGGCCCAAGGCGCACTGCGGCTGTGGGATCTGCCAGCCGATGCAATGGCGGTGCGGATCAATGTGTCCGAGAATGTGACCTACCGCGTCGATGGGACGGGAGATCGGGCGGTCCTGCGGCTCAACCGGCCCGGGTATCACTCGCGACGTGCTATTGAATGCGAACTTGTGTGGATCGAAGCTCTTCGGGCTTCTGGAACGGTTTCGACTCCGCCGGTGCGCCAAGGTCGGAACGGGCAGGCGATCCAGTGGCTCGGTGATCGCCACATGGTCCTGTTCGACTTTGCTGAAGGTTCAGCGCCCAACGAGAACGGCGATCTGTTCGATGGATTCCGCGAGCTTGGTGCCATGGCCGCTCGGACGCACCTGCATTCGATGGCGTGGCAGAAGCCCAAGCCTTTCGAACGGTTGGTGTGGGATGTTGAGACCATCTTCGGGCGCCGGGCGACCTGGGGCGACTGGCGTGCCGCACCGAATGTGACGGAGGACGTGCTTGATGTGCTGGAGCGCGTCGAGGTGCGCGTGCGCGACCGGTTGGCGGCGTTTGGCAAAGACGAGGACCGGTACGGACTGATACATGCCGACATGCGGCTCGCCAACTTGCTCGTCGGTCCGGACGGCACCACCCTGATCGACTTCGACGATTGCGGGTTCGGCTGGCACCTTTACGACTTTGCCGCGGCGATCAGCTTTATCGAAGACAGCCCGCAGATCCCGGCGCTGAAGACCGCGTGGCTCGACGGGTACCGCAGTGCACGACCAATGCCCGATGATCATGCGGCGGAACTGGACACCTTCATCATGCTTCGGCGCTTGGCGCTGCTGGCCTGGATCGGATCGCACATCGACGCACCGGAACCCCAGGCGCTCGCGCCGGACTTTGCCCGCGTGTCGGTGGAATTGGGGCGCGCATTCCTGGATCAGCAGGAGGGTTAAAGTCTAAAGCTCGGCACCCGTGTGCGCGGCGATCAGGTCCTTGTAGAGGCTCTGAATCCGTGCCGTGATCGGTCGATCCGATGTCCCGACGGGCTTCCCGTCGATCGAGGCTACGGGCACCTGTGCGCCGAACGTGCCGGTCAGGAACGCCTCTTGCGCACCGTGGGCCTCGTAGAGCGAGAAGTTCTTCTCGAAGACCGGAATGCCATCCTCTCGGCATAGGTCGATCACCTTCTGCCGTGTCACCCCATTCATGCAATAATCCCCGGTCGAGGTCCAAACCTCGCCCCGGCGGACGATGAAGAAATTGCAGGCGTTGGTCGTGTTCACGAAGCCGTGCGGGTCGAGCATCAGCGCCTCGGCAGCACCTGCCTGCGCGGCCTGTAGGCAGGCGAGCACACAGTTCAGCTTGGAATGGCTGTTGTACTTGGCGTCCTGGCTCATCGGCAGACCGCGCACCTGAGGCACCGTGGCAAGACGTATGTCTTCGGTCTGCAACCGGTCCACGGGTTTCGAGTGTTCGACGATGATCACCAGCGTCGGTCCCGAGGTGCTAAGTTGTGGATGCTGGAACGGCTTGTCCTTGACCCCGCGCGTCAGCATCAACCGGCAATGCGCGTCGGTGGTCATTCCGTTCGCCTCGGCCGTCCGGGACAGCGCATCCAGTATGCCCGCCCGGTCCATGCCCACATCCAGCGACACAGCCTTGCAACTGTCGAAGAACCGATCCATGTGCTCGTCGAAGAACGCCCAGACACGGTTGTAGAGGCGCATCCCCTCCCACATGCCGTCGCCCAGCAGGAACCCTGAGTCATAGACCGACACCTTGGCATCGTCGCGGTGCACGATCTCGCCGTTGACGTAGATCTTGATGTCGCGGTTGCGCGCGTCATCCTCGGCGGCATGGGTGGTATGGGACGCGGTCGCCATGATCGCTCAGGCCGCTTTGCCAGCCGGACGCAGCGCGCGCCAGAGAAGATAGCAACCGGTCAGAACGGCCAAGGCTGACAGCCCGGTCCGAAACCAGCCATCCATCAGCGAAAGCGGCAGGGCGACGCAGATCAGCATCGCCGGCGCGTAAAAGCGGGTCCACCCAGTGCCCTTGGCAAACTGGCTCTGATACCAGGGGAACGCCGCCGAGAAGATCGCAACGATCGCGAAAAACATTGCCCAGGGACGCGTCACGAACAACGTCAGGTCGGTGTCGATGGCCAACGCACGGCTCAGGTTCAGTTCGGCGATGTTGCCGAGTACGACGCCCAGAATCATGGGCGCGAGCGGGAAGCCGAACATCCGCATCACGAAGCCGAGTATGCCGAACCAGAACAGCGTCCAGACATCGTCGAACGAATTGTTCAGCGCGAACACCCCGATCGTGGCGAGCCCCAGGATTACGCTCGCCAGCATGTACATGCGAATGCGCGTTACAAGCACAAAGACCCGCAGCATCCCCGACTGCATGCCAAGCATGATGAAATTCGCCGCAAAGAACGCGATGAAGATCGAATAGACCAGCGCGGGCTCTTCCTGGATGAAGGTCGGCCCCGGCACAATGTCGTGTATCAAGAGCGCGCCTAGCATAATCGCCGCCGTCACATCGCCTGGAATGCCCAACGAGATCAGCGGCGTCAGCGCGCCCCCCTCGACCGCATTGTTCGAGGTCTCGGGCGCGATTACGCCTTCCGGATTGCCCTTGCCGAATTCCTCGGGCGTCTTCGACGATTTCTTGGCCTGATCATAGGCCAGGATGTTGGCAATCGACCCGCCTGCGCCTGGCAGAATGCCCGTGAACATGCCGATCAGTGCGGACCGCAGGACCACGGCCTTGCGTTTCCACAACTCGGCAATGGCACGGCGGTGTTCGATCCGGATCTGCATCTTGCGCTGTTGCGTCAGCGCCTGCGTCGCCTTGGCCGGGTCCCGCACGTCCGACAGCAACTGGCTGAAGGCAAATAGCCCGATCAGGACGGCAATAAAGTCAAATCCGCTCAGCAGATAGTCCGAGCCGAAATCGAATCGGCCGACGCCGACCGCCTCGTCCTCTCCGACCGCCCGGACCAGCAGACCCAGCGCGCCCGCGATCAGACCCTTGACGAGGTTTTCACCCGCCAGCGAGGCCGTCACCGTCAGCGCGAAGATCACGAGCATGAAGAAATCCCAGGGCTGAAACTCCAGCCCCACGCGTGCCAGTTGCGGTGCGAACAGAACCAGCATGACCGCCGAGATCATGCCGCCGCAGAATGAGGACCAGACACCCAGACCCAGTGCGAATCCCGGCTCGCCCTTTCGGGCCAGGGGAAATCCGTCAAAGGTTGTCGCCACCGAGGACGGCGTGCCAGGAATACCCGTCAGGATGCCCGACATCAGTCCGCCCGAAAGCCCGCCGACCAGCACTGAAATCATCGTTGCCAACCCTTGCTCGGGCGGCATCGAGAACGTGAATGGCAGCGTCAGGACGACCGCCATTGCGATGGTGAACCCGGGGATCGCACCGGCCAGCAGGCCCACGCCCACGCCCGTGATCATCAACAGGATCGTCTGCCAGTTGGCGATGGCGGCGAAGGCCAGGCCGAGATTGTCCCAGATCATCGCTCAGAACCCCGTCCAGTCGCCGCGCGGCAGGATCACCCCCAAGGCAAGGGTGAACAGCATCCACATCCCGCCCACCGAGACCACCGCAATTCCCAGATGAACCGGCGTACGCTGCACTCCGCCCAGCGCGGTCAGCAGCGCGAAGACAAACGTCATGCCCCCCAGCAACATCCCGACATAGGGGATCGCCAGCAGGTATGCGCCGAACAGCACGAAACACCAGATCACATTGCGCCAATAGCCAAGGAACGCGCTCAGGCTGTCAGGTGCATCCGGGTTCGGCGCATCCGGCCCCTGGCGCAGGGACTGCACCAGATAGATCAGCGACAGGAACCCGAAGACGCCCAGAATCACCCGCGGCCATGTCGCGGGCGAGAGCTGGCCGTAATCCGGTTCCCGAATATCCAGGCTGGCAACGAAAAGCCCGCCGCAGATCAGCAGCAGAAAGATCGCGGCGAACGTATCGCGGTTCAAGGTCATGCAGGCAGCAGTACAGCAGGCGCCCGGCGAAGCAAGCCGCCGGGCGCGAAACGCTTATTTCTTGAACATGCCGATCTCGATCGCGACGGCTTCGTAGTCGGCATAGATGTCGTCGGCCCACTTGCGGAATTCCGCCGGTCCCTGATAGCGCAGGCCCGTGCCCTTGGCGTCAAGCTGCGCCATCAGATCCGGGTTCTCGGACGCGGCCTTGAACACGCCGGCCCACATCTCCACCACATCGGCAGGCGTGCCCTTAGGTGCCACGATCCCACGCTCCAGCGCGAACGTCATGTCGACACCCATCTCCTGCAGCGTCGGCATGTCCGGCAGCTGCTTCGCCCGCTCGGGTGCGGCAATTGCAAAGCCCTGCAGCGCGCCCGATTCCAGGTGCTTGCGGCCCGAGGCGACATTCAGCGCACCCATGTCGATCGCGCCCGACAACAGTGCCGTCATCCGCTCTGCCGTCCCGTCATAGGGCACGTAAGAAAACTCGACGCCCATCTCTTTGGCCAGCAGCAGCCAGATGAAGTGCGAGGTTGAACCGAACGTCGTACCCGCCTTGATCGCACCGGGGTTCGCCTTGGCATAGGCCGCGAACTCTTCGAAGTTCTTGTATGGTACGTCTTTGCCGGCGCCGATGATGTCTGGCGTCATGGTCAGGTTTGCGACCGTCTCGAAGCCATCGTACTGGAAGTCGATGCGCCCATTCAGAAAGCTCGTGATCGCCGACTGGTGGATTGCAAAAAGCGTACAGCCGTCGGCCTTGGCCTTGGCCGCCTGCTTGGCACCCTTGTTGCCGCCCTGACCGCCGACCGTGACCACCTGGATCTTCGGCGTGACGTCCATCTCTGCGATCGTCTTCTCGAAGATCGAGAAGATCACGTGCGTGCCGCCACCGGCCTTCCACGGCACGATCAGCTGTGCTGTGTCGCACGGGATCTCGGCGGCATGCGACGGCGTCGCGAGACCAAGCGCGAGCAACCCTGCGGCTGCTCCTTTCAGAAGTGTTTTCATGTTGTCTCTCCCTGAAGCGAGACCGCGTCGAGGCGCGGCCATCGATGCAAACATAGCCTGCGACGGCATCACCGCAACACCGGTTCTTGGCGATCTCCCACCTGATTGCATCCCTGCGACACGCGTGGTTACGGTTCGGCCCATGTTGCAGCCCGCTCCCCACGACTGGTCAACCGAGGTACACGCCGCGATGCGGTCTCTCGGCATCGGCACCGTCTGTACGATTCCTGATGGTGGCCTGACACCCCTGTTGGCGATGTGCCGCGAGGATCCCGACACCCGTGTATTGACTCTTTCGACCGAGGAAGAGGGCATCGGGATAACCACCGGCCTTTGGCTCGGCGGGGCACGCGGGATGGTCGCCCTGCAATCCTCGGGTGTCGGCAACTGCATCAACGCGTTGACCCTGCCGATTGCATTCGGCGCGCCCTGCCTGATGCTGGTCACGATGCGGGGCCAATGGGGTGAGTTCAATCACTGGCAAGTCCCGATGGGGCAGGGGACGCAGCCGATCCTGACCCAACTCGGTGTGCGCTGCTATCCGGTCGAGACGGCACAGGAGGTCGCGCCCGCCTTTATCGCTGCCGCGAACATGGCGTTTCATGCGCAAGAACGCTGTGCCATCCTGATTGGCCAGCGGGTGATCGGCGCAAAAGCATTCGGAAGGGGCGAGGATTGATGCACCATCATGACCCGTGGAACCGCAAGACCCCTTTCCCCTGCACGGGAGAGAGATGCGGAGGACGTGGTCCATGACCTCGAATTATCTTGATCGTCGAGAGTTTACCGCCGCCGTGCTGGCCGAACGCGGCGATACGCTGGTGGTGCCCAGCCTCGGTGCACCGACCTGGGATTGCGCCGCTGCAGGTCTGACCGCCGAGGCTTTGCACTCCTGGGGCGGCATGGGGCTCGCCCTGGCCACAGCATTAGGGGTTGCGCTCGCTCAGCCAAACCGCCGCGTGCTCTGCCTGAACGGGGATGGAGAGATGATGATGGGCCTGGGCACCCTCGCCGTCGTCGGCGATCAGGCACCGAGCAACCTCGCCATCCTCGTCCTCGACAACGAGCATTTCGGCGAGACCGGCGGGCAGCCCGGCCTGGCCCGAACCGCCGACTTCTGCGCCATTGCCAAGGGCGCAGGCATACCGCGCACCATGAACGTCACGGCGATGGAGCAGGTGCCCGCCCTCACCGACATGCTGTTTCACCAGCCTGGCCCGTGCCTTGCGACTTCGAAAATCGCACTGGGCGACTTTCCGCTAACCATGCCCGAAAAACACGGTCCCAGCATCGCTGCCGCCTTCCGTGCAACAGCGACCAATCCATAACAGACCGACTCCGCGTTGTTACGACTGCGGTGTGATTGCACTACCCGTTACCTATCAAAGCGGTATCAATGCACTACCAATGCGGTATGCCTAAAAAGTCAGCGCAGATTGACCAGGGGAGCCATCGACATGCCAGAAAACGCCATCGAGGTGCGGGGCCTGCGCAAGACCTATGCGTCCTCGCGCGGGGTTGCGAAAGAGGCGCTGAAGGGCGTCGATCTCGACATCCCAGCGGGTTCGATCTTTGGTTTGCTTGGGCCTAATGGCGCCGGAAAATCGACGTTTATCAACATCTTGGCGGGTCTTGTGGTCAAGTCTTCGGGCTCGGTTCGCATCTGGGGCTTCGATCAGGACGTCAACCCGCGGCAGTCCCGCGCCGCCATCGGCGTGGTCCCTCAGGAACTGAACCTGGACGCTTTCTTCACACCCGCCCAGGCGCTCGAGGTTCAGGCCGGTCTCTACGGCGTCCCAAAGGCCGAAAGACGAACGCGGGAAATCCTGCAAGCCGTTGGTTTGGCTGATAAATCAGATGCATACTCACGCACGCTCTCGGGTGGTATGCGCCGCCGCCTGCTGGTCGCCAAGGCCCTGGTTCACGCTCCGGCGGTGCTGGTTCTCGACGAGCCGACAGCAGGCGTCGATATCGAATTGCGGCAGATGCTTTGGTCTTATGTGAAAGAGCTAAACGCCTCCAGCACAACGATAATTCTGACGACGCATTACCTGGAGGAGGCGGAGGAAATGTGTGACCGGATCGCCATCATCAACCACGGCGAGGTGGTGGCTTGCGATGACACGCCCGTTCTTCTCAGCCGCCTCGATGCGAAGACGCTTCTTCTGAGACTTAAGCAACCTCTTGATATTGTGCCGGAAATCCCCGGAACGCAGTCTTCGCTGCGCGAACCGGATCTGCTGGCGTTGACCTATTCGCGCTCGGCTGGCTCTGCCCCGCAACTCATTGTGAAAGCGGAAGAAATAGGGCTCGAGATCGCCGACATCACGACCGAAGAGCCGAATCTCGAAGAGGTGTTCCTGGCGCTGACAAGTGATCGAGCGGCTTGAGCCTGTCCAAACGTATCGTCCGTCATCGAAGTTCACCTCCCACCGATCCAAATCCGGATCCAAAACGTACGTACTTATACGTATAAATGATGGGAGATATCTTCGATGAAACGTCTAGCCTTGGCGGCCGCTTTGATGGTCGGTGTCGCATCCCCGGTGCAGTCCGACGAGGACCGGCAACTCGCATTCCCAAAAGACTATCGTGACAGCTTCACGCAGTACTATTCCGGTGATCGTTTGTACGTCGAGGAACAGACAATTCGCCTGTTTGCCAATGACATAGCGAAAACAGGCGCTCAGTCGGACGGCAAGCTTCCGAACGGATCGCTTTTGGTTGCCGAACTCTACGCGGCCCAGAAAGATGCCAATGGCGATATAATTGAGAGCACCCTGGGCCGCCGGTTGCCGGGAGACCTTAAGGCGATCGTCCTGATGGAGCGTGGCGCCGGGTGGGACGCCCAGTATGCGGATGATCTCAAGGTCGGCGACTGGGAATTCGAGGTGTTCAACGCTGCCGGCGAGAACCTGAACAAGGACACGACCGCATGCCGCCAGTGCCACCACCCATTGGGTGACAGCGAATACATGTTCTCGTTAGAGCATCTGCTCGCGGCGAAGTAGGAACGCGCTTAACTTATTCAGACAAACGGAAAAGGGGCCCGAAGGCCCCTTTGGAGTTGCGAGTCCTGAACCGAAAGGTTCAGCCGATCACACCGCCATCGTCGCGCTTGATCGCGACCACGCCCGAACGCGGAACCGTATCACCGCCAAACGGCCAATGACTTGCGAAACCTTTCTCGCCGGGATGCTGGACGCCCACGAACATCGTCTTGCGATCGGGCGAGAACGAAAGACCGGTGATCTCACAGGACACTGGCCCAACCAGGAAACGCCGGATTTCGCCGGTCTCGGGATCGGCTGCCAGCATCTGGTTGTTGCCATGGCCTTCGAAGTCGCCCTCGTTCTTGTAGTTGCCGTCCGTCTGGATCCACAAGATGCCCTTCGAGTCGAACGCGATCCCGTCGGGTGAGTTGAACATGTTCCCGGCGTTCACATTCGGGGTTCCGGCCTTGTCGTCCGAGTGGACTGCCGGGTTTCCGGCCAGAACGAAGATGTTCCAGTCGAAGCCCTCGGCCGTGTGATCCTCGTTATCCGGCATCCAGCGCACGATCTGACCGTACTTGTTTTCAGCCCGAGGGTTCGGACCGCCAACCGGGGTTTCGTCGCCACCCTTGTTGGGCTTGATGCCGCGGTTCTTGTTGTTGGTCAGAGCGACGTAGACCTCGGCCTTGTTCGGGTTCGATGTGACCCATTCCGGACGGTCCATAGTGGTCGCACCGACCTTCGAGCCTGCAATGCGTGAATGCACGGCGATCTCGGCCGCCGACATACCGGTTGCTGCCTCTGAGAGTTCGGCCCACTTGCCGCGACCATCGTCGGAGAACACGGCGGCATAAAGCGTACCGTCGACCAGCAGGTCGTCCGTCGAGCCACCGGCCGAGTAGACGCCGTTGGAGACATAGCGATACAGGAATTCGCCACGCTCATCGTCGCCCATGTAGACCACGACTTTGCCGTCCTTGTTGATGACTACGTCGGCGTTCTCGTGCTTGAACCGACCCAGAGCTGTCCGCTTCTTCGGGGTCGATGTCGGGTCGGAGGGATCGATCTCGACAACATAGCCCGCACGGTTCGGCTCGTTCGGTGTCTTCGAGATATCGAACCGGTCGTCGATCTGAGCCCAAGCATAGCCCCAGTCATCCACACCAACTCCGTAACGTTTCAGAGCTGCCGGGACTTCCATGTCCTTGTCTGCCGAACGGAAATAGCCGTTGAAGTTCTCTTCGCACGCCAGGTAGGTGCCCCAGGGCGTCTCACCGTTTGCACAGTTGTTCCATGTCCCCAGCGTCTTGGTGCCGGTTGCGTCCGCAGCGGTCTTCAGCAGGTCGTGGCCAGCGGCCGGCCCCGTGATATCCATCTCGGTCTGCGGTGTGATGCGGCGGTTCAGCGGGCTGTCCTTGACGACACCCCATCCGCTGTCGGTCTCGGCAATCTCGACGATTGTGACGCCGTGGGCCAGCATACCTTTCAGGACGTCGTCATCGGTCTCTGGCAGTTTAGATTCGCGGTGCGCGTTGGCGATGTCGCGGTTGGTGTATTCCTGATTGATCACCAGCACGGTCTTGTCGCCGACGGTCATGATGGACATTCCATCGTTGTTGTCGCCGAATGCCATCTTCTGCTGCTCGGCGGTGCCACGCACGGACCAATCGAATTCTGGCGCATCCGACCAAAGCGGGTCGCCCCAATTTACGACCGGGGACGAGGTGAAGCCCTGAGGCAGCGTGATGTCATCATTGCCGTTGGCCGCCACCTGCGCGAAGCCGAAGCGGTCGGCGGCTGCGTCAGCGCGGCCGGTCAGGGCGCTGGTGCCGGTCAGGAACGTTGCGGTTCCGACGGCCAGCACGCTGAGGAAGCCGCGCCGTGAGATTGCGCTTTCAACGACGCGGTCGAAGTCGCATTCTTCGGGTCGCGGGTTGTTGATCTCGTCGAATTCATCGAAGCTGAGGTCGTGATCTTTCATCACTCGTTTCTCCCTGGCTGGTGAGGTGCTGGTATGAGCACCCGGCTTCAAACAGATGACATTAACAGTTTCGCGACACAACCATGGGTGTTTCGCGATGCGGGAATAGTCTTTGCCTATGGATTTGCGGCTCTTGATGCCTCGAACGACTCGCAAAGTGCTTCAACGGCGTCGCTGTCGGAGGGGTCCAGCTTCTCCCACGCCTGCATCTGGTTGCGAATCCAGGTCAGTTGGCGCTTGGCGTAGCGCCGCGTTTCGGTCTTGGCGTTGTGCACGGCGTCCTTCAACGAGGTTTCGCCACGCTCATGCGCGATAAGATCTGGCGCACCGACCGCGCGCAGGCCAGGGGCCGTAGAGGCGAGATCCAGGCTTAGAACCTGCCGAACTTCGCTCAACGCACCTTTGAGGATCATCTGGTCGAACCGTGCCTCGCAGCGTGCATAGAGCCAATCGCGCGGCGGAACCAAAGCGATCGCACGGCATTCCTCGAGCGGTAAAACCGGCGGAGGTGTACGATCCTGCCAGTGGGCGATACCGTGGCCCGTCGTCTCAAGCACCTCCCAGGCGCGAAGGACACGTCGTGGGTTCCGGATATCGATCCGACGACAGGTTTCAGGATCGCGCATGGCGAGCTCTTGTCGAAAAACGTCGAGACCGAGGCGCTCGAGTGCGGCTTCTCCCCGGTCGCGTGTGGCAGGATCCGTGCGTGGGATCTCTGCCAGTCCTTCGGTCAGCGCCTTGAAGTAGAGGCCTGTACCGCCCGCGATGATCGCTGCCTCGCCGTTCGTGTTGCAGGCTTCGATCTCGCGTCGAACCTCGTCAAGCCAGTGTCCCGTGGAATAGTCCTGCTCCAGATCGACGTGGCCGAACAGTCGGTGTCGTGCCAAAGACATCTCGTCATCCGTTGGCCTCGCCGTCAATACACGCCAGGCGCGATAGACCTGTTGACTATCGGCGTTGATCACGACGCCGTCGATGGCCTGCGCCAGACGGATCGCCAATGCGGACTTGCCAGAGGCGGTCGGACCGGCGATGAGAACGTGTCTTCGATGCATTTTATTTGAATAAGCGTGTAGCGCCCCTTGCACCAGCGCAGGGATGCCGCTATAGGCGCGCGACTTAATCCACAGGCGGGGTCGGGCCGATGGGGGAGACATCCCCAAAAGTCCACCGGTTGGAGCGCAGGCTTCTTCGCCCCGCTGAGGCAAAACCGGAAAGGAAACGGACATGGCGCTGCCTGAATTCACGCTGCGTCAGCTTTTGGAAGCTGGCGTTCACTTTGGTCACCAGACCCACCGTTGGAATCCGCGCATGGGCTCGTACATCTACGGCTCGCGTAACGGCATCCACATTCTCGATTTGACCCAATCGGTTCCGCTGCTGGACGCAGCACTCCAGGCGCTGCGCGACTGTGTCGCCAAGGGCGGCCGGGTCCTGTTTGTCGGCACGAAACGCCAGGCGGCAGGCCCGATCAAGGACGCCGCTGAGCGTTCGGCGCAGTATTTCATGAACCACCGCTGGCTTGGCGGGACGCTGACCAACTGGAAGACGGTTTCGAACTCGATCCGTCGGCTCAAGGAGCTTGACGAGTTGAACGAAGGCGGGGCCATCGAAGGATTCACCAAGAAAGAACGCCTGAACCTCGAGCGTGAGCGTGAGAAATTGCAGGCATCGCTTGGCGGGATCCGCGAAATGGGCGGCGTGCCGGACATGATGTTCGTGATCGACACGAACAAGGAAGATCTGGCTATTGCCGAGGCGAAGAAGCTGAAGATCCCTGTTGTGGCCATTCTCGACACGAATTGCGACCCGACGGGCGTCGACTTCCCGATCCCGGGCAATGACGACGCTGCACGGGCAATTTCGCTCTATTGCGATCTGGCTGCGCGCGCGGTGATCGATGGCATGGCCTCTCAGTTGGATGCGGCTGGCTTCGATCTTGGCGAACTGGAAGAAGTTCCGCTCGAGGATGCGGTGGCGGCCGAGGATCCCGGCGAAGCGGTTAATCCGCCGGCCGAGGAACTGCCTGCCGCCGAGGCGCCTGCCACGGAAGCGCCTGCCGCCGAAGCACCCGCCACGGAAGCTTCTAACGAGGAAGTTCCGGCAAGCTGACCCGAACGGGCTGTCACAGGCCCGTCACAGCGAACACGTAACTGACCGCCTGTGCCCTGAGAGGCGCGGGCCATGAATAAATGGAGAAGAGCAATGGCGATCACGGCTGCCATGGTGAAGGAACTCCGCGAGAAGACCGGCGCGGGCATGATGGATGCAAAAAAGGCTCTGACCGAGACCGACGGCGACATGGAAGCGGCGGTTGATGCGCTGCGCGTCAAGGGTCTTGCGAAAGCCGACAAAAAGTCGGGCCGCACGGCCGCCGAGGGTCTGGTTGCCGTCTCTATCGATGGTGGCACGGCCGCGGTCGTCGAGGTGAATTCCGAAACCGACTTTGTCGCCCGCAATGCAGAGTTCCAGGAGATGGTCGCGAGCATCGCCGCCGCAGCGCTGTCTGTCGACGACGTCGATGGTCTGAAAGGCGCCCCGCTGGCAGGAAAGACAGTGGGCGAGATCATCACCGACAAGGTCGCGACGATTGGCGAAAACATGAGCCTGCGCCGGATGGGCAAGCTGTCGGGTGATGTGGTGTCGACCTATGTGCACAACGCTGTTGCGACCGACATGGGCAAGATCGGCGTTTTGGTCGCTGTCAATGGCGGTGACGTCGACAAGGCTGCCGAGGTTGGCAAGCAAGTTGCGATGCACGTCGCCGCAACGAATCCTGCATCGCTGGATGTCGCGGATCTGGACCCCGCGGTTGTCGAGCGTGAGAAGCAGGTTCTGACCGACCACGCCCGCGAAAGCGGCAAGCCCGAGGCGGTCATCGAGAAGATGATCACCGGCCGGTTGAACAAGTTCTACCAAGAGGTCTGCCTGCTGAAGCAGGCGTTCGTGATCAATCCGGATCTGAGCGTCGAGAAGGCTGTCGCAGAAGCGTGCCCCGGTGCCTCGATCGCTGGTTTCGTCCGCTTCGCGGTTGGCGAAGGCATCGAAAAGGAAGAAGAAGACTTCGCCGCCGAGGTCGCCAAGACGATGGGCGGCTGAGCTGTCACTATATCGACTTTGGGGGGCGGGCCTTCGGGTCCGTCCTTTTCATTTCAGGCGTTCAGAATCTCTCCGATCGCGGCATCAATCGTGCGTGTGTCCTTCGGAGATTGGCCTGACCCGGCCATGTGACCCCAGTCCGTTTCGATCGTCCGGTATTCGGCGCCCGGGATCATCGCAGCCTCGGCAATGCAATCTGCGGGCGTGAAGTAGAGATCGGTTGATGCCGTCATCACCAGTGTCTTTGCGGTGACCCGGCCAAGTGCGGCGGGCAGATCACCGCCATCGGCGACGTCGTTCGCAATCCAAGTCTTTGCGCATGTCACGATGTTTCCGGCATCCCGCGCCATAAACAGCGCATCCCAATAGTTCTCGAGCCAGTCGTCCAGCGATGTGTACCCGCCGTAAAGCTCGTCCGTGAATGCGTGGCGTTTCAACCAAGGCTGGGAATAAGCCCATCCGGCATAGATCCGACCGACAGCTCGCAAGCCTTTCCTCGGTGTCGCGCCGGTCGCAAAATCTGGATCCGCTTCCAGGGCTGCCAGCAAAGCCTCCAGGAACACCCGATTGTGCGGCGTCGTTCGTGCCGTTCCGCAGATCGTGATAAGCGCCATGATCCGGTCGGGTTCCTCGACGGCCCAACGATAGCTTTGCTGGGCGCCCATTGACCACCCGACGGCCAGCCGGATCGGCGCATCCCGGAAGTTCAGCCTCAGCATCCGACGCTGTAGCTCGACGTTGTCGCGGTGATCGACTTGCGGGAAATCGGACGTGTTGGACGGCGACGATGACTCGCCGTTACCCAACATGTTGGGCACGACGATGCAGTACTTCTCCGGATCAAGTGCGCGGTTCTTGCCGATCAGGAACGCGTTCTGCTCATGCGTGCCGCCGAACCGCGTAGGAAAGAGCACCAGGTTGTCCTGCGCCTCGTTCAGCTTTCCCCAGACGCCGTAGCGACACAACGCGTTGCGCAGGACACCACCGTTTGCGAGCGGCAGGTCCGTGATGAAATCCATGAGCTGCATCGACCTGTCCCCGCGTTGCCGGTGTCTCGATCATTCGTTCTCAGCGAAGACTATCAGAAGAAGCGCAGGTAGCGCGACTGCTCCCAATCCGAGACATGGTTCAGATAGCTGAGCCATTCTTGCTCTTTGAACTCGGTCCAGCTGTTGAACATCGCGTCGCCGAAGACGGCTTTGGAGAGTTGATCGGCTTTGAAAGCCACGATCGCCTCGTCCAGCGTCCGCGGCAGCATCTCGATGCCGCGTTGCCTCCGTTCTTCATCCGAGACCAGATACATGTTGTCGGTGTTCGGCTCGCCCGGATCCAGGTCCTCGGCAATACCTTCCAAGCCCGCGGCCAGGCACATTGCTGCGCCGAGATAGGGATTGCAGGCACTGTCGGCGGCGCGCAACTCAACCCTGCCACCGCCCTTCGGGATCCGCATGGCGTTCGTCCGGTTGTTGTTGCCATAACAGGCAAAGACCGGCGCCCAGGTGAACCCGGACATCGATCCCTGCTTCACCAGCCGCTTGTAGCTGTTCACCATCGGTGCCACCGTTGCCATGATGGCTGGCAGGTGCCGCAGGATTCCGGCGAGGAACTGATATCCCAGGGTCGACAGCCCGCACCCGCGCGGATCGCTGTCGGACTTGAAGAGGTTCTGACCCGTGCTCGCATCAGCCAGCGACATGTTGAAATGCGCGCCAGAGCCCGTGCGCTCGCCGAACGGTTTCGGCATGAAACTGGCGTAGGCTCCGTGCTTGCGGGCAATTGCGTTGGCCATCAAACGCAGGAAGACATATCGGTCGGACATTGTGCGCACGTCCGCATAGGCGAAATCAATTTCGACCTGTCCGATCCCGTCTTCATGGTCGAAGGAGTAGACGTCCCAGCCCAAATCATTCATTGCGTCAACCAGTTCGCCGAGCCAATGCAGATTGTCCAACAGGCGGGTGGTGTCATAGGCAGGTTTGTCCAGATGCTCCAAAGCAGACACTGGATCGCGGCCGTCGGGTTCATCACGGAAGACAAAGAACTCGGCTTCCATGCCGAGGTTCATGGTAAAACCCATTTCCTTGGCGCGCGCGACCTGCCGGTTCAGAATGTTGCGGCTGCACGCATCGAATGGCTTGCCTTCGCACCAGAGATCCGAGGGAAACAGCGCGACCGTCGGCTCCCACGGAAGGACAACATGCGCGTCAGCGTCGGGCATGCAGCAGACTTCTTCATCGTTGATTTCCTGTGGCACGCCGTCCAGTGCTGCCCCGGTGAACATCTCCGAGCCCTGCATCATCTGGTCGAGGTGAGCGATCGGCACGAATTTAGACTTCGAGACGCCGTGCATATCCACATAGGATGCGATGCACGTCGTGACGCCCTTGGCGGTCAAATCCGCCTCGAGTTGCGTTGTGTCTGTCATGGAAGTCCCCCGGAAGTTCGATGCGAATTGCGTGATGCTGCACCCGCGAAGCAAGATCCTGCGATGTGCCAGAGGGCCGCGTCAAGATCTGGTCAGGTTGTATGCACATGATATGTCAGAGGGATGGAATGGCGGGTGAAGTCCTAAGAACCACGAACATGACTCCGGAGACTTTGGCTGAATGGGATGAGGAATTAGAGCGTATTGGCTTCGATCCGGAGACAAATTCCTGCACCGCGAACAACCAAAACCTAGAACCGGATTGTGGTCCCGATTTCGGGGGGCCACAGCCATGAGGAAGGAGTTTAACGGGGCTGCGAAGGATCGACCGACAACGCTGACACTGCGGCTCTCATCCGAAGAGCGAGCGCGGTTGGAACGGGAAGCGACGGGAATGTCGCTCTCGGCTTATGCGCGGGATCGGTTGTTTGGGGCGAATACGAAGCCCTGCAAAACGCGCGGCAAAACCCCAGTAAAGGATCACGTGAAGCTGTCCGGGATTTTGCGGCGGCTTGGGCAACTGAACCTCACGCAGGATTTCACCAGCAATGATCTGCCGCCGGAGCAATATCGTAATTTTCAACGCGCGTGTGCCGATATCGCTGCGATGCGTTGGATTTTTGGTGGCGCTGTGGATGAGGCCATGATCATGGTGGGCAATCAGCGCGGCGGGGCGCGCGATCTGGCGCGGCATTTGATGAAACAGGAAAATGAACGCGTCGAGATTCACGAAGTCAGGGGGGCTTCATCGCCCGCGATCTGGAAGGCGCGTTCATCGAAATCGAGGCCATCAGCAAGGGCACAAAATTCAAACAGCATCTCTATTCGCTGTCGCTGAACTTGCCCAGAGAGGCGGTTTTGAACTTTCGCCGGTCCAACAGCTCGCACTCCAAGGTGGCGAAGAAGCTC
>ERZ1740062.300-NODE-300-length-33068-cov-9.820858_pt1 | contig 33068 bp, 26 predicted proteins | sample MGYA00581741_ERZ1740062 | MGnify/ENA primary metagenome ERZ1740062 (study PRJEB43018, sample SAMN04849747) | marine metagenome | isolation source: floating plastic debris | place: Pacific Ocean | collected 2008-09-01 | study: EMG produced TPA metagenomics assembly...
TTAAATCTAATACAGTGATCGCATTTTATTATAATTTTTCCATCTGTTACCATGGTACAAAATTACCTTTTAGGTTACACCTTAGTTCTCCCCAGCAGAAAATTAGATGATCAAATTCAAATCCTGAGCAATTTTCCCTGACGTCTTCATGTTTACAATAAACACTGTGCATTAAATGTATTGAGCAGACCGTTTACTCTAGCAGAGAAAAACTAGGGTGAGGAAATATGTAGGGATGTCCCGAGTGGTGCAATATATTCTCAGGACTGCAATACATCAAAAAGTATGAGATAGCAAAAGCTGAATCAACCAACTTTATTAATTTGACAAAAGCCACAAAATAGCTTACAACTTGTTGATGTTGGGACTCTTGCACTAGGCTATGTATCGACTGCTAAAATAATTTTGTGGCAAATTGTACAGTTCAAATTTTCCAATACTGCCCAGCTCTAAGTGTACTGAAGAAGAAGGAGAAAAATTTAACATTTTTGTCCGTTAAGTAGCCAAAATTGTTAGCCAGCGGAACTTGCCTTTTTATAATGCTCCGACACTTAGGAACCTTGATATCTGAAACCCTGACGACTCAACATATTGCCGCAAATAACTCTCATTATAACTCACACAAAAATTTAATGGTAAATTTTTACTTGAATGGCAATAGCCAATGGCAATGCTCTTGCAACATCATAGATACTGCTCTACTTAATATTCATCATAAATTATGAACATTACCGAATCTTGCATATTACTATTGGTCCCGATTATTTATGTTTGACATGGCCAACTCAAACACTGCACAACTCAAACAAAATGGTTGCTTGGAGCTTGAGTTGTATGAGCACCACGAAGTGAATCTTGCAAAGCCTGCATTTTGCAAACTCTTGGCAAAGTGGTAACATTGAATGTCAGCTCTAAATTTTCCAAATAGTAGAATTGAAAAATCCTTTGATGAAATAAGACAGCAGAACAAGGACCAGGTAAAGCCAACAGCAATAATGCATTGCATGGAATCGGAGCTATATATAGTTTCAATAAAGTAATTTTATAAATGTTTGTTAACCAAGCCATCAAAGCTGACCACCAATTTCAGATAAATGAAGCTTTTGAGATTGTGACCATCGGGAAAATATTAACACCCCTTACTTTGCACAACCCGGAAATCTGGAGCTTTGTAACCAAATAAGATCCCCTGATAAAACATAGACCATCAGTTTGTAAATAAAGCATTGGTGCAGTCAGAGATAAAACAAAGGCGTGCAAACGAAAATCCATCAAATTTGTGATCGCCATGCCTGAATGCTGGGGAAATTATATTTTTCAAAAATATGGAGCAAATTAAAACTGGGTTTTCAGGTAAATCAGCTTGCTGACATTTTTGGCTTATTCTGGAAAAACAAATGATTGAAAGTAACGACAAACACTTTCAAACCCTTTGTTACCTAGTTTACGGGGGCACTGCTAATGAATCTTAAACAATCTTGATTCTAAAGTGAGTGATTCCGTAATGGTGTAATTAGAAAATTTCCTATCTGCCCAGCGTTATGGTGTGCCAAGAAACAGAGCACACAACCCTCCAAAATTACCAGATTTAAACGGAGAAATATGAATCTGTAATTTTAGAGATAGGAGATACAAGCCTTATCTTCCCCCCATGAAGCTGTCATATAACAGATTCCAGATATTCATTTAACAAATAAATGATTTGTAATATTTCAGGTGTATACACAATTCTCCAATTGCTATAAATTGTTTTCAACACTTATATTTTGTAGGCCCATACCCTGCTGAATTCTGTGACCATCAGAGAAGGTGAAATCAGCAATAAGAAATTGCAGAACAGAAAATTTGAAGTTCAGATGATGTATTGGAAGGGTGAAGCAATTATTTCATTTGAAGAGCAAGAGAAGTTGAACAAGTTGTTTAAAAATCATTTACAAGAGACTCGGAATTTGCTGCACAAAAGACTACACAATACAAAGGAGTTTGCTGCCACGCCCCCTGCAGATACTGCAGAATGGATCAGGGAATTCTCTGATGTTGTCCCACCGCTTTCCATTGATTGTACTCAGAGAATGTTAAAGTTATCAAACATGATAATGGAACAAAGTGTGGCATACCAGAGTGCTAAACCTCCATGCGCTTTCTCTGCTGTTGCAATAGGTTCCATGGCTAAGGGGGAAGCAACTCCTTACTCTGACTTAGTTCTTGTTTCTCATTGAGAAAAAAGCGAGCCCATCATACGATATTTTGAGAATCTTGCAATGACAGTATACTTCTTCATAGGAAACCTAGGTGAAACAAAGCTGAGCTATATGGCTAAAAACAAGCTTCATGGATGGTTTAGTGACACTTGCCAAAATGGTTTCAAAATAGACGGTTTGGCCAAAGGCGCAGGAAAAATACCTACTGGTAATGGTTCGACAAACCAGAAAAACCATTTCATTCTCACAGTTGATGAATTGATTTTGAGATAAAGAAAGACACTTGACCAGCCCAATAAGAAGGAAGCTGTGAGGGGAGATTTCACAGCCATGATGGCTTTCACGAAACAGTTTTATCACTGCGGTTGTATGGGTGGGCATTTGCTTGAAGAGTTCAAAAGGCAACAAGAGAGGATGACATTGAAAGCTCAGCGAATAGATATCAAACGTGCAATGTTTTAAGCAGATGTTGCAAAATACGGATTCAAACCAAACCAGAAGATAGCAGACAGAGGCTATGTTATCGACAGTAAGCGAGATGTTTATCGATATCCCTCCATTATGCTGTTCAATATCACGATTCTCACTAAAACCAGTGGGCCTGACTCATGGTGTACATTAGATCTTCTCCGTCAGCGCAGCACTATTTCTGAAACTGTGTACAGTTCTTTAAAATTCCTGCTCTGCTGCGCTTGTTATTTCAGACTATCAGCATACCTGTATCACAACTCACATGACGACAGAATCTCAATTCGACAGGAAGATGAGCGAAGCAACAATATCATTCACACCGACAACAGCTCTTCCAGTAGATGGTTTGTTCCACAGGAGTTATTCAATATATATTGCGAGATAATGGTTCCTATGAAGAGGCATTTCGCTAATGGACAGAACCGTGCATTGCGAGATTTGCTCACCACGAAACTAGAAAAAATTCATGGCACACCAAGTTCATCACGCTGCATTGCTGTCACCGCTGGCGAGTAGTGTGGAAGTTACTTGATGCGCAGTTTGGTGAGAATGTTGTTTTAGGCATTCAAGACAAAATTATAACAGAGCTGATTGGTCTCGACATCAGTTTGGAGGAGGTGTGGCAGTCTGTTAAAGCTCTGTCTTATACTTTGTATCAGAAAAGAGAATACAAGGCAGCATTGACCTATCACAAAACTGTGCTCGAAAGAATTGAGCTCAATCCCAACGAGACCAAAGAAGCCAAACAGCTTCTGTTGGCAGATATTTTTGATGAGACAGCCCACACTCTAGTTTATCTTCACAAGCATGATGAAGCCTGCTCATATTATTTGTCGTCATATGAGATCAGGAAGGAAGTTTTAGACCTAACTGACATGCTTTTAGGGGACTCCAATCTACGACTGGGCCGCTGTTACAGGTTACAAAAAAATCTACAAGTAGCTGAAAAACACCTTCTGCAGGCTCTCACTATATTCCATTACAATCAATCAATCCCAAGATACATTATATGAATATAGAGGGGATGAGATAGCAGCATCTCAACCTGCACAGATAGACTTCGGTGACCTTAACCCCTTAGAACGTCTTGCTTTGTTGAACAACCCATCTGTCAATATAGTCCACACCCTGCTAAACCTGGCTGATATCTTACGCTCATCCAAATACTACTCACTTACTAGATGCTATGCACTCAAAGCTTTAAACTTCGTACACAGAATTTATGGTACAGAAGCCAACCATCGCCTGATAGCCGATGTTGGGTTTGTCTGCGCGTGCAGCTGTAGTGATGATGGTGATCACAGACAAGCTGATGAGTTCTTCTGCAGAAGTCTTGAGATGATCACAAAACTATTCATGGGAACAAAAGAGTCTGTATTAAAATCTCTAATTGGGAGTGAGGAGACAGACAAGTGGGGAGTATGCGATGCCAGGGCTGAGCTGATCGTAAATACTTTCTGTGATCTTCCAGGTTACAGAGTACCTCACCCTCAATCAGCGAACGTCATGAAGAGATTTGGACAGCACATGACAAATGTTAAGCGATACAGCTTGGCAATAACATGTCTGGAGAGGGCACTTGCCATGTACAGGAAGTCATTCGGTGAGAAGGCAGAGTATTTTGATGTTGCGAGTACATCTGCATACCTCGGCATTGCCATCATTGGAGGCGGCTCAGAGAGTACGACGGGCATGGATATGTGTAACAATGCTCTAGATATGCTTCTGAAAATTGGTGATAAAACTTCTTTGCTGCAACTAGCTGAGGTCCATGAAAAACTGGCACAAGTGTTACAAGAACAGGGTAATTCAAGACACGCAGAGCATCACATAACGGAGGCCTTGCTTACGTATAAAGAGTATGCAGATGACCCTTACCACCCAAAAATAAGACACCTACAGAGGCTGATTGAATTACAGGTCTCCATCTTAGACACACATTACTGACCTGGTGGATATCAGTAATAATACTCTAATACAAATCACTATACTGTCACCATACTTGACAGTGATACTGCTTACTATATAAAATAAATATACTATTTAGTACTATACTTTAATATTATTGTGAGAACATTTATTTAAAATTATATATCAAACTAAACTGTAGCAAAACAGAACCTTTTTAACAAGTATTAACATTTCAGCTTATAGAGTTATGAAATATAGAAATTTTCAGTAAAAAAGAACTAGTGCAGTTTATGAACTAAATGCATAAACCTCACACAGCTCAATGCATAAAAATATACAAACTCTTTATGATGCATTACACATGAAAGTGTTGAGTATTCTGATTTCATACTTCATTCCCCATTAGTATCTGAAGTCCCATTCATCTGCTCACTATTCTCTACCTGAAAATATTACGCTATGTTTAAGCCAAAAACTAATGTGAATTGAAATCTGAATGCCAAATGGAATTGCATGTACCATTCCTTACACTGTAGTTTCAACAGCATGACAGTGAATTAAATGCAAAATCTCACTGATGAGGAACAACACTGAAGATTATGGATTTATTAATCATTGGTAATGTAGTTTGTGGATACATATATATCGGGAGAATTTAGTATCAGTCGTTTGATACAGAAGTGCAGCAGAATCGCAAAACAAGCAACAAAGTCATAATATACATCTTAGCACTACCAATGAAGCAATGGGACGGATGGCTTTGGAACCTAACCCAAAGTATGATAATTTATGATACTTGAAAGATAAAATATGTCATCTCAATCTCACACCTGGCAAGCCAGCAAAAAATCTGGATATCTGGCCGTTTCTGTTTACATAAACAACAAGCAGTCCAGATGCTGCTCAAAAATTCACACAATCTGCACCTTACCATGTTTGTTGGAACATTGACTGCCTTCTTTGGAGAATCCACAACAGCTTCTAAAAATGGAATAAAGATCAATCATTACCATTGAGTTGAGACACAAAAACGTATTTTCTGTGATTCGAAACCCGCAAGAATACAGCAATTTTAAAAAAAAAACATCATTTCTATTAACTCATCCATTTTTAAACCCCCGTTTAGCGCTATCTAGCACTATACTTCCTGGATCATGAAACATTAGTCATGTCTTTATAAAGGGGAAAGTTTTTTTCTTCGTTACGTCAGCCTAAGTGGAAAATATTAAACACATGACCAGATACTATCCTTGACCATGACTCATCTTACAGTAAGCAAGAGAACACTTGATATCACAACTCTCTTGATAACAGTCTGTTTTGAATTAGCTGTTTTACAGCACCATTCCATTACTCAAGCACAAACATTTTTGCAATCAAAGTGCAGCAATTATAAACAGTAAAACGTGTACGCAAATTCTCACCAAGTGATTAATTAAGGCGCGCAAACTTTTTGACAGTTTAAACTCTTATAACTCAGGAACTTGAAATTTGAATCCTCCAATTAAATACAATGGGGACAACTTGTGTAAAAGTTACAACAAACCGCCCCTCCCTGCCAAAATATCCAGTTGTGAATGCCCGAAAATAGGTGTGGTATCATTATGCATTAGCTTGCCCAGTGGAGGCCATTCAGAATTTAAACAGTTATTTTCAATAGTTAATTCCAATCTACCCAGTGGGGCATCAATGGCTGAATCTAAATGACACGCAGCACTTATACAGTAGCAACACCAGACGTCATGTAGTGTACGAGCCTAATTCTCACCTGAACCATTAGTCTCATTAGTAGTGGAGTCGTCAGATTGTGACTTTTCTTCTTGAGTAGGATCTCCCTCCACAGACATCTCTTTTGTAAGTAATCCTCTGCCTTCATCAGCAGTCTCATCTGTACGCTCTGTCGTATCACTGACTGTCTCCTTCTCAGTAGTGGCCTCCTCAGCAGTGTCAGCTTCAGCAGGTGTTACATCGGATGCTGTGTCTACAGCAGAACTCTCCTCTTCACCAGTATTGACAGCTGGAATCTGCTGATCCTCATCAAGCACCTGTTGAGTAGCCTCCTCACTGACAGTCTCAGCCTCAGTCTGCTCTGTCTCGGAGGCAGGTGTAGTTGTCACCTCCGCCTCAGCCCCTACATCTAACTGCTCTATATCTTCTGTTATCTCTGTGATCGCTGACTCCTCAGTCTGATCATCGGCTACCGACGGCTCTGCAGACTCCTCATCTATGACTGACAGCTCTGCTGCTGATTCTTCACCTGCTGTCTCAGGTTCTTCTATAGCTGTCTCAGGTTCCTCTCTCACTAGCTCTGGTTCGTCTGCTGAGACTTGCTCTACTTTACCTAAACTATCTATAGCTAGCAGAGCATCATCACACATAGAGTCAACAATCTCTGAGGTCACTCTCATCACCTCCTCCAATAACTCTCCTATAATGTTCTGCATCTGTAAATAATAACAAAATAACAATCCAGTAACTTACCATGGGACCTGTTGGTACATGCATAATGGTTTTTAGATAAATGTCCCAAGTATGATATCACCAGCAAATGAATATTAGTAGCTAGCAATTTGGCGATCCAGAGAACTCTGAACACCATCTTCGTACTACTAGTATCATACTGATATGGTCAATAACATGTCACGCTCCATATATAGCCTTTAAATTTGCCTTCCACCAATGACCATGATCATCCCCTTACTTTGTTCTGACAAGGTTTCATGTGAATTCAATTCACATTCATCTGATGCTTTGGAAAGCAGTAAGTGGTTAGACATCAACTCACCTCGACCCTCATACTGTCTTTATCACACACAGTGGGTATGTGATCTGGTGTGTTTGTTATGCTGAGAAGATCACATAAAATCTGCTGAGATATGAAGTATACGATATCCTGAGCAGTATACTGACTCATTATATCAACCTTCATCTCATCTAACTGTTCATGTAGTACTGACGATAATCGCTTCACAAACTCATTCATCTGTAAATAAAGGTATTGGGTCTGCACAAAATCTGTATGTGTGTGAATTATGGGTGGACGGAGGACGAACTATTGTAGTTAAACATTGCATAGTTATATATAAATATAATATTTTTATTCCATTTTACTTTCCTATACTCCTATATTCCTTTCAATTTCACCACACTTCAAATGTCTGGAGTACGCTTCTAGCACAAATCAGCTTAATTATATCCATCAGCTAAATCAAAAGAATGGGTTATATATTGAATTCAAATTGTGATGTAGAAATTCCTATGACCCATACAATTTTCGCACCCCAAAATTTTAAGCCATGCCCAATGCAGTCCAAAAAATAACCCCCTTTCCAGTAACACCACACCCCTTGGTATTATACTACGATTACTTCAAACTTCTAATGGGCTGCTTTGATATTTTGAGCAATCCAGGATCAAGCTACGTCCTTGAGCTTTATTCTCACCTTATCGGCTAGGAAAGTGGACTTGTTTTCACTTCCGCTGACTGATTTCGCTTTGATTTCGTCACACAACTCCTTGCAGAATTCCATGATAGGTTTTGCTGAAAAGTGCAAACAACAAATTGAGTATAGTATACATACAGTGCTTTTACAGACTTCTACCGCACACTACTGATATGCCGAGGAAACAATCATAGTTTTCTTTCCACTCTTGTTCGCAGAGTAGTTCATTTCTTTACCGGTTGTCTCTTGCCTTGTAAGATGACATGACTGCAATCAACATTAGCTTGTTGTACCAATAATATCCTTTCCATTGCTTGTACAGGGAGCAGTAAAATCAATGCTCATAACAGCTCCTAGTCGATACAAAAATCTTACTTTCCTTGGTGAATACTGGGCCTATAACAATATAATACTATTTTTCCAGCATAGAGCAGCATATATTTTAACAATGTAACTTACCAGATACAGGGATTTTACTGCAGAATCCAGCATTGATCAGTGTTTCAGTCACAAGTTCACCAGAGCATGTCAGAGCGACTAGATAAGTTTTACTACCTTCTATCACGTGGCTCTACAAATGAAAAACAAATCAGCATAATAGACTAATAACTCCAACAAACATGTAGTCAGGTTGGGAAGACTAACTTCAAAAGTGCAGCACAATAAAGAGGAAGCATGGGTGTGTTGAATGCCATCATCAAAATAGTCCAACAGCAGAGGTTTTATGTGTAATAGTTTCTTCACAATCAGTTGTTAAGGTACCTGGTAGCCATTTTTGAAGAGAATATAAAAGACCAATCCTATGAATGACAATTGATTCAACAATATACATAGCAGTTATCTACTCACAGCTAGGATTCTACCAATCAGCTGTTTTCGATTAGCGAGCTCGTAAAATCGGCTTATCGCGTCATCATCCCACACGCTGCCAGAGAGAGGATATACACCTGAGAGGCAGCACTTCACTGCCTGTACTGCTATGTCTGAACATGCTACGTGTAGTGGATGTATACTCGAAGCAGGTACCATCTCCGTGTTACCGTAATCCACTAACTGTACCTGCCATTGTATCAAGAATAAAATCTATGAAGAGTTGTGCATTGTATAGTAGAACCGCACCATTAAGTTGTCTGCTGTGGCACCACAATTTATGCTGATGTTTTTATTTCAGGTAACGCTTGCATTTCGTCGCTCGACTCCTAGTTTATGATACAGAATATCACACTGAAGACTGTTTTGTTCAAGTCATAGCTTAGGGTTTTTATACCCATGGAGTCCCAACATTGCAATCAGCCATTTGAGAGCTTGTAAGACAGCAGAGCCAATTCAAAAATTACAACAAGAGTGACGAGGTAACGCACTTGCAATACACCTGAAACCATGCATTACCTTGTATAGCTGCTGGTTGTTAGCTGCAGCTGACTTGATCAATCCCCTGCAGAATTTACTGTCTTTAGTATGAACCACACAAGCTGTATCTGAGACAAAAGAGCACAGATCAGATATACATGTATGCTCAACAATGTCAACTTAACATGGATATATTCTGGACATATCCGAGATTTCAGTTAGCAAGCGACTGAATGAGGGTGGGCGACCAGTGAGAAGACACGATGAGCTTTCAATCTCAGCCTTCCTCAGCTATAATGGAATGTCAGACATCAATGAGTGTTTTAAAATGGCAAGTATTCCCAACTATAAACATTGAAAGTGATATACTGTATAACAATGTTTTGTGTCTGCACAACTTTCAGTTGTCTAATCAAGGAATCAAATTTTGACGTCAAATATGTGATGAGAGAAACAATCTCTCACCTAGAGTAAGCTCGCTGTCACTGAGTGTTACAGCGGCACTAATCTGAGATTCTGTGTAATTCTGAGCAAGTAATTCTTCAATCCTCGACAACTCCCCAGTAGAAAACTGACAGTAGAAAGCTGAGGGAGTAACGATGTGACATACAGTCATAGAAATATCATCTGAGCTGATAGCTGTGTCTGTGACTTCATACCTAAAGTAAATTAAATCATGCACTAGTCCGGAGTGAGGATTCCATTAATGTCCTGAATTTTTATCCAGTACACGCGCATACACAACACAGAAATACCCTAGAGGAGGAAAGCATAAACAGGATGAAATTTTAGTGTTTTAAAAGCAAAAAGTTAAAGAAGCTAAAATTTTTGTCTCGCTAAAACTTTGAACTTTGACACATTTTATTTTTAAAAAACTTTCCAACTAGTATATTAAACTCCTCTAGGGTACATACAGAAATACAGATATATTTGAAGGCAAACTTGAGCTTTACATTGCAACCTGTTACTTGTATGTGCATCCATGCATGACGGTCATTGCCTCTCAGGGCTAGCAAGTAGCAGGCGGGTAATTGCCAAACTACAAAGTAAAAGGAGGAAGTGTGCTCAACCACGTTCATCAAAGATTTGGTAGCCAATGCTACCATAAAAATGAGTACACACCAATCACTTGCGATCATTGATCATGCAATGTTGGGTTGGGTGAAGGATTAAACAGCACTACCATTGAATCTACGCATGTAATAGCTCACACCAGAAGATTGAGAAGTATTATTGAAGTGCAGATAAAAGCTGAATTTGTATCTGGTTATAGTATTATTATTCAGGATATAAACACACAACATGAGGTCAGCATGAAATATGACTTACTTTGAAGGAGTCCAATAGGAGGCAAAGAGTGACGAACAAATAACCCAACAAATATATAAAAAGTAGGAGGCAATACAACCAAGTCATGGACAACCAATGACACAAATCCATGCACCACTAATAGCCTGGTAGCACACATTTAAAAGTCTAAGAGTAGCAACTTGTATCCTTTACAATAGGGCAGCTAACTATCATCCTTGGTCGGATGAGTCTAAGGCCCGATATTTTTGGAGGTTGTTTTGAAGAAGTATGAACATTTTATTGTAGAAAACATTATAGAACTAATTTTTTGGCTGTCAAGCATTCGATGTTGGCAATGTAAACAAAAATGGATGGAAATATCAGCAGCTTTAAGCTGAAGCTATGCATTAAAGCTTTTGACTCCAGCTTTAAGCCAAAGGTACAAAACCTTTTCGTGGAAAACATTGCAAAACAGGCAATATTAGGATAGATGTTGGTTATGTGTTAGGCTAATTGTTCCTTCACCCTTCCATACATGTACATGACCACAGCAGTCCATATCGATGCGTGCAGGCAATTAATCCTATGTGGTAAGGAGGGGCTCTTACTTGAATGATGAACTTTCTACATGCGTGTTGGTAATCAGTTGGCTAGAACTGCTCAAATCAGCAACTTCTGTAAAAGAAAAACAAGATAGGTCGTAGAGGCAAATTCGTTCAGCTTTTTTTTCTCAAACATAGCTAAAGACTGCGGATACAGAAAACTATCTAACTGAGTTTGGTAATAAAAATGCCAAAAATGATAATTCTGTGAAATAATATTACTGAGAATTGAGAAGTGAACACCCACCATCTAGCTCGGGTATGAGAATACTGTATGGTTCACTGTCTCCCTCGATTATCACGGTCAATTCTTTACTGTCGACCTGTTCGGCGAAAAATTCTTTTGGCATTTTCAGTATAGATTCCTGTTGTGAGGTGCACTTGAAGGCCAGACGAGGCTGTGAGCGTAGCGCAGGGGGTAATACTTTCAGACTGCTGTTAGTGACTTTCTCAGTTGTACCATAGTCAACAAACAGCACTGTTGAGGTACCATGTCCTTCTTGAGATTCTATGACAACCGCTCTGTTAGAATATAATTCAAGCTCAACATTAGATATAAACGGTGTGGAAAGGCACGAATTTCCCTGCAAGCAAGCAAGCAAAATCATAACTTCAGGATTGAGATATATGTAATTGGTATTATATAATCCACACTCTAGGTAAGATACAACCAGCTCATCTAAGTCAGGATAAGTATAACAAACGCTGCTCACCTGTACCAGTTACCATCGATTGAGTATACACCTATACAAGCTTGTCCTACTGGACAGTAAACCTCCGGCTCAGCTAGGGGACCATTCACATCAAGCTTCTCCAATATCTCATTGAGCATATCAGTGCTGGAGCTTAGCTGTAGGTAGATGCACTCCGGCCCTTCCAAGTGTGAAATATAGGCCTTGTGTTCACCTATGAATATAAAAGAAAAGAATGCAAGAATTGAGCGTTTCTCGTCAAGTACTACTTAGTTCAGGTTCATAGCTGGCACCACTAACACCTACCAAAAACAGTTAGAGCACTTAAACTAAGTACTAGTATGTCGATCAAACAGGGATGAGATTGCCCGATGGGTATCAGTGTAATTATTATCAAATAAATAAATGGACATATGGACAGTGTTAGAATAAGAGCATGTTTAAATGAAGTACTCCGCACTAACCGGTTGAGACAGATGATTCAGGTATATGATACAGTACAGGTCGACCTGGAGAGGAGGCAGCACTACCATGAAGACTAGCAGCAGCACTTCTCTGTGGTGTACCAGTAACGCTGCCCTGTGCTGAGGCTGACTGGTGAGGCGAGGCCTGCAGACTGCTTACTGAAGGTGTGGACGGAAGAGAGGAGGCAACTCCGTTAACAACAGGCTGACTACCGAATACCTGACCGGCAGTGTTAGTGAGAGTTACTACGGCAACAGCCTTAATAACCTGCTTCACACTCACTATTATCTCTTCTGTAAAAAGAAGAATACCAGGACAATGCTAATAAATACAATAATGATTTGTGGCCACAACTCCAAAAATACAATGATGCTGTCCATGTGGTATAACAGTACATGTACTACAGTGTGAGCTCCTTTTATGGAGCCTTTGTTCAGAGTTAGCAGACTCGATACTGCCGTGTTAGCTACTAATTATTATCTCATAGGATAGGATGTTGTAATACGAGGTTCATGGGACATGCTTGATGTAATGCCGGCTGAGAGTTCTGGCTGGAACACCCTACACCACATGATTAAGTCAGAACTAAGTCATTAACATGATAGACGACAGAGAGAGAATAGAGAGACAACTTCAAGCATTACTTACCTCGTGTCTCTTCAACTCCTATTTGATCAAAGTTGACTTATTAAATCAATGATATTATACAAAATATCAACACAAAGTTCTATAGTATTACACTGAACCGTCCAAGTGCCATGCATGGACTATCCTGGTAGGCTTACTACCCGTGTCTTTACTCAGATACATTGACTATTGATTACTTGACGGGACAGACTGATACAAGACAAAAGCCATACAAAACAGATCAAAACATTGTCTGCCATGTCAATTCGCACCATATAAGAGATAGCTAGTAAACCAGTGGGGATGATGATATTACAGTTTCCTACCTTGAGCCCATTCAGTGAGATTTTGACCAGGAGCCTCAGCCGATAGTCGACATGGTATAGCTATAGCAGGAGTCTTTGCTAAGGCTGCGTCTATCTCGCGTATCTCACTCCGATCTACATCAGAGCAGTTACCAAAGTCCACAAACATAACGAGAGCACTGTCAGCTGACAAAGACTTTATCTCAGCTCGATACCACAAACCGTCATCTCTAAACTTAGCTATACAAGCCTGACCTACAGCAGGATCAGTAATAACAGAGTTACTCTCTCCCTGCTCAGCAACACTCTGAGTGACCTGTTCAAGCAGCTCAGTGTCTCCGGTTTTCTGTACATAAAACTCTTCCTGGCTGACCTCCATTGTCAGATATCCTGGCCATTCCTCCACATTTATAGCCTGAGGCGTGTAATTGAGCACCGGTTGTGTGGACGGGCGGGCTGGTGAAGCCTGTGTGGTAGTTGTTGTTGATTCAGCTATGAATGGCTGACCATCCACTGTACTGAGAGAGACGCTGGCTAGCTGATCGGTTAACTCTGTTATGTTGACTGTTATTTCATCTGCAAAAGCAATCCAAAACATCACAATAAGTGACCAGCGATATATATAAACGCCCACCCCTAGTACAGATTGGACATAAAAAACTATGGTGTCGAGGTACACATCAGGTTATTTTGTCACACAACCATAATAGCAACATCAAACACAATTTAAAATATCGATGCATGACTGTATATGCGTAGAAGATGTGAGAATGGTACAGACCTGCAGCCCATTCTGTTAGGCTCTGATCGGGAGCTTGAGTAGTGAGTTTACATGGTACTGCTATCGCTGGTATCTTACTCAGCTCCTCACTAATCACTAGTATATCAGCTCTGTCAACACTACTACTGTTACCAAAGTCTACAAAGAGCACCTGTACCTCTGTGTCACTGATAGCCGTTATCTCAGCTCTGTACCAGGCACCGTCATCTCTGAACTTAGCTATACATGCCTGACCGATGACAGGTGAGATTATCTGTGGACTGGCTGACTGATCCTGAACTCGAGTTGTCACACTATCCAGCAGTTCGGTGTCAGACGTCCTCTGTACGTAGAATTCCTGCTGACTTATTTCATGCGACAGGTAGCCGTTAAATGGACCAACTTGACACTGCTGAGCAGCGATCTTCAGCACCGGCTGAGTGGCAGGAGCTGCTGGGGTGGATTTAGTGATGAGGGTTGCTGTCGTAGCGTTAGCACCAGATTCAGTCAGAAAACTATCACCAGCACTGTTTATGAGACTGACGACAACGGCTTTGTCATCAATACCACAAACTTTGACTGTAATCTCATCTGAAAAATAACCATTAGAACAAGAATAAAGTAACACGATTGAAACAAAACTAAGTTTACCTAGAGAGGATACACATGCACAAAGGGCTAAGAAATATGAAAACCCTATGCTTGCGCCTTTCCTCAAATGAATATCATTGCCTTTTCTTTCCTTGGAAACGATACCAAAAACCCACATAAACGTGCAAAGCTTAAAATTGGCCATACCAACAGTCACAGCTTGAATGAGCAGCACATATAATTCATGATGCCTCCCTGATATTTAAAAGCATTTATATAAGTAAGCTCACCAGCAGCCCATTCAGTGAGATTCTTCTGTTTATCTTCTCTTGGTAGTTTACATCTGACAGCCAGAGGAGGAATTTCGCCCAGAGCATCACTTATTGTCAGTAATTCCTTCTTGTCGACAGAAGAACTGTTTCCGAAGTCAATAAAAAACACCTCTGCATTTACATCCTTTACAGATATTATCAGTGCTCTGTACCATGCCCCCTCATCATCAAGCTCATCTTTATACATGGCTATACAGAGCTGACCCTCAGCTGGTGCTGTAAGAGGAATGTTACTCGACTCAGCGCTCACTTTCTCTGTAACCTGTTCCACCAGCTCAGTATCGGCAGTCTTCTGAATGTAAAACTCAAGCTGACTGATCTCATGAGCCAGATAACCTTGAAACTCTCCTAACTCGTAACACGCTTTGGCAGCAGCTTTCAAGTCAACCTGCTTAGCTTGGGGAGCTGGTCTAATGGAATCAGTTGTACCGAATGACTCTCCGCTGGCATTTTTGAGCACAACTAAAGCCTTTCCATCATTTACACTTTTAACAGTGACAGTTATTTCATCGACAGCCCAGTCAGTGAGGTTTAGCCCGGCAGTGGACGCAGCATGTTGACAAGGGATGGCGAGAGGAGGGATCATACTAAGTTTGTCATCGACGTGTTTGAGATCAGTTATTACGACATCAGCACTGTTACCGTAGTCAATAAACCTGACGGAAACGGATTGAACGGAACAAGCCAATATCTCAGCTCGATACCAAACGTCATCGTCACTAAACTTAGCTATACACGCTTGGCCCACAGCTGGACTCGCTACAGCACCTTCTGTCTGTGACAGAGCTTCTACATCAGCCGCTACCTGCTCTATGAGTTCTGTGTCCAATGTCTTCTGTATATAAAACACTGATTGCTCTTTATCCTCATATACGAGATAACCAGCAAAATCACCAGGCTGTATATTCAGCTTAGGGTATTCAGTATGCTGTGTAGGACGCTGAGGTGTGGAGACAGCTGAGCTACATGTAGAAGTTATAATAGCAGATACAGGCTCACCATCACATAACATCTCAACTTCGGCTATGTTCTCATCTGCGTTCTGTACTACTCCTGCAAGCCCAGAAATCTATTATTAATTGAATCCGTGTTTGTGATACATGTGGAAATGTACAAAGGATGACCAGTTTGGCCAAACTTTAACAAGTTTTTATAGTGCCTTTATACAAACTTCTCACAAAATCAGCCTGTAAAGGTATATTTGTAAAAATCAATGTAAACAGTAGACATCTCTATTACACCCATGTATGTATACATACAACATATACATTGTATGTATACATAAATGTATATGGACTACGGAGATGAAACACTCTTCAATCAACTCCAAGTTGTCTTATCATGAAGCAAAGAACACAACTCAAAACAAACCACATAGCAAATACCAATGAGATAGGATGAGTTCATTCATCTCATTGGGAAATACCGGCATATAATAAACATGTGCCTATGGAAAGTACACATTCATCTCATTTATTTAGGGAGTTAACAATTTACAGTAAACTCCCTGATCTTATCAATGAGAGAGCGACTATAATGGAATTTCTTATTATCGGATCTGGGATTGTGGTAACCAGAAGTCTCATCTATATAAGCACATGAGCTTATAGTACTCAATGCTCATATAGTGAGGGAATTTTTATACAGTGAGACCATTTACCCTTGGTAGTAGGGTGTGCATCATAGGTTGGACCAAATGAATTCCTGTTATTAAGGGGCTATGATACTGGAATATAGATCCCGTCTAAAACTCACTGAGCCTATAGCTCCTTGTGCTTGTAGTCTGAGACAAATTTTCTTTCCAAATTTCCCATGGTTCTATCTATTAGCTCATGCATCTATAGGCAATACTATACGGTACAAATATTATATAGACTACATTTTAAAGCACCTGTGATATCAGCGAATGTATAGTTGGTACAGAACTCTGTCATTTGCTCCTTAGATAGAACCTGATTGTAATTGTACAGCTTGCAGCAGAAAGCTTGTCCTGGCAGCTTACAAAACTCTGGCTCTAACATTCTCATTCTCTCCACAGACGTCATCTCTGTGTTACCGTAGTCTAAGAAATAAACCTACAACAGAGAACATTACCACAACATTGTCTTATTGGTGAGACAAACAACTGACCGCTGTCAACTTATCATAAAGAGTAATCAGTACCACATACAGACAGATCATACAATCTAAACCAGCTTTCAGATAGTTCTGCAGGCGCCATCCATTTTTAAAAGTTAGGTGCTTTGATTCACCAAAGGGCTTGGCAATTTGCCCTGGCTGCTAAGCTTGAACAAAGATTAGCTCTGATACCATAATTTGCGAATTGAAGCTGCATAAGTCTTTCCGGCTACATAGTTGGAAAAGAAGCACATGGTTGAATGGCAAAATAAATATACTCGATACAAATTTCAACCGAATGGTTGATCACATCACAGTCAAAATTCACTGACCACTGACTATCCTGCTGATGACTTGAATAAACATTGGAACTTATATTGATTGGGGATTGGAGTCAAACATATTAGGCTGAGCACATCAACAATTGCTTGTCCAAACTCTGAACTATACAAAATCTAGATTGATTCTAATTCACATCACCAACAAGCGCATTATGCACAATTTTTACTTCCATGTACATCATACATATTCTGCCAGTGTTTGTAGGTATAGACTCACCTCAAACTTAGAACCGTCTTTCTTATCCACACGAGCTCGGTACCATTCATTATCCTGGCTGAACTGTACAGCATAGGAGTACCCTATCACCACCTCCTGAACTGGCTTCAGTTTACCATTATTACACATTTCTCCCATCTTATCATACATAGAGTCCATCTCATTCTTATACTTAGCCAGCTGTACGTATAACATCTGTGTGTTCTCCACATTCACTAGGTGTCCTTCTATTTCACTGTTCTTAGCAACACCTAAAACGTGATCATCATAACATCAGTATGCAATGGAAGACTTTCCAGTGATTAGGAATGGATCAGGATGTCTGGAGATACTGAAATTTTGGATTGGTCTCCGTGCTAGGGTATGGACTTGTGTCCAGAAAGGCTTGTCTTTCCTTATTCTTCAAACGGACCACTTGGATGTAATAAAAAAAAAGTTTTGAATTGAACAGTTGAAATAGGGTTTTGAGCTCAATTCAGACCTTTTTTGGCCAATACCATGCGTAATCTGCTGTAAAAGGGTCCTTTAACTCCATGAAAGAGATAAAAAATGGGTTTGTTAATAGTTCTTGCAGCGACTAATTTAATATCATTGCAGCAATACTCTTAAGTTTTGAGTTACTTTACATCCTGAACCCGACACTGAGAATTGCTGTCCCGCTGAAATCGATGTATACTACTAACTTGGAAAGAGAAGTTTGCAGTCCATAATTGTTAATATCACAAATTTGCCCATCAACTAGCACATATGGAAATCTAATTTGAGATGGGAGTTATTTGATATCTGATGCTGTTCTTACCGAGATTGATATAGTTAGCTGGTTTGATGTATGGATTGTCAGCAGAGAGAGAATCTCTCCTATCACCAGCTCCATCAACACTCGGTGGTGCTGGTGACGCTCGTGATGTCAAATGTTTGCTAACGTTACCCACACTAGATGCAGATCTATGGCTTCCTAGAACACAATTACAGCATGAAATATAGAAACGTCGATCGATTAAATCTATACTCGTGGTAAGGCTGCTAAGCCATGTGAAGAATCACTATACTGATGAGCAATCACTATAGGTGCAAGAGCAAAACAAACAAGACAGAAACTACTGTTGTATAAATCCGGGTTAAAAATATGCACTCACACACATCCATCAGCATGTGTACACTGTACACTCTAACCTTGAGAGCTGTGAGAGACCTGGCTATTAGTTCTGGTGAGTTTGGCGACTCCGTTCTGTACTAAAGCTTCCTGTAGACTCGCCTCTCCATTATAAGTCATCTCTACTAAGTATGAGTCACCACGACGAGCCAAGAACGTACACATACCTCCCTCTGATAACAACTCCTCCATCTTATCATGTGACTCATCACTCCACTCTGCTCCTGTATGTGTTATCAAATTTATTAAATAATAATGAGAAGGAGAGAAGCTAAACGTTCACAAAACTATAATTCAACAACCAACTGACATTAAAATTGAGCTTTGATCTTTTTAAGTATTTAGCATTGGATAGGCCTGTGTCAGTTGGTTGAGATGAATTTCATTTGCAGCACGATCCCAAAAGAGCTCATCACAGGTGAATACCAAGTTGAAAATAAGGTAATTGCAGATAATATACTGTATTAGCATGAGCTGAGATCTTTGGTATATTAGCCCCAAAATTCTGGCAGACACCATGATGCTTATTCTTGCTACAAACGGGGATCATGTTTTCATAATGATTGGATTAGCATGTATGTTGTAATGATCAGTATAATCACATACCTGGATGTGGACTCACACCGAGTAGGGTACACTTGAAAGCTTGACATGGTATCTCTATAAGGCTAGACGAGGCTGGATAAACATCCTGTCTAGATATCTCTTCACTATTACCATAATCGATAAACACAACAGTACAAGAGCTCTCCATACATGAGGTTATCTCCCCTCGATACCAGTTATTATCAGCTGAGTATTTAGCCACACACGGCATACCCACTGCTGGGTTACTCATACAACTAGACTGGCCAGCACACTATAAAAATATCAGTACAGTAACAATACATTTATATCTACTTTATGAAAGTAAAACCAAAGCAAAGCAGCATCCAGCAGCAAAACCTGTTTGTGTCTGTGCCTCTTGCACTAAGGAGAATCAAACACCACCATGGATGCTGGGTAAAAAGTACCAAGCCTAGCACATCTACCATAAGGCATTAGCTGTTACAGACTCACCTCTTTAGCAGAGTCCAATAGATTAGCCAGTAGATCTTCACATCCTTCCTTCTGAACCCAGAATGTAGCTGGATGTAACAACCAGCTGACATATACCATCTCTCTCTGTCCACTTTCTACCACCTGCATGTTATATCCCTGCTGTGCCGAGCCTGCTGACGACGGAGCCTGGGGTACTGAGGTAACCGGGGGCTGACGGGATGGCACAGGGACTCTCACAGGGGAGGCTGTGGTGGGCTGTGCAGGCTTAGCTACACCGGCTGTAACAGACAATGGCTGTGATAAATGAGAAATAATATGCAGAGAAAAAAATAATGTACATAATTATTCTGAGATCAAATGCTGCTAGGCTCCAACTGAAATTTAAAACCTCTTACAACCACTCAAAACATCATACTTCTATGATGAAGAGCCATTGCATATAGAAATCACCCTATCACTCAACCTCGTCAAATACGTGTTTCCATGTACATTTCACAAGCATGTCAATTGGCAATTTGGATCAGTAAGAATTTTCTACAGAAAGTGATAACCATGGAATTATTGGCAATGCTGTTTATTTGCCTTAAACTGCTTTTAAATGTATGAGAAATTTTGAATTAATGATACTCAATTTGGATCTTGGCGCGAATCCAGACTGCATAGTAAGGAGGGAGATAAATCCATATTCAAATTTTACGTCCAAGCGGAGCGGGCCAGCATTGCAGTTTGAATCCAAGCGAAACACTAACTCTTGCAGTATCACATTGGCAACAAAACTGAGACCTCATCACAACCATCACTCCACAGTCAGGCAATAAAACCAAATACATTATTCCTGCTGTTTGTTTCTTTTTTGATGTATTTTAAGACTCACAATGAGTTTTGCACATTGAAAGGTTTGTCATATTGAAAATTGATAATTCAGTTGTCGTAAGAGTTCTATTTTGAGTCAAATAGGTGTGTGCATTACGACTTCTATCATACCTTGTACTAGCATAGCACCAAGTGATGAGCCATTCAGTGTCATGTTGACAAGTTTCGTGTGAGTTTTGATTGTTCCTATAACATCTATTTGGTAAGGTGAATCCATGACAAGTTCAGAAAATTTAGCAGTAGCGCCTTCACTCCAAATTGTTCCTATAAGAACATAAAAAACATGCTACCATGGGAATGAATTTGCGAATAAAGTGTATCAAATGGATGGATAAACTCTGAGACAATGGCTTTTTTCAAGGGCTGGAAGATGACCACTATTAACTGAAGGCAAGGAAAAAGGTAGACCCACACTTTTCTTGGACAATGAAGAAGCAAAGACTTCATGTATCATAATTATTGTAAAATAAAGATTTAATTTTTGTAACAGTTGAAGACAGTCTTACAAATCAGACTCCAATAGCTAACCTGTAGATGTTACACCATTTAGACAGGTTTCTATGGCAAATCCAGGCTCTCTTTGTAAACTTGCTGGAATAACGACAATATCTTTGAAATCCACCATCTCTGTGTTACCGTAGTCAATAAAAAATATCTGCAAAGATTAAAAGCAAATTTTACACCATGGTCAATGTAGGAGACATTAGTCTAAAATGATTGCGGCCACACATATCACCATAGTTTTGGTACACAGAGGTCAACTGTTTACAGATTCATACTCCGCACAGTGGAAAATTTGGAAGAAACAATAGAATCACACCGACCGGAAAGTCATCATTTTGCTAACTTACTTTGGGGAGAATGTCATTTTTGTTGTTTTCTGGCAATTCCATGCCAAAGTCCCTACTGTAGTTGGCATTAGTCTTTCAAACATTACGCCCACCTTTTTAATTTTTTTTTATTTGAGAGTTTAACGCTTGATAAGATTAAGATACATACTAAAAAATGAGATAATAAAAATCGCATCAGGGTCAGCCAGATAGCCAGGGACTAGAGTTGGGTCTGGAATAGAAGAAATCCAATTTAGCCGAGGAGATGTCGCACCACAGCCGTGCTCAGCGCACAGCACATCTATCCTCTTCCCACAGTCAAGCTGCAACACGCCCTCCAAAAGTCCTGGTTGGGTAATCAATGAAGTCCTAAGACAACTGGTTGTACAGATGTACAGATTGATTTTGACTAGTAAATTCTAAATCGGTGTCATTGCTAACTTTATTGCGGAAAAATTTAAGGGCTCGATATTTGAATAACATGTCAATAGGCATGATTTTCAGGTTGGAAAATTGACGTGAAACACTGGACTGCCGAGGCTGGCAACAAATAATTCTCAAAGCCTTTTTTTGGCAAATTAAAACCTGCTCCAAAGCATAATCAGGTGCAGGACCCCAAAACTCTAGCCTGTAGATAAAATGTGGATAAATAAAGGAAGGGTATTGCTCGCGGGTCTTAGAGAAATTTTGTTTCTACAATGAAGTGAAGTGAGAGCTGCTTTAATTTATCAGTAGGCCTATTATATTTTTCAATATTTGTGTCATAGATTACCAACACAAAGAGAAGACCAGTTTCTAGAATGAAAATATGTGCTGCCCATGGTACTGTGATTGCAGCCCTCTCAAAACTCATTCACACCTTACATTGTGCAGAGGTGTTGGTGAGTGAGGTGTGATTATAATCTTTAGACTTACGAGTATTGATACTGGTGGTTCAATAGATGACACGTACCTTAGCTTGTGAAGCCTGAACCTCGATCACCTGTCCTCTGTACCAAGTCTTATCCTCGCTATACAGTGCAGCACATAACTGTCCAACTGCTGGCGAGCTCAAACGTTTACAACTTTCACCGTTACAATAAATAGCAAGCTTGGCGCATATATCCATAACTGCATCCATATCGCTATCAATCTGTACCCAGAATTCCGAGGGGTTGTTCACAAAAACAACAGTCCCCTGAAAGGAGCCAGGCACAGCTCTCTTCTGTAAACACAAAACAACATGCATCATAATTGTCTGTATGTGTGTCTGACAATCTACTACAACAGACTCCAACTAACCTAATGAGTTTATTGCTACTAAGTTGTAAGCTAAATACTCATCATTTTTGACATTGTGTGAAGAATGCTATGAATTGGTCACAACAAGGTTGAATAAACTACATACAAACTGTGCCAAAGCGGGATTAAAATTACTTAATCATTCAACTGGTTGAACCAACCTCCTCCGTGACAAGTTTTGTGTTGCTGAGGATAATGAACAGTGACAGACTGACAACTCCAGGTAATTTCACAAATATAGCAAATGGTTAGAGAAAATTATATTTACTGGTACAGTGTCCGCCTGCAGTGGCCTGGCAGGTGTAGATGCAGCTGATGACGCAGCACTAGCAGGCTCACTAGATGGGTGGTAAGCGATCAGACCGATATTGTGTGGATGCGGTAATTTTGCTGGTATACTACTGTTTGGTATCTTAGGTGTTGTCATTCTACCCGTAATCTTTCCAAACCAGTCATTCACATTTCCTGTGAGCAGAGAAATTGTCAAACAAGTGTCATAGAGCATAATAACGTCAGACACAAGCCCGCCATATTTCCATTATCAATTTGTGTCTTCTTTTTTTTGGAGAAAACTCTAGCTAGATGGGAGGAGGATATATATGTACATGCCACTTCCCATATGACAAAGCAATGCCATGTTCCTCCAAATCCTTGACTTTGCAAATGACGATTTTTGAAGCGACCCAAATATACTATCTTTAGATTCAGCTCAAGTAGGCCAACGTGGAATTTTCCAGATATGAATTTTCAAAAGCCCAAATAGGTACCAAATATAGGCCTATGTATTTCCTGTGAGCTAAAAAGAAGTATGAACATTATTAACAAGTCACAAAGACCTACCTGTTGTGTGAAACAACTCAATACACCAGTGATCACCATCAGCCGGAGTTTTTGTGACAAAGCAAGCGGTGAACGTTTGATTCAGACACATGGTACGGAATGCCTCATGGTGTTGTTTATTTATAGGTGTGCTATAGTCTATTCTATTTAGTCGACATTGTATTCCTTGACAAGGCATTTTTTCAGCAGTTCGATCTATCCGAGTATTGCTTCTGCTTACTGTCTCTAGGTTACCATAGTCTATGTACCGTACTTCAAGTGTACCATCTGTGTTAATTTCTACAATAGAAATCGAGTGTCAAATAAGCCGCTACCATCAAAAATTACCACAAAAAACTGCACGCGTTCATCAATTAATCGTTGCAACTGCAGGCCCTATAGCATTAATTTTTGACATCACCGTTGGGTCTAAGTATCAAAAACATTTGAAAAAAATGGACAACAACTAACATCAAACATATACTTATGCATGCTATTCAACTACCATGTTACAAGGGCTGGTTTCAATTTGAGATTTAAACGCCATTTAAACAGATTTGCACCATTAAATGGTGGCTGAATAAATGTTTTAATTGAATAAAATATAACCTTGCAATTAAACTTGGAGAGATGATTAAATAGACATCCAGCATAAACAACATTGTCCACCATGGTGTTTCTAATAAATATTTTGGGATTTCTCCGGTTCTGAAAAACAAGCTATAAATAATTGTCTGCACCTTGACCATGCCTAATTGAAACCTGTTTATAGCAGTCTTTTAAAGTCAGTTAAATTTCATCTAAATGGTGTTTGAATTGTGTTCAAACACCAAATAACTACATCATGCAGGAAAAAAGAGCGAGACAAAATGTGGGCGATTGAAATGAGAGACGGATAAAAATTTAATAATCACACTCACTTTTCACTTCAGCTCTATACCACTGATTGTCAAAGCTGAACTGAGCTACCACTAAACTGCCCACATCAGGAGCGGAGGAGGGTGGGGCTGATGATGAGCTGCTTTTCTGAATCTCTCCCATCATGGAATTAAACTCTGTCTGTATGATCATAAAAAATGATGAATAATGAAGACATTTATTGATATAGAAACAATTGTGTTGTGATTTGAGATAAATGCTGGTATTTGTCCATGTCTCAGTGAAAACCTTACAGTTTATACAAAGCAGCTAGTATGATTTGTACAAAAAAACTTCGATAACATAGGGCCTACTAGTTTGTGTGATAACAAACATCTATAAATCAGGTCACGTTATGGAGCACCCATGAAATTAAGAATTTGAAGTTTCATTAATCAGCATTATTATGAAGCCAGATTTAAAAATGTCCACAAACCTCAGAGCCGGCTAGTTTGACAGTAAAACTACAGGCATCTTCCACATCTGACACATTCACCTTATCCCAGCATCCATCAGTTACAGAAGGCTTTGCTGCCATGGCGGCTGTGACCTCAAACTACGGCCTAGGAATAGAATTATATAGAGCAGCTGTTACACTACAGTACACAACGGAAATCGTACAATGCAAAACCAACACCCCATAGTTATACCGTCTGGCGGGAAGCCACGTGGCTTATCGCTGAAGGTGGCTTGTCAAGTGAATTATCAAGCCACGGCTTATATGGTGAAAATGTTTCCCAGATATCAGGCTAGAGTGGCTTGTGAGTGAAACACAGCATTTACCTACCCATGTTCACCTACTACAAGCTGCGGTTTATAGGTGAGGGTGGCTTCTCACTGAAGGTGGCTTATCAGCTGAATTACGTGTTCCGAATACAAATGAGGTAGTTCACCTATGAGCCGCGTGGCTTGCTGCCGGGGACTCACGGTACATGTAAGGGCAAGTACACACATTATCAATCTTTATGCAAAGGTCCTGTATCAAATAGTCAATCCCAAAAACATCATAACTATTAAATGACCAACGCAATGCCTAGTAGTAGAGTAATATCCACAATATATATAGAGTAACTACATGTGTGTGTATGTATGGGCTAGATAGAACAGTAGACCCAGTTGCATATATTCATGGCGATGAGCAGCTTTATACAGTTAAAGCAAGGAGTCCTTGCTGGTTATCGTAAGAGGTGGAGTAGAGTACACAATGTCATTATGCGAATCAAATCAAACAGATTTCGTCCATCTATCACTATCAAACAGTCACATACAATTCATGCCAGGACTCCCCTTGATGCTTGTATATTCAAGATACTCTCCGACTGAAGTAGGCTACTATTATTACCCAGTGGTTAGATAAGATTGTCCAGAGAGTAGACGGAAGCCACACATGGGACCACGGGACCTCTTAGTATATTGATAATAAAAGAATATTATTATTATTATTAGAATCAAGGAGTAATAGAACTTCTTGTTAGAATATACTTAGAGCAAGGAGTGAGTATTACTCTTTGTTTAGAGGTCCCGTGCATGTGACTGTGTGCAGCATCAAATCAAGGAGTCCTTGTTCAATTGAATTCACCAGTTTACCACTCTCTCTGACTGACATTATTACATTATTGGTTAGAATCAAGAATAAGAATGTGATCTCCATGATAGATAGATCAAGATGATGATAGATTTTTCCAAGCTAGCTAGTGAATGTGGTTTTCCATTCCATTTGTGGAATTTGAATTACAACAATAAATTCCATTCTTCCTTTTCAAATTGCCTCTACAGATATCATTGATGCATTCATTGATTTATCTACTCATTATAACCTAAATTCTGGACACACCTGAAGTCCTGAGCTGTGTACTGTTTATTATCATATATAATATATCACTATCATCAAGGAAAGGAGTAAGTAAGTAAAAAGGTGTTAGTTATGATATCCTTCCAATGGGCAGGCATGTATTGTGTAACTTGTATTTATGCAATACATGCCTACCCGTGATCCTTCCCCACTTAGCCTGTAGGATGATTTTTGCTTCTTACCAGCAAAGAGAATAATATATCCTTAATATTATACTCTATGTCAGCAGCCTTCCAGCAGCAACTTTTTTCTTTTCTTCTTCAGCATGTGTGTACAAACTGCGCATGCGTATATTAACTATAATCAAGCATAAATTAGGGGTGGATCTGAAAATCCCCATCTGTATTTGAGAACCTGTTTAAAAAATCCCAACCGCGGGAAATCTGTAACACTCAGCTGCATCATGGATTTTCACATAGACAAAACACATGGATTTTCATTTAAAATCCATTTTGTGATTTTCATCTGGTATAGAAATCCATAGCTGCATGGATGGGAAACAGATCTGAAAATGCAAATAATATCAATAATCACTGACTAGGCAATGAGCTAAAATGTGACTAACTAGGCTCCTGTGACATGGGCTGCTGGGGTTTCAAGCATGTATACATTGCCTAAGTCCAGTAGCAATCATGATTGCTACTGGACTTAGGCAAAGTATACATGCTTGAAACCCCAGCAGCCCATGTCCTGTGAGTTCCCTAAGAGCAAATTCCGTGTGTAAAATTCTATGAATTAGAATTAAACACTGATTTAGCATTGATTAAACAATGATTTAGATTTACTTAGACCTATCTATTAGTAATTCTGTCAATGACAAATTACAATGACGATTTTCAAAGAAAAGCTCTGTTGTTAAAAACTTTGATACTCATAGGAATGAAACTCTGGAAAAACCTGTAAGTTCTCATTGGTAAAAGATATTGTGTCCTAGGGCATGAAATAGCAGTCATTTAAAATGTGATTGTCACTTTCAATAATGTTGTTCGCTAGCTTGTTGTTTGTATTTTAGTTGTGAATGTATGTGTATAGCAATGATATACCATTGTTCGCTAGCTCGTTGATTTGACCAGTCACAAAAGTGTCCATATCTACTTAGACTACTACATGTATATAAAATTATTCCTGTCAAAATGTTTCAAAAGTGTAGTACGCTCTTTGACTGTAGAAGAAAATGCCATAATTCAATGTTGTAGGTAAAGATAGGAAAAATGAACGTTCTTATAAATGGTTTTTCTGAGACTGGCTTTGCTTGAATTGCTTAAATTTGGAAAAAGCATAAAATCTGGAGCGAAGCTTGCCATCGATACAATCAGAGTTTTCATGCCATTTAAGACTACTACTAAAAATAGTTCCCAACTGACACTCTTACTCCTTACATAGACCAACCAGATTGGCTAATCTAATAATATAGTAGTGAGTAGTCCTGATCCAACTGCTATTTATAATTTCTGTACTCTTTTTGTTTGCAGAAAAAAATAAATAGATTGAAGTGTACTCGAAAACGGGAGCATGTCGCACAGACAGATGTTCTACAGTGCACTGAGCTTTAGGGAGGGGGCAGTGGGAATCAAGTAAGCTAACTCTACGGCGTATACGCATGACAATAAGATAGTAAGTAAAACGTAACTTTTGGATACCATGTACACAAGTACTTCAAGATTGTCAAAACGTTAACACTACACAAGTAGTAGTATTGATGACTACTGTCTTTTGCAGAGGTTCCTTGTAAACCATGAAGCAGTCTAGCATTCCTGGTCAGAATCATTATAAATCATAAATTGTACCTGGTAATATTTGTGATGTACAAGGAATCTTCATGGATTTTTTATGGGGGTTTTGCTGGATTTCTCAGATATTCTAAAACAAATTTGTTTGTCTCATTCTCATCTGATTGAAATAGCTTTTTGATATTGTGTAAGAATATTGGAAATCTGACAGTATTAAATCAAATTGTCAATAGTGGAATGGCTATGAGTAGGATTTAGTTTACACATTACTTATTTCTGTTGTGTTTTTGTGGCCTGTAGGCTAACGTATGTATTTTGAGCATATCTGAATTCGACCCCCCCCCCTTACACACATACGTATACATGTTCAGCCCTTTAAACTCCTTGCTGACACTGGTCAAGGAATATTGTTTTGTTAGCTTTTACCTAGTCAAATCAGATCCTGATTATTTGGCTGATGTTGTTAGCATTTCAGATCAGAAACATATAAATGACTGAAATGGTTTGTTGTCAAAAGAAGATCTTTTCATTTCAAGCATCAATTTATTGTGTTCTTTCTTGTGCCTGGTATAAAAGGGGTATAAAATACATTTGGGGATAGAAAATTGAAGATTTGGAATGTTTATCTATCCAATTGGAGGAAGGGTTGACCACGGTTTCTCTTCTTCTACAAACAAAAATACAGTAAGTTTGCAATAAAAAGTGTTTATTGCATGATATTTGTATCACTTATACACATTTATTAGGTGAAGCTTGGGCTTTTGCCATCACAGACTCTGCCATTTGCTTGAAATATTTCATGCCATCCAATCCAAAGGATGATTTGGGTGTTTTTCCTGACATGATGTCCAGTTCACATTCCCTAGCATCTGCTACTCCAACAGCAAATACATTGACACCTTGACCCATTGACCTGATAGCATCTGACTCCTTGGCGAGAGTGTCACACTCAACATTGCATCTGCCATCAGTAATGATGATAACATCAGTGGCAACATTTTTGCTGTTCAGTCTGCTTGCACCCTTCGAACAAACAACAATATCAAAGTTTCAGATTAACATTGAAATTAATGTTGAAACTTTTTCACGTAACAAATACATATTGACACATTGGTCTGGCCTAAAAAGTTTAATCAATGCGTTTTTTCACCGACTGAGCTGCCCTGCCAGACAGTGTCGGAACAGTTTAAGATCGGAAACCCACAATTTGCTAAGGTACACTGATACACCAGTCTTCACACACCTTGCCAAGGATGGCTTCCTTTACAAAGTTCAAAGCTGTTGCTGTGCTTGTCATGCCCTCTCGCCTGTGTTTCACCGATAGGATCTTGTCTTGGATAAAGCTGAGGCCCTTATGACTCTCCTCAAAACTGATAACTTGTGTAACTCGCGATCCAAACAGTACCATCGCCATCTGTTTAGTACCCTTATCTGTTATTTCTGAGCCTGTAAAAAAGCAATTAAAAGTGTCACAGGCTGCCACTTGCTCATATCAGTGATTTACTCTTAACTGCTATAAATTATCATCGAGTTTACGCCTCTGTAATGATTTTTTAAGCTTAACTGTTTAAGCTGGCTTATTGTAGGGACATTTCTGGCACTTACCAAACTTTACTGGACAGAATGCCTCAATCAGTGAGCTGATGGCCTCCTTAGCGAGTGTGAACTCTGAGCCGAGAATGCTTCCTGAGGTGTCAAGGATGAATACAAAGTCTCTGTTAGCTGTCTTGACTGCTTCTCGTTTAGCCCTGCCAGCATGAGCAGATCAGGTAGGTAAAGAAATATAATAATGCATATTTTTCAGCAAGATTACTATCTTTTAAAAATTGGAAATCTGTAGGCGTTCTTTTAATCATTTGCGTGGCAACTATTATCTCACATGTGGTTAAAAAAAAACAAACCAAGAGTTATCCCATTTCTATGTAGAGCAAGACAACACCAAATCACACTAGTAGTTATCTCAAATCTCTATGCCGTTATTTCACAACCGGTAGCACTGTATGACTATGTGTAGGATGTGGGTGGCCCGGTGATATTGCTGGCCGTTCCCAGCTCTACTGTCCAACATAAAGATTGGTACTCTTTGCACAGAAGTCAGGCTTCAATCGTGACCACAATGTTTTGTAAAACAGCAACAAGCTTTGTTTTGAAAAAGAAAAGGGTAGTGATATGAAAACGCTACACAAGCAGTTGTTAGAGCCCATAGCTGTAAGTATTGTAACTAGATATAGAGACGCCTGACCAGGGGCAATTCTAGCTAGGGGTTGCTGTGGTAGCAAGACGACCCTTTGATCTGCACAAAAATAAATTTTTGACAAAAAAATTCGTTATTTTACGTCTTCAAACCAATCTAACGCGATGTTTTAAGTGAAGTTTTGTACGAAATACAGCTTGTTAAGCTCTTTGAAAAGGTTTCTGGGCTCGTTTTGAGTATAAACTGAGAAAGATGGTCAGAAAAACGTGTCGAATTTAATGCTGTGGGGAATTGCGCGCACCCTTCGGCTGATTTCTAGAAAGGCCCCTGCTGACAGCCTAAGGTTATTTAGTGTCAGTGTAAGAACGCTCACCAGGCTGACAAAGTCTCTCTCCTGCCAAATGCAGTGTAGCCCAAGCAGCTGTCTATAGTTTTCCTGTCCTGTGAGATCTGGATTGGTCTGGGAATATACCATGGGGCTATCTTTGATGAACCACTAGCTGCCTTTGCGGAAGCTACACGGTTCTGTGTCCCAATCTGACTTGCAAATGCATCCGCAAGGTTTGATATTCCAGCACCTAAAAGTTATGGAGACTGTATCTAAAGGAATGCATGTCATTTCGATATTCTGGTGATCTACATGAGACAGCAATGCATCTTAAGTTCTATAAACATGAAACTGAGGTTATGTTCTACAACACGCAATTCTGTTCTCAAACTGGTTTTATGGCTTGAGTAAATCAAACAGTGTAGGAGACTTGCTAATGCCGGACAGTTATGTTTTAGGCGTTTTGGCACATGGCACACAAAAAGTTTTGCCATTGTAACAACTTTTTCAAATTATCTCAGAACTTGGGAAGAAATATGTTACCTAAACTTCTGTACAATGCAATAAGTTATTCACAGCCCTTTGAGTACTTTGGGTCAACACTGGTATTCTGACTGAATAATTATCATCATCTCACTGTCTCCCTACAGAGACAGATTATAGTTACTCACTCTGCAGCATAGCTCTCCTAGCTACTTGCAGCTCACCGTCTCCGTAGTGTCCAGCGGCTAAACTTCTCCTTACATCCTCATTACCAAGACATCCACTGCAATAACATGAGTAACCAAATTAGGGGCTACTGAATAGAAATACGATTTATTTGGGTTGTGGTTATCTCCCCATAATGGTAGACACTAGACAGCCGCTTTTGGATGTGTGTAATATCAATGTGTTATTTCGTCTACATAATTTTATGAGCACTGATACTTTGCCTACCTCAATAAAACAGTAAAACACAGTACTGCTACTGCCATCACCTCCATTTCTCTTTTCCCTTCTCCGTAAACTTTTTAGTAACCTTTCAAGGCTAAGTGGAGGACTAAATGTAGGATAGGGTCGATCGTATTTACTCATGCATTTACGTCATACATACCATATGTGCATTCTCATGTACTCTATGGATCTGGATTGCCACGGTGGTTTCGCTGAAAGTAGTGCGCCCAAAACGTTGGTGTGGTGCCTTTAGACGGGAAATCTGTGTGAAATTAATAAAATGCAATGAGTTTGAATTGCCCTGTGTGTGTATGTGCAGACTAATAGACGGGTATATACATCGTGTTTTATGATGGCGCAGCATTTAAAAAACAATTTGCTCCCAAATTATGGATGAAGTACACAGAACTCCCTCATAAATAAATCCTGTTATCATTGTTGATGGCGCCCCATCTGATGGTTGACATGGCCAGTGTCACATCTCCTAGTGAGAAGATAAGCTACACTCTGATATAATGTAGCCATTGTGCTGTTCTGTCACATCCATCCCAAGCTTTCGACAGACGAAGTTGACAAGATGAAGTGTGTGCTCTTTTCTCTTTGCTGCGTGTTTGCTGCAGTCCTGTAAGTTTTAACATAACAATCGCTGTATGCCATACCTTCGCACATTGTCAGTGTTCATTTTCAGGAATTTCATGCTCATGCACGGTACCGAAAATGAAGCAGAGCATGTCTTTACCTTGTTGGTGTTTAAAAAATTTTTGAGAGTTGATGTCGTTGTACTCTCATTGGTTCTATGCTTATAGGGCAAATGAGGACCAGGCTTTGGACATCATTTTGGATGCCATTCATGGGGACAATGTGGAGCGTAGGGCCGTGGTCAGCGCTGGTAAGTATGACTGTACTTGCCCACATATCGCACAGATCGTGGTCTTTTGAAAATGCAACGAGTAAAAAAAGTCTCTCATCAAAGTACGATATCGATCATAAAGCTTCCGCAAGAAAAGGAATGCAACCCCTTGTTTAAATCTATAAATTTGAGGTAGTTAGTATTAGGCATACTGCTCTGTGCCATTTTCAACATCGTTTTAAAGGATGATATTTTTGTTCATTTTGTGTGTTTTACCGCCCAAGTTTAGGGATAGTAGTCTGTATCAAGGATGATTTTTTGGGGCCCAAGCGACCATTTTTATAGTGCATCATCAATATGCATATGCATATCAATAGCTTTTACAATGTATTGTGTATTTGAAATGGTTGTTCAATCAGCTCAATTATCAGTAAATAGGGCCTTATGTGTATGTACATTGACAACCTGTTGAGATTGTAGCATTATTCACAAAATATCAATATTTATGTTCATGTTTCAGTTGGTGCTAAAGCAGTGATGAGTGCTGCAA